>PJUI01000109.1_pt1 | contig 55597 bp, 47 predicted proteins | sample 1512201 | NCBI WGS metagenome assembly PJUI01 (sample SAMN08177670, study PRJNA422409) | Feces metagenome, whole genome shotgun sequencing project. | isolation source: Chicken feces (2) enriched on wood chips | host: Gallus gallus | place: USA: Madison | collected 2015-01-15
GGGCGTACGCGCGCAAACGGACTTCACGCTGGCAGGCGCCGAAGGCCGCCTGCGCGGCACGCTGGGCTGGCGCCATGCGTTTGGCGACGTGTTGCCGCAGTCCACCATGGCGTTTGACGGCGGCCAGGCGTTCACCGTGGCGGGCGCGCCCATCGCGCGCAACGCGGCCGTGGCGGAGCTGGGCGCGGAAGTGGCCGTGTCGCGCAATGCGTCGCTGGGCTTGAACTACAGCGGCCAGTACGGCGGCGGCAATCGCGAACATGCGGGCTCGTTGAACGTGCGCTGGCGGTATTGAAGGGGCGGGGAGGTGCAGTGCTTTGCGCTCCCCGCCCGGTGGCGCAGGCATTGGGTAGGTAAACTCTACGCTTCACTTTCATTTGACTTCGCTATGCCTAAACCACAACGTGTTGCGCTTATCACCGGGTCTACTTCAGGTATCGGAGCGGCAATAGCACGCCGGCTGTCTCGGGATGGCTATGCGGTGGTTTTGCATTCACGCAGTTCCGTGGATACAGGCATCGCCATGGCGCGTGAGCTGGGCTTGGCGGCGTATGTGCAAGCGGACCTGGCTGAAGATGCAGACCGGATACGGCTGGTGCAAGAAGCGATCGCGCACTGGGGGCGCCTGGACGTTGTCGTGAACAATGCGGGAATCAGCCACGTGATTCCCCATACCGATATGGCGGCTGCGACGCCCGACGTATGGCGCGAGCTGCATGAGGTCAATGTCATCGCGCCGTTTCGTATCGTCGCAGAAGCCGAGGCCGCACTGCGCGCCTCGGCTGCGGCTTCCGGCGTGCCGGCTTGCGTGATCAATGTGAGTTCGCATGCAGGCGTGCGTCCGAAAGGGGCGTCCATCCCCTATGCCGCGACAAAGGCCGCGCTGAACCATGTCACGCGCTTGCTGGCGGTGTCACTGGCCCCGGACATCCGCGTGAATGCCGTCGCGCCTGGGCTGGTGGATACACCGTTGACCGCAAGCTGGACCCAGGCGCAGCAGCTATGGCGGGAGCGTGCGCCAATGCGGCGGGCCGCGAGCCCCGTAGATATTGCTCAAGCAGTTTCAATGCTTGTTGAATCCAACTATTTGACGGGCGAAATTCTGCTTTCTGATGGCGGATTGAATCTGACGTAGGGCATATCGCAGTCAGACTGCACCTATGGCTCCGACATCACATAAGGCAGTCAGACTGCAAAGCATATTGCAGTCTGACTGGATATATCGTGGCTCATACATATAGCAGTCAGACTACATATATGAGGCTACATATAGGAGTGCACGCAGGTACAGGCTCCTTGAAGAACCCGTACTGCGCCATTTTCCCCAGCCGTTCAGCGCCCCACGAACACCGGCTGTCGCTTTTCGGCGAAGGCGGCTGCGGCGTTGCGGTAGTCTTCGCTCTGGTTGGCCTGGTCCGACAGGGCCTGGATGCGCGCCGCGTCCTCGATCAGCGTGCCTGCCGAGATCGCGTTCAACTGGAGCTTGCTGCCGGCAATCGACAGTGGCGCGTTGTCCATCATGCCCGCCCCGAATGCCAGCGCCCCGGCGACGGGCTCTTCGTAGAGGGCGTCGATGAAGCCCGCCTGGCGTGCCGCGTCGGCATCCACGAACTCGCCGGTGTAGAGCCAGCGCCGCGTTTGGCTGACGCCGATCAACTGTGACAGGCGCTGGAGCTGCACGGTGGGGTAGACCAGGCCCAGACGCGCCACCGGCACGCTGACCCGCGCACTGTCGTCGCCCACGCGGAAGTCGCAGCACAGCGCCAGGCTTGCGCCGCCGCCCACGCATACGCCGCGCATCGCCGCGATGACCGGCACCGGTGCGGCCTGCACGGCCGCGAAGCACTCCTGGATCACTGCGCGATAGGCGTCGGCGCGCACGGGATCTGACAACGCCTCGCGGAACGCAAGGATGTCGTCGCCCGCGCAGAAGTGGCCCTGCGCGCCGGTCAGTACCGCCAGTCGCAGCGATCGGTCTTGCGCAAAACCGCGGAAGACGTCGCGCAGATCGCGCCAGGCGGCCAGGTCGCAGGCATTGCGCCGATGGGGCCGGTTGATCGTGACGACGGCGACGCGGCCCTCGTCACGGCTGTCCACACAAATTTCAGATGCCAAGGCAATCTCCTGTGCCGCGCGCGCGGCGTATCAGTTCAGTTTGATGTGCGTGGTATCCACCACGGCATTCCATTTCTCGACCTCGGCACGCAGCGCCGCATCGGCCTGCGCCGTGTCGGTGTAGATCGGCACCACCCCTTGCTGGCGCAGCTTGTCGCCCACCGTCGGCCCGTCGTGCAGGCGCTTGAGCGCACCGTTGAGCGCCTGTACCACCGGCTCGGGCGTATCGCGCGACACCAGGATGGCGTAGACCGACGACGCGGTGAAGTCCGGCAGCCCCTGTTCGATCAGCGTGGGGGTGTCGGGCAGCGATGCCAGCCGGGTGCGCGCGGCCACCCCTACCGGCACGATGCGGCCGCCGGGCAGATTGGCCAGCGCCGTGGGGGCGGTGGCGAACATCATCTGCACCTGGCCGGCCAGCAGGTCGACCATGGCGGGCGCGGCGCCGCGATAGGGCACGTGCAGCAGCTCCAGTTTTTCACGCAGGCGGAACATCTCGGCGATGGCGTGCTCCATCGTGCCGGGACCGGAGGAGCCATAAGCGAACTCACCCGGCGCCGCCCGCACCTTGCTCACCAGTTCGGGCAGGGTCTTCACGCCCATGGCCTGGTTCACCACCAGCACGATGGGAAGCTCGCCCACCACGCCGACCGAGCGGAAATCCTTGAGCAGATCGAAGCCCACGACGTCCTTGTCCATCAACCGGCTGTTCAGCACATACGATGTGGTGGGCGCCATCAGCAGCGTATAGCCGTCGGCTTTGGCGCGCCGCACCTGCTGCGCGCCAATGTTGCCGCTTGCGCCGGCCTTGTTCTCGACCACGACGGTCTTGCCGAGCTGTTCGCTCAAGGCCGTGCCGAGGATGCGGCCGACCACATCGACGGCACCGCCGGCGGCGAACGGCACGACCAGCGTGATCGGGCGTTCGGGATACTGGGCCTGCGCCGGCAATGCCGCCAGGCTCAATACACCGGCGGCGAACCAACCGGCGCAACGTGACTTCCATTTGAAAATGGTGTTCATAGACTTCCCCTTGATGCGGTGCGCTCTCGCGCCCGCGGATTCTGATGTGTCTGTTGAACTGCGGGTGTTGTACTGCGGGTAAGGACAATCGGGCTACTTGCCGACCCGGTAGCCCGAGGCCTGTAAATCCCAGACGCCGGCGGTCTGGCGGGACAGCTCTTTTTTCTGAATGCGCTGTGTCGGCGTCTTGGGAAATTCGTCAACGAAGGCCACGAAGCGCGGGATCTGGTAGTACGGCAGCCGCGGCTCGCTCCAGCGGATCAGGTCGATCGGGGCCAGCGCACGGCCGTCGCGCAACCGTACGAACAGCTTGAGCTCGTCCTCGCCCAAGTCGCTGGGCACGCCCACCAGCGCGGTCTCTTCGATGTCGGGGTGCTCGGCAATTACGCGTTCGACCTCCCACGCCGAGATGTTGATGCCGCGCCGCCGCAGCATGTCTTTCTTGCGGCCGGCGTAATACAGGAAGCCCTGTTCATCCTGGCGCGCAAGGTCCCCGGTGCAGAACCATTCGCCTCGCCGTGCTTCGCGCTCGGCGTCGGGATTGCGGAAGTAGCCCAGGAACCCCAGCCCGGGCACGCGCGCCCGCACGGTGATTTCGCCGGTTTCTCCCACGGCCACCGATTCGCCGTCGTCGCCGATGAGCTGCACGTCGTAGTAATCGAGCGGCTTGCCCACCGAGCCTGCGGGGCCGGCGGGGTTGACGGTGACGAAGGTGATCAGCTCCGACAGCCCGTACCCCTCGCGCATTTCCACGCCAAAGCGTTGCGAGAACGCCTGCCACAGCTCTGGCGGGCAGCCGCCGCCCCACGCGATGCGTACGCCGTGGTCCCGGTCGTCGGCGCGCGGGGGCTGCTTAAGCAGCATTGGAATGACGGTGCCCAGGTAGTGGATGTGCGTCACGCCGTAACGGCGGGCATCGTCCCAGAAGCGCGAGGCGCTGAAGCGCTCCACCATCGCGAGCCGCGTGCCGCCCAGCAGCGCCGAAATGATCACGGCCACGCCGGCGCCGTGGTGCAGCGATTCCCACAATAGAAATACGCTGCCGGGCGCGGCGCCGGTCAGCCGCAGGATCGCGAGCGGTCCCGCTCGCAGGGTGCGGTCGGATTTCAGTACACCTTTGGGCGCGCCCGTCGTGCCTGAACTCGGCGTGAGCGCGAGGATGTCGTCGGGGCCGGGCGTAACCGGCAGCGGGTCGGCCGGCGTGTCGAGATAACGTTCGAATGCGCGGCTGGCGTCGGCATCCGGCCCTTGCCCGCCGCGCCACAGCACCACGTCTAGCCGCTCGAGCTCGGGCGCCAGCGCGTCGGCATGTTCCGCATCGGCGATGAGGGCGCGCGGCGCCAGGTGCTCGAACAGATGCGCAAGCGACGCGCCTTTCAGGTGCACGTTTACAGGCACCCGCACCAGGCCCAGGGCGGCCAGGGCGAAGATGGCGACGATGTGGTCGGGATGGCTGGGCAGCATCAGCGCCACGCGGTCGCCCGGGCGCAGCCCTTCGCGCCACAGCAGATTGGCCAGGCGCAGCACGCGTTCGTGCAGCATGGCCAGAGTGAGCGGCACGTCATTGAAAAGGCAATACACCTCGTCGGGCGCCTCGGCGGCACGGCGCGCGATGAGCTGCGCAAGGGTTTCATCGGAGGCCGATGGGATGTCGATGTGAGAGTCTGCGGTCATGATGCCCAAGGCGGTCAGAGGGTCAGATGGCGCGGCCACGTCAGTTGGCTGCTTGGCGGCGTTGATCGCGCTCGGCGAAAAAGGCCTGCATCATGCGGGCCGGTTCGCCGCTCTCGTACGATTCGTGATGCAGGCGCGCGGCTGCCTGCATGGCGTCGCGAAAGCCCGCCTCGGTCATTTCCTGAAAGCGCTGCTTGTCCAGGCGCAACGCGATGGAAGGCTTGGCGGCGAGTTCAGAGGCGATTGCCAGCGCCCGGGAGCGAACCTCGTCCGCCGGGACCAGGTGATGGATCAAACCAAGCTGATGGCATTCTTGCGCCTGCATCATGCGGCCGGTCAGCGTGAGCTCGATGGTGCGCGACAGGCCAAGCATTTCACGCATGATCCACGGCCCCGTGACGCTGGCGATGCCGGCATTGATCTCGGGTTGTCCCATTTTCACGCCCTCGTGCGCCACACGGATGTCGCCCAGCAGCGCCACCTGGAAGGCCGAACCCGCGGCCGTGCCGTTGAGCGCCATGACCAACGGCTTCGGAAAGCTGCGCAGCAGGTGGTAGTAGGTTTCCCACTCACCGATCCACGTTTCGGCGCGAGCGCCGTCGAAGTCACGCGCTTCGTTCAGGTCTTGGCCCGCGCAGAAGGCGCGATCGCCGGCGCCGGTCATCACCAGCGCGCCGACGGCCGAATCCGTTGCGGCCTCGCGCAGCACCTGCATGATTTCGGCGCGCATCGCCGTATGCCAGGCATTGAGGCATTCGGGCCGATTCAGCGTCAGCACCGTGACGTTGCCAACGCGTTCCAACTTGATGAATTCCATGGAGTTCGTCCTTTACATGAGCATCCGCCGCCGTCTGCGGCAATAATTGAATAGTAATTTACGTAATTGCTATTTAATTTCGAATGATCATATGCCGGATTTTTGCCCGCGCGGACCAGGGGATTTCCCGAAGGCGCGCGCGTGCAATGACAATTAAATTGCCATGCGATTTTAGTGAAAAAGGGAAGTTAAGCCGGAATCAGGTCTCGCGCGGTCTGCGTGACAAGCGGCAGCAGGCGCGTACGCACGGCGTCTGCATCATGGCGCGTGGCCAGCGCAGACAGATTGATGGCGGCAATCGTCTGGCCGCGGCTATCCACCACCGGCACGGAGATCGACACGCTGCCCTGGCCAAGATTCTTCTCGGTCATTGAGTGACCTTGAGCACGGGCCTTGGTGAAGAAGGTCAGAATTTCATCGTCGTCGCGATCGCCGAATCGGGCGCGCACACTGGGCGGCATCGCCACGATGCGGGCGCGCAGCGTTTCATCGGGAAGATGCGCCAGCAAGACCTGTCCCGACGAGGCCGGCATGGCGGCGAAGCGGCTGCCTACCGGCAGATTTACCGACACCGGGTGCACGCTTGGAATGTTGCCCAGGACGATGATCTCGTCGCCGTCGAGCTCGACCCAAGAAATCGATTCACCAGTTTCCCGCGCCAGCTCGACCAGATTCGGCCATGCATGCTGCAAGGCCGCGTTTCCGCCCAGCATGGCGCCGGCCAGGCCCACCAGCCGCGACGACAGGCGATAGGTTTTCGCACCTGGCAGCCGTTGCAGATAGCCGAGACGGTGCAGCGTGTAGACGAAACGCTGGGTTGCGCTGCGACCCAGCCCGGTGCGCTCGTTGAGTTCAAGAATCGACAACGCCTGGTTGTCGCGGTCAAAGCTCTCGAGCACGCGCATCGCCTTTTCGACCGACGCCACGAACAGGCGTTCGTCAACCTCGTCCTCGCGGGCGATGTCGGTGGCGGATGCTGCGGCGGAGGACGTAAGCGGGGCGATGGACACGGTCGGACAGGAAGCGCTCTGGGCCAGGGAGCGCACAGTGTAACGCCCCGCCACCACGCGGCGGGCTTCCGATCCGTAGCGGCCAGCCGCTATGGCGCAGGGCAGCGCGCATGAATCCGTCACTGCTCGGCGGGTTGACAAAAGTGGCTCGGCGTCGCAAGCATTCAGGCGTATTATTTTTGGCAGGCGTCTTTGCGCGTACTTGGCATGCTCTATTCAAAGGCATGCTTCGAGACCGGCCGCATGATCTCGCCACCCAGGCCGACAACCGGGCAAGCCGAGCCCCCGTTGGGCGGCCACATCGATGGTTTTTGGAGTGTCATCATGAACACCTCCAGTGGCGGCCGCGCCTTTGCCGGGCCCATTCCTCAGTTGTATGAGCAGTACCTGGTTCCCATGATCTTCGACCCGTACGCGAAAGATATGACCCGGCGAGTCGCGTCTATTGCGCCGATAGCCGTCCTGGAGATCGCAGCGGGGACGGGCGCGGTCACGCGCCATCTGGCGACGCAGTTGCCCGCTGCCGTCTCCATCGTGTCGACCGACCTGAGTCAGGAAATGCTCGATCACGCCATCAGCCTTGGCACAAGCCGCGCCGTGACGTGGCGGCAGGCCGATGCAATGAACCTTCCGTTTCCCGATGGCGCCTTCGACGCGGTGGTGTGCCAGTTCGGCGCCATGTTCTTCCCGGACAAGGCGGCAGCCTTTGCCGAAGCGCACCGGGTGCTGCGGCCAGGCGGGACGTTCTTGTTCAACGTCTGGGATCGCATAGAGGAAAACGAATTCGCGGATTGCGTTACGCAGGCGATGGCGGGCTTGTTCCCGGATGACCCACCTCGATTCATGGTGAGGCTGCCGCATGGCTACTACGACCAAGCGGTGATCGGCAACGCGCTGGCGCAAGGCGGGTTCGCGGGCGCCATCGCGTTCGACACCGTCGCGACGCAAAGCCGGGGCGAGTCGCCACGAACGGTCGCCGTCGCCTATTGCCAAGGCACGCCGCTGCGCAACGAACTCGAAGCGCGCGACGCCTCAATTCTGGGCGAGGCAACGGACATCGCTACCGCCGCGATCCAAGAACGCTTTGGCGCAGGTCCCGTCACGGGCAAGATTCAGGCGCACATCATTTCGGCAAGAAAGTAGGGGAACGGCGCTTTGGCTGCCGGCCAAGCCCGCCCGGCAGCTTCCCATGGCAGACGGCTCAGGCTACAGTCGCTCGTTGACTTGGACCGAGAAGGGATGGGGTATGCGCGACGTAAGCCCGCTTTTAGATGACAACGCGGTGTACCGGACTTTGCTGGAATCGACCAAAGCGATTCCTTGGAAGATCGATTGGGCCACGATGAAATTCGCCTACATCGGCCCCCAGATCGAGGCGTTGCTGGGCTGGAGCGCCGACAGTTGGGTAAGCGTGGAAGACTGGGCCATGCGCATGCACCCGGAAGATCGCGAGTACGTGGTGAATTTCTGCGTCACGCAATCCCAGGCCGGCGTCGACCACGAGGCCGACTACCGGGCGCTTACCAAAGACAACGGCTATGTCTGGATTCGTGATGTGGTGCACGTGGTGCGCAATGACCAAGGCGAAGTCGATTCGCTGATCGGCTTCATGTTCGACATCACCGAACGCAAGAAGACCGAAGAAAAGCTGCTGAGCCTGCAGAAAGAGCTGGAGGTGCTGTCGTTCAAGGATGGTCTGACGAATATTGCCAACCGGCGTCGCTTTGACAGCAGTTTTGAATTGGAATGGGAGCGTGCGCGCACCGAGCGCCAGCCCTTGTCCGTATTGCTGCTAGACGTCGATTTCTTCAAGCAATACAACGATTTGTATGGTCACACGCAGGGTGACAAATGCTTGGTGGAGATCGCGCAGACGCTCAGTTTGGCCTTGGATGGATCGCGTGATCTGGTGGCGCGCTACGGCGGCGAAGAGTTTGTGGTGCTGCTGCCCGGCGCCGATGCCGAGGTCGCCCGCAAAGTCGCGGAACGCTGCCAGCGCTTGCTCGAGAAGAAGTCCATTGTGCATGCGCTGTCGCCGCATGGCCGGCGCGTCACGGTCAGCATCGGAGCGGGTACGTGGGTGCCAGGCAAGCAGGCTGACCGCGCAAGTTTCATCAAAGCCGTCGATCAGCAGCTATATGCGGCCAAGAATAATGGGCGGGACCGCATTGAGCACGTGCAGTGGGAAGCCTGAGTCCCGATTGAAGAGGGTGAGTCTGATGGCTTCCAAGTTTTCTAAAAGATGGACGGCAGGTCAATTAGCAACGCTAGAAAAAACCCTTGCCGATGCGGCTCGCAAAGCCAATCTCGGACCCATGCCTGAATCTGATTTTGGTTTGACCGGCGACGGGAAGGTTGATTTCAGAGGGGCCGTTTTGCGTGAGGCGGTCAGATATCTCCGGGTGTCCAACGTCGACTTCTCCGACCTGGTATTCCAGGAAGGAGCCAGCATCAATGAGTCTGAACTCACTGATTGCAGGCTGGATCGCATTGATATGCGGAATGTATTCGTAAGACGGCGCTTTGCGCGTTGTAGTTTTCTAGGCGCCAAGCTGGGGGGCGCGCGAGTAGGCGGTGTATTCAGTGATTGCACGTTTGAAGGCGCCACGCTATCCAAGGCGTTCGCAACCGATGTCAGATTTGAACGGTGCATATTCACGGGGGCCACGCTATCCGGCGTGCACTTCATCAGCTGCACCTTCGATCAGTGCGTGTTCGATGGCGTCAAGAAGCTAAGCGGCTCCGTTGCGGGCAGCCGTTTTATTGGTGAGAGTGTGCAAGCGCATCTATCGGACTGCATCGTCGATAACGTCCGCTTTGCTAGTTGATGTTGGTTCCCTGATACCAACGCGACATTCCCGTCGCCGCGGATCTACCCGCGCCCGCCGCAGCAAAGCCTCACAGAATCTCGGGCGTATCTGGTCCTATAAACAGGAGTTCCGAGATGAAAAGTCGCTTTGCGTTGGCTGTAGCGCTGTTGGCCGGTGTGCTGTGCGTCACCCATGCCGCGGCACAGCCGGCATTTCCAGGCAGCTTCAAGAGCCAGACCATCACCATGGCGGACGGCGCGAAGATTTTCGTCCGCTCCGGTGGCGCCGGCCCCGCCGTGGTGCTCATTCATGGGTTCGGCGACACGGGCGACATGTGGGCGCCCCTGGCGAAAGAGCTCGCGAAAACGCACTTGGTGATCGTGCCGGACTTGCGTGGCATGGGGAAATCGTCCAAGCCCGCCAGCGGCTACGACAAGAAATCGCAGGCTGTCGACATACGCACGGTGGTGACGGCGTTCAAGCAGGACAAGACCGCCGTTGTCGGCCATGACATTGGCACGATGGTTGCCTATGCGTATGCGGCCAGCTACCCCGATAAAGTCGACAAACTCGTCGTGATGGACGCACCCGTGCCGGGCATCCCGCCTTGGGACCAGATCATCCTGTGGCCCGCGCTATGGCACTTCAACGCGGGCGGCCCAGACTTTGAGCGGCTGGTCGCCGGCCGCGAACGCATCTATCTGGACCGCTTCTGGAACGAGTTCGCGGGCACGCCTTCAAAGATCGATGAGGCCACGCGGCGCCACTACACCAAGCTTTATGCCCAGCCGGGCGCAATGCGCGCCGCCTTCGCGCAGTTCAACACCATCGCCAAGAACGACGTCGCCGACAACATCGCGTTTTCAAAAACCAAGCTCGCCATGCCCGTGCTCGCCATCGGCGGAGAGAAGTCCTTCGGCGACAACATGGCAATCGTCATGCGTAACGCCGCGACGAATGTGCGCGGAGAAGTGGTGCCAGGGGCAGGGCACTGGCTGATGGAAGAGAGCACCGGTGCGACGGTTGGGTTGATAGGCGGGTTTCTAGCCGTTGACGCCCAACCTGGCAAATAACGCTTCAACTGTCGCAACCATCAAGCAGGCTCGTCGCCGAACAGGTCGGCCTGGCGCGGGTCTGCCGAAGTCAGGTCATAACCGATCTCCCCAGCCACTTCTCGCAAAATCGCCTGTGCCAGGTTGAACGCGGTATTCGCCGCAGGCACGCCGGCGTAGATTGCGTTCTGCAGCAGTACCTCTTTCAGCTCGTCGGGCGTCAGGCGCGAGTCGTCGGGGGCTGTGAGGGCGGCGCGTACGTGCAGCTCGAATTCCTCCCAGCGCGCCAGCGACAACGTGACGGCCAGCACCATCATGCGGCGCGACTTGCGCGCCAGGCCGTCGCGGCTCCAGATGTCGTGCCAGGCGTAGCGCGTGATCATGTTCTGGTATTCGGCGGTAAAGCTGGTGGCGCGCGACAGCGAGCGTTCCACCCAGGCGTCGCCCAACACGGCGCGGCGGTTGGCCAGGCCCTTTTCGAAATCGTCTTTACGGCTCATGGTGTCTCCTGCTGTAGTGATTCGGGGGGAGCTTAAACGAGAAACGCCGGCGCGCATGTTTTGCGCGCCGGCGTTGCGGGCATCCGTTGCGCCGCGATCAGTTCACGTTGATGTTGTTGGCCTTGACCAGAGCATCCCAACGGGTTTGCTCATCGCCGACAAACTTGGTGAAGTCGGCCGAGCTGCTGCCCACAGGCGTGAGGCCGAGCTTGCCCAGCTTCTCGCGCGTTTCCGGGCGCTGCAGCGTCTTTTGGATCACGTCTTGCAGCTTGGCGACGACGTCGGGCGGGGTGCCGGCCGGCAGGAAAAAGCCGTTCCATTCGACCACATCGAAGTCCTTGAAGCCGGCTTCGGCCACGGTCGGCACGTTGGGCAGTTCGGGCATGCGCTTGGCCGACGACACGGCCAGCGCCTTGAGCTTGCCGGTGGTGACGTAGTTCAGGCTGGACGCCGCGTTGGCGAAGTAGACGTCGACCTGGCCGCCCATCACGTCCACGATGGCCGGGGCGCCGCCCTTGTAAGGCACGTGCACCGCTTCGATCTTCGCGTCTTTCTTCAGCAGTTCACCCGCCATCTGCGCCAGGCTGCCCGGACCGTAGGACGCGTACGTGTAGCGGTTGGGGCTGCCTTGCGCGGCCTTGATGAAGTCGGGCAGCGTGTTGAAGGCCGAGGCGGGCGCGGCCACCAGGATGTTGGGCACGCTCACGGCCTGCGACACGGGGATGAAATCCTTCTTCGCGTCATAGGGCAGCTTGCGCAGCACCGGGTTGATCGAGAACGCCGAGGCGTCGTAGAGCACCGTGTAGCCGTCGGCCTTGGCACGGGCCACGAAGGCGGCGCCGATCGAGCCGCTTGCGCCACCCTTGTTTTCGATGACCACGCTTTGGCCCAGCACTTCACCCATGCCTTGCGCGATGATGCGCGCGGCGTTGTCCGCGCCGCCGCCGGCCGAGTAGGGCACGACCACGGTGATGGGTTGCGACGGATAGTCGGCCGCGATGGCGGCGCCTGCGAAGCTCAGGCCAAAGCCGGCGACGAGCGCGGCCCGGATCAGGGTTGTTTTGTTTTTCATGTCTTCTCACTTCTCCCGTGCAGGGGGTACAAACGGATTGGAATAATGGTGCATGGCGCGACCGCTGCTTGTCCGGCCCGATAGGCCGGCAGCAATCAGACGGTCGCGATGGGGTTGACCGGCGCGCCGACCAGACCAGGCACATACATCGGTGCCGCGGTCAGGAAGAAGGCGTGCCGGCTCCGCTGTCGCAGCCAATGCGCCAGCGGGGTCAGGTGCCAGAGCTCGCCTAGCGGCAAGCCCAGCTTGAATAGGCACTGTTCGTGCAGGGGAAGCAACGGGCCGCGCTCGGCGGTCAGGCTGTGGTTGCGCAATTCGACCGCGTGATTGTCGGCCGCGATGGCGGCGATGCGGCTGTTCTTGATCCAGGCCAGCAGCTCGGCGTCATCGCCATCCAGCACGCAGCAACTGGTCTTGAGCCGATGCTGTTCGTCGTCGGACAGGGTCAGGGCAAGGTCGGCCAGACCGGTGTGCAGGCACAACACGTCGCCAGGCCGCACGGTTACGCCGTCGGCCTGCATCACGCGTTGCAGGTCGGCCAGGCCGATCTTGCGCTGTTCGTCGCCAAAGTGTGCGCGCAGGTCCACCATCACGCCGCGGCCTTGGATGCCGTGACGCGCCATCGGCGCGATCGACAGGTCGCGCGTGCCGGTGAAGCCTTCGGTGGCGGGTTCGCTCACGGTGAAGCCGTTGTAGCCGGTGGGCTGCGCATCGCCATTGCCCTGGGCATCGTAGAGCGAGCCCACGTGGCCAAGCGCATCCCACTGCGTCGAATATTGCGGCGAGATCGTGACGCTGTCGTCGCTGATGACGTCAGTCGCGCCAGGCACGTCGGTGGCCAGCGGATAACGGTAGACGGGCACGCCGTTCTTGTCGGCAGGGCGAATCACCGGGCCTTTGCGGCGCGGGTTCAGCACGGGCGCGCGCGGCACCGTCAGCGGCAGGCTGAGCGAAAACGAAATGCCTTCACGCACCTCGGCAATTGCGGCAAGACGCGTCTGCGCATCCAGATAGTTGAGCGTGCCGAGCTGGTCGTCGTCGCCAAAATCACCCCAGTTCGACCCGGCGGGCCGCTGGTGGTATCGCTGTTGGCTCATCGCCCTGTCTCCTCGCGCCGCGTTTTATATGGCGCGCTTTGTTCTTCAGGCCGGCGGCTGGGCCGCTGGCGTTTTTTCTTATCGCGACGATGCGTTCAGCGCACCGCCTCCCGGCCCATCAAGGCGTCGATGTCATGCTCCCCGTAGCCCAGGCCGGCCAGGATTTCCCGGCTGTGTTCGCCTAGCGTCGGTGCGCCGATGCGGGCGGGAGCAGCGGTATCGTGCACCGTGCCGTCAGGCGCGAAGTGCGCCCACTGGGCCAGCCCGACATAGTTGCCGGCCGCGGGGTTGGACAGGGACTGCATGAACCCCATGGCCTGCACCTGCGGATGGTCGAACATGTCTTCGACGCGGTTGACCACGGCGCAGGGCACGCTTTGACCGAACAGCTCGGCCCACTCGGCAGCGCTGCGCCGCGCCAGCGCTTCGCGCACTTGCGGGATCAGCACCGCAGCGTGGGCCGCGCGTTTCTTAACGGTATCGTAGTCAGGGTGCTCCGCCAATTCGGCCAGCCCCAAATGACCGCACAGCGAACGCCAGAAGTGCGGTGTGTTCGCCGAGATGTACAGATGGCCTTCACGCGTGGGGTGAATGCCGGTGATGCCGCCCGAGCGCATGTCGCGTTCGATGTGGCGCGGTTCGTTCTCGGCCCACACCAGACGCGCCGACTGCATCGCCAGCGCGCTGCCCAGCAGCGACACCTCAATGGCCTGGCCGCGGCCGGTCTTCTCGCGTTGATACAGCGCGGCAGCCACGCTGTTGGAAATCAGGGCGGCGCCGTAGTAGTCGACCACCGAACCGTAAAGGATCTCGGGCGGGCCATCGGCCTTGCCTTGTGAGGCGCACATGCCCGTCATGGATTGCAGTACCTGGTCGTAGCCGGCGTGGCCCGCCATCGGGCCGGCCGCGCCGTAGCCCGTCATGGCGCAATACACCAGGCGCGGATTGATCGCCGCCAGCGTGGCGAAGTCGATACGCAGGCGCTCGGGCACGCCCGGACGGAAGTTGTGGACCAGCACGTCGGCCTCGCGCACCAGTCGCGTCAGCACTTCGTAGCCGGCCTCGTCCTTCAGATTCAGGCACAGCCCGCGCTTGTTCCGGTTGATGCCAAGGAAGGCGCGGCTTTCGCTGGCCAGCGTCGACGGATACTTGCGCAGGTTGTCGCCTTCGGGCGGTTCTATCTTGATCACTTCGGCGCCCATGTCGCCCAGCAGCGCGCAGCCATAGGGGCCGGCGATGTAGGCGCTTAGGTCCAGCACTTTGACGCCGGAAAGGGGCAGGGCAGATACGGGTGGGTGTTGCATCGTGCGAGTCACTCTGTCTTGCGGATTAGGAAGGGGCTTAAGCGTGGCCGGCGGCCAGCAGCACGTCTTCGGCGCGGCGCACGAAAGGCGCGTCGATCATGCGGCCATCGAGCAGGAACGCGCCGATGCCCGCGTGGGCGCGGCTGGCTTCGACCACGCGGCGAGCCTGTTCGATCTCGTCAGGCGAGAAACCGAATTCCTCGTTGGCGACGGCGATCTGGCTGGGGTGGATGCATGACTTGCCCAGAAAGCCCAGCGAACGCGCCAGGCGCGCCTCGGCCCGAAAGCCCTCGATGTCTTTCACGCGGGCATAGGCGGCGTCCAGTGCGAACTTGCCGGACGCGCCGGCGGCCAGGCGCACCGCCAGCAAGATCGGGCGCAGCGTTTCGGGCGCATAGCGCGCGATGCCAAGCGGCTCGAACAGGTCGGCCAGGCCCAGTTGCAGGCCGCAAACGCGCTCGTGCGCAGCCGCCAACTCGGCGGCGCGGGCCAGCGCCTGCGGCGTTTCGATATTGACAAGAAAGCTGCCCTTGAACCCGGCGGCGCTGGCGCGCGATACCGCGTCCAGCACCGAGGCGGCGTCCTGGGTCTTCGGCACGTTCAGGATGTCGAACGGCACGCGGCCCAGCACGGCCAGGTCGTCGGCGTAATAGGGGGTGTCGGAGGCATTGATGCGGACGATAATTTTCTTGGCATGCGCGGCGCCTGCCTGCTTGCCGAGCCAGTCGGCGAGTATGGAGCGTGCTTCAGCCTTGCGCTCCGGCGCGACGGCGTCTTCCAGGTCGAAGGAAATCGCGTCGGCGGCGCTGGCCATGGCCTTATCGAACAGTTCCGGACGTGATGCCGGAACGAACAGCTTGCTTTTCATGGTTGTCTCCTGGGCCGCATTGTGGCCCGGGTACAAGCACGGTGGGGCGAGCTTGGTTACGATCAAACGATAGAATATCTATCACTATGAACACCGACTTTCTCCAAACGCTGGTCGCTGTGGCGCGCCACGGCTCCATGGCCGAGGCCGCGCGCCGGCTAGGTCTTACGCATGGCGCGGTCGCGCAGCAGATACGCGCGCTAGAGCAGGAGCTGGGCGCGCCGCTGGTGGCGCGCGCCGGCCGCACGGTGCACCTCACCGCCAAAGCGGCCGAATTGCTGGCGCCCGTGCAAGAAGTTTTGGCGAGCCTGGAACAGATCCGCTACCTGGCGCGTTCCGGTGAAGTGATGGGCGAGCTGCGGCTGGGCGCGGGCAACACCGCGCTCAACTCCATGGTGCCGGCCATCCTGGAATGCCTGGTGGCGCGACATCCGCTGGTGAACGTGGCGCTTACGCCGGGCCATTCGGCGCGTTTCTACCCCGCGGTTGAGGCGGGCGAACTGGACGCGGCCATCGCGCTGGAAGCCCCGTATCCGCTGGCCAAGAGCCTGGGCTGGCAACTGCTGCGCGAAGAGCCCTACGTGCTGGCGACGTCGCCGCGGCTGGCCGGGCGCGATCCGCATTCCCTGTTGGCCAGCGAGCCCTTCATTCGTTATCAGCGCAATGACTGGGGTGGCCGCCACGTCGACGACTACTTGAAGCGAGTGGGCATCACGCCGCGCGACCGCTTCGAGCTCAACGCCATCGAAGCCATTGCGGTGATGGTAAGCCGCGACCTTGGCGTGGCAATCCTGCCGCTGGCGACCAACGGCGCAATCGAGCGGCTGGGTCTTGCGGTGTCGCCGCTACCAGCGCCCTGCGAGCCGCGCCGCTTCGGACTGATCTGGCCGCGCGGGTCATCGCGGCTGGCGCTGATCAAGGCCTTTCGCGACATTGCGATTGTGGAGTACGGCAGGGCGGGTGGAGGCTAGGATGCTTGGACCATCGGGTTTGCATATTCCTGAGACGTTTGACGCGCCCGCCGTGCCTGTTTGTCCGCGTACATAAGCTGGTCGGCTTCCTTGAGTGCAGCTTGTAGCGAACTGACAGCAGGGTCCACGCTGACAATGCCAAAGCTTGCACCGCGATAGTCGAGACGACATTCGCCCAAGGTATAGGTACCGATCAGCGGAAGGGCCAACCGGCTGCGCATCTCGGCGACGACCCTTTGCGGATCGTCGGACGTGGACGGAGCCACTAGCCCAATCACCACGAACTCGTCGCCACCCCATCGGCCCAGCATATCGCTCGCCCGTAGCCCAGCCGACATGCGCCGGCCCACCTCGATCAAAAATCTGTCGCCGGCCTCGTGTCCGTAGGTGTCGTTGATCGGCTTGAACCCATCCAGATCGATAAACGCCACCAAAACCCATTGTTGCGTCCGCTTGGCCAGAACGAACAACCGATCCAGCTCAGCCAACACCGCGCGTCGATTCGGCAGGCCGGTCAGCGCGTCGTAGTTGGCCGCATACCGTTCATCCTGTCGGCGCATCAAGATTTGGCTGGCCACATGACCGGATAGCAGGATCAAGATCAAGCCCACTACCGCGACCAGGGCTGCCATCCAAAAATGCTGTTTTTGCGTGGGAGCCAGGTGCTCCAACGACGCCAACGTGAGCAACTGATATTGCGTACCCGACAGCGGCTGTTGCCGCAGCAGATAGGGCTTGCCGTCGATAAGCCACTGGTCGGCACGGTCTGAGCCGCCTGTGGGGCGCACATCCATGAGTTCGCCTGGCTCTTCCTCGCCGTCCGGTGGAAGTACCGTGCCAGGCGGAAGAAGCGTTGCGACGTTGCGCAGCATGAAGGGCTCTGACGACGCCGTGATCACGCGCCCTTGGCGGTTTACAAGCAGCGCAACATGGCGCCCGGTCAGATAAAGCGCCACCTCCGGTGCGTCAAACTTGACCGTGACTGAGCCCAACGGCACATCGTTCGAGTCCTCGATACGACTAGCCACGAAATAGGAGGGGGATTTGTTCAGACGAGCAATACCGAACGAATGGCCATTGCCGGTGCGCAATGCGTCAATGAGGTAGGGCCGGCCCGAGTAGATCATGCCCACGATGCTGTCGGGATCGGCCCAATTGCTGGCCGTCACGGTGTCGTCCGACATGTTGTTCATGTAAATGCGCGCGTAGCGCAGATCACTGGCCAGCGCGTTCATGACGTCGCCGACCCTGCGCACCAATGGGTCGCGAGTGAACTGCGCAGCGCGCTCCTGCCGGGTCAGCGCGGCGGCGCCTGGCGCGTCCGTGCGATAACGAATGGCGAGTTCAATCACCAGGCTTTGCCGCGCCACCATATTGGCCACGCTCACCATCTCGGTGAATAAGCGGTCCATCACGCGCACGGTCGTTTTAGCTTCGTATTCGGCGCTGGCCGCCAGGCTCGCTAACTGGGCTTCCACGATCCTCTGCGAAATCCACCACCCCAGGCCGGCCACCAGCGCCAACCAGGCGATGGCCAAACTGAGTGTCACCCGGCGCACTGTGGGCCGCAGCGGTTGTTCTTGCCTGCCTCGTTGCAGCGACACGTCGTTCCCCTTACGAGCTAATCGTTCAAAACAACTCGCTTTAACGTTCGTGGCCATCTTGCTCCTGCGTGGAGTGTAGGCATCGACGGGTCGGGTGAACGTGCATCGACGTTATGCAGCCTACGCATCTTGGCTCGTAGGGGCAAGAGCTAACCAGCCAGACAATATCGCGCGAGATTATCTCCGGTCTTTTTATTGACAATCTTTGACGGTTGAATGTGGACGATGCACTGCAAACACGATGCATAAACACGTCATGCGACGTGTTATTCGCTGAGGGTAACCCCCTATCAAGATCGCGCGCTGTATGCCGTAGCTACAAGGTGTTGTTCGTGTTTATTTTGCGAAGGAATTTCTGTGGTCAGCGAGAAATGTGGTCGCGTGGGGTGGTCAAAATGGATAATCCTAGTCGCATCTGCGGCCAACTTCGCGAACCCGGCGAACGCTCAAACGGTTTCCAGTACCGGCGAAGTGCTCCCCGGGCCGGTCCAAACGCCGAATTGGCTGGTGGGAGGCGATCTGGTCATTGGCGATTCCCTTAGCGGGACGTTGACCATCAGCGGTGGCGGTTCCGTCGTCAATGATTGGGCCTTCATTGGCAACCTCAATGGTGGCGTGGGTTCCCTATCGGTGTCAGGCCGTGACGGCCTTGGCACACCGTCCACTTGGACCAGCCTGGCCCAGGTGTATATCGGCAACGAGTCTGGCAGTAATGGCGAACTCCGCATTCTGGACGGCGGCTTGGCGCGAAGCGCATCGGGCAGCATTGCGAGCCAGAACGGCAGCGTCGGGAGCGTTGTCGTATCCGGGCCGGGATCAACTTGGGAACTTGACACGCTCTACGCGTTCGAAATCGGCGCGAACGGTAGCGGTACGCTGCAAATCGACAACGGCGGCGCCGTCCAGAGCGGCCAGGCGCTGATCGGCGGCGGCCCCGGTAGCCAGGGCAGCGTAACGGTGTCGGGACGTGCATCCAGCTGGAACCCGTTCAACAATATCTACGTAGGTTTCGAGGGCCTTGGCGACCTGCAGGTCCAGGAAGGCGCCACCGTGCGCACCGTCGGATCGTCCGCGCCAGGCGCCGCCGCAACGATCTACATCGGCTTCCGGGCTGGCAGCGTTGGCACGGTGACCGTATCGAGCACGACCGCCGATGTCTCGACGCTTACTGCCAGCGATCGCATCGATATCGGCTCGGCAGGCACCGGGACGTTGAACATCGCCAAGGGCGGGCTGGTGGTTGCCACCAGCGATACGCGGCTCACCGTCAGCAGCACCGCTACAGGCACGCTGAACCTCACTGGTGGTGCGAGCGGCCGCGGCGTGCTGGAGACCGGCTCGGTCATCAAGGGCCCCGGCAATGCCACCTTCATCCTGGATGGCGGCGTGCTGCGCGCTCTGCGTGACAAGGCCAATTTCCTCAATGGTTTCCTGACGCAGGCGATCGGAAGCGAGGGGGCCTCGTTCGACACCAACGGGTACGAGGTGGGCGTGATGACCGCGTTCTCGGGAACCTCCAACCTCAACAAGCTGGGTGCCGGCAGGCTGACCTTGTCGGGCAACAGCGCCGCCTTCACGGGAAACACCGATATCCAGGCCGGCACATTGCAGGTCGATGGCGTCCTGGGCGGGCCGGTGAACGTCCTGACGGGAGCACGGCTGACCGGCATTGGGCGCGTCGGCGCGACGGTCAACCAGGGCACCATCGCTCCGGGGCCGCGCAGCGGCTTCGGCACCCTGACCATCGCCGGCAACTACACGGCTCAGGGCGGCAACCTGGAGATCCGCACCCAGCTTGGCGGCGACAACTCGCCAACCGATAAATTGGTAGTCACGGGCGACACCGCAGGCGCGACACCGGTCAACGTCCAGAACATGGGAGGCGCTGGCGGGTTGACTCAACGGGGCATACAGATCGTGCAGGTCAACGGGGTCTCGGCGGGGCAGTTCAACCTGGCTAACGGCGACTATGTCATCCAGGGGCGTCCGGCCCTGGTGGCCGGCGCCTACGGCTATGTCCTGCAACAGGACTCATCCGACGGCGGCTGGTATCTGCGATCATCCCTGACCGATCCCGGCACACCGCCAACCGGTCCCGGCACACCCGCCACCGGTCCTGGCAGGCCGCCCACCGGTGGCGTTTCGCCGGGCGCCGAACCGCCCTTGCTGTATCAGCCCGGTGTGCCTGTCTATGAAGCCTACGCCAACACACTGCTTAACCTGAGCCGGCTGCCCACCCTGCGCCAGCGGGTCGGCAATCGCCTCTATGATTCGGCGGATGTTGGCCGCAACGGCGTATGGAGCCGCGTGGAGGGCACGACGAGCCGGCTTGAGCCTTCCACGTCGACCACTGGCGCACGCCAGGACATCGACAGCTGGAAGGCGCAATTTGGTGTCGACCGTATCCTGGCCGGTCAAGAAGAAGGGTCCCGCCTGGTGGGCGGCATCGCCTTTCACTACGGCAAGGCCGACACACACGTGTATTCGGCGTATGGCAACGGCACGATCGACACCACGGCCTATGGCCTGACACCGACGCTGACCTGGTATGGCAAGAATGGCCTCTATATCGACACCCAGGCCCAAGCAACCTGGTTCGACAGCGACCTGAATTCCCGGCTGGCCGGCAAGTTGAAGGGCGGCAACCACGCCAACAGTTACGGGCTCGGTATCGAAGCGGGCAAGGCGTTCGGATTGAGCGAGCGACTGGCCCTGATCCCGCAGGCGCAGCTGACCTACGTATCAACCCGCTTCGACAGTTTCAACGACAAATTCGGCGCGCATGTTGAAAGCGACAAGGGCGACAGCCTGCTGGCCCGCGTCGGTATCGCGCTGGACTACAAAAGCAATTGGCAAACGGGTGGTGTGAATCGGGAATCGAGCGTCTACGGCGTCGTCAATGTGAAACATGAACTCCTCGACGGAACCCGTGTGCGCGTGGCCGGCGTGCCTGCCGTCAGCCGCATGGCGCGCACCTGGGGCAGCGTTGGGGTGGGCGCAAATTACGGATGGGGTGATCGCTATGCGATCTACGGCCAGGTCGACGCCGACGCAGATTTCTCCGGCAGCTCCATCGTTACGGCGACTGCGGGTTTCAGAATGACGTTTTAGACCGGCGTATGTGGAGGGCTGGGCGTTTGATTAGTTAGAGGCCATGGGTCTGCTGCGGGAAGGGCGGGAAGGTATTCCGATACCACTGAATTGTGGGTGTTTGGGTATTAATCTCGAGTGGATGGAATGGGTCGGGAGCGGACGTGGGCGATAGTCGGCTTTCGGCTGTGCATTCAAGCGGTCACTGCTCGCCTTCGCGAAAAGCTGCGCTGCCAACCCCGCAACGGGTGAGTTTTCTTCACGAGAATCTGGGCTCGGCGAGGACGTCCAGACACGCATGGAAGACACGCGCTGGCTCGATGGAGTTGATGTCTGCCGTTCCGTTGTCCGGGACTACATCACGCGTGTACCTTCGCGCCCAGAACCACTCTGGATTTGGTTCATTGAAGACGCCCACATAGGGAACGCATAAGCCCTGAGCGATGTGCGATGGGCCGCAATCGTTCGACACGACCAAGCGGGCGTTGTGCATCAGCGCGGCGAGCTCCGCCGCTGGCCGACAAAACTCGACATTGAAGTCGTTTCGACCCAGGCGGTCTAAACGCTGGCGCATCGCTCCTTCGTCAGGCCCAAGGACAAAGGTAAAGCTGGCGGACCCGCCGAACTGCTTTTTAAGAAGATCCGCGAGCACAAGATAGCGCTCTAGGCTCCACCGCTTGAAAGCCCCAGATCCGCCTCCCGGCATCAGGATTACGTCCGCCGGCTTCACCCTCGCTACATGCGGGCTGGCAATTTCCAGAAAGGCGTTACGCGCCGTTCGTTCAGGTTCATGATCCTGATATGTTGCGAGTAAACGAAGGTTTGCAAGGCCGATGTACTCGTTGATGTCTTTGCGATGAGAATGGGTCCACACTCGATCGCACAAACGGTCATTATCGAACCCGATGCGCAGCGCGGGCCTCCGAATCAAGCTGATCAGCGAATAGCGCTCGCTAGAATGGTGCAGGCTCAACGACGCGTGGGCGCCGGGAGGTAACGCGCGTACCTGCGCCGGGAACGTGTCAGCCTGTACGAACTCGTCGACCCATGGAAGGTGATTGTAGAAATGCCCTACGGCGTAACGAGACACCACGCGAACCCGCTTATCGCCCCAAAACTGCTTCAGCAGGCTAAGCGCTGGATACGCTACGATCTGGTCGCCGAACTTCCGACGGCTCCTGAGGAAGACCACAATGTCGGACATGACCTACCTAGACGAATGATGGATTCGGGAGGACGCAGGCAACGTACTCATCTAGCCAAACTCTGGACGCGCGCCCTATGTGCAGCCACTAGCTCTCCGAGATTATGGAAAGGAGAGCGTTAAATTCCTAATGAAATTTCGCTGATGGACCCGCAAAATTATCCAATGCGTTTTTTTAGGGGCACATTGGGTGAGGCGGGCAGAGGCAAACGGGTTCTCCTCGTAATCTCGGTGATTGTAATGGCGGCCATACCGGTAGCTGGCGGACGCTAAAGTGTTTCGTATCGGACCTCCGAAGTGAAGTCATTAACCGCTTCGATGCTTGCGAGGCCCTATGACCTGCCCCCAGATTTAGTGGGTCGCGAGCCGCCGTCGGTAACGGGGTCCGTTTTCGGCTGCACAGCCAAAAGCAGCCATGAACGCTAGATGTTCTCTGCCAGATAGCGTCCGGGTGTGACACCAAATGTTCTTTTGAATAGCGCAATAAAGGCACTGACATTGTCGTAGCCCAGTTCAAGAGCGATTGTTGTCACCGTTTTTCCGGCAGCCAATAACTCCAATGCACGCAGCAAGCGTGCCCGCTGTCTCCACGCGGTGAAGGTAAGTCCGGTTTCATCCACGAACTTACGGCTCAGCGTGCGTGATGTGATATGCCCCCAAAGCGCCCACTCTTCTAACGAGCGTTCATCAGCAGGCTGTTCGGTAAGCGCAATGGCGATACGTTGCAATCGGCTATCCGCAGGCATGGGAAGCCAGAACGTGTCCGCTGTGGATTCTCCAATTTCATCCAGTATGACTTGAGCCAAACGCAGTTGGCTCGGTCTTAATACGCCCGTTTCCCAGGCGCCCGCGCGGAGTACCGCCTCTCGTAGCAGAGGGCTCACTTCGATGACGCGCGGCTCCTTGGGAAGGCCAATACTGGATTGGGGGGATACATAGACACTCCACCCATTGAATGCGCCATGCGAGCGACCTTCATGCATCACCGATGGTGGAATCCATACACCACGGGAACATGGCACAACCCACGTCCCCATGTGCGTACGCACGCTCAGCAGACCAGACAACAAACCGAACAGTTGCCCGCTGGGGTGGTGATGTGGGCCAGATTCTCGGAATGTGCTTTCACTGCCGACAACGGAAATCAATGGCGGATTGCTTCCGTCTACAAAGCGTGCCTGGTCCAACTTATCGATAAAAGTGATTGATGACACGGATTGGCGTATTTGAGCTATTCAATGGCAGAAGTAGTCTATCACCACCACCGTTATTGGCCATATGCTTCATCTGAGATTCTTAAAGGTGAGCACAGAGATGTCCCAACAACTGACCGATATCGCCCAGCTGGCGCAGATGTATGACCCTCCCTCGGAGAGGATTACCAAAGGAGTGCTGCCGCATTTGATGCCATTCCATCGTCAGTACCTTGGTGTAGCAACCTTTTTCTGTGTGGCTACCGGTAATGCCGACGGTCTGGATGCATCGCCGCGCGGGGGACCTCCTGGCTTCGTACATGTGCTCGATGACAAGCACATTGCATTTGCTGATTGGCCCGGAAATAACCGCATAGCGTCCCTGACAAATCTTGTTGAGGATGATCGCATTGGCATGCTCTTCCTTTTCCCAGGGCTAGAGGTGTTTATGCGCATCAACGGCCATGCGGCCATCAACACCGACGAAGCATTGCTTGAATCGTTAAAGGAAAAAGACAAGAGACCCAAATGCGCAATTGTCGTCAGGATTGACGAAGTGCTCTTCCATTGCGGAAAGGCGATTAATCGAGCGCAGCTTTGGGCGGAATCATCACGAATAGAACGAGACCAAGTCCCCACGCCAGGCCAGATTGTTGCCGCGATGACGGGCGCTGGAGCCGATATGACGCAGCAGGTGGACGAGGGTTACTACAAATCTATACGCAATGACCTGTATTAGCCTGCTGCATCGACTACAGGCCTGAAGCAGGCTTATCGGCCGCAGGAATAGTTCAGACTGACGTGAACATTTGAGCGGAAAAGAACGCCGAGTTCCGAGCTTTGGTCCTGGGCCGGATATCGTCCAATGATTGGTTCGTCAATCAAAGTAATAGGTGGAGCTATGTACAAGGTTGAAGTCCCGACGATGACCATGGGCCGTTCGTTCGTGAAACAGGGCCAAACCAGCGAGACCAATGCCTCTTTCGCTGATGCGCTTCAAGACGCGCAGCGCGGCGTTGACCGACTCCAGATCAAGAAGTCTCCTCCAGTGTTGTCAGACGCTGAACAGGAACTCCAAGACTTCGTGGCCATGAGCCCCGAAGAGCGCTTTTTCGACCTGACCCTGCGATCGCTTGGCATCTCGAAGGAAGAGTACGCCGCGATGAGCCCAGCAGAAAAAGAAGAAGTGGCGCGACTTGTGCAACAGCGCATCGCAGAACGAATTAAAGACAATGCCAACAATGGGCGAGCTTCAACGTTTGAGCTCTCATAAGCCGTAATTTTTTGCCAGACGCCTGGCCTCCTGCCGTCGTTTGACTGCAAGACTTGCGGCGGGTGTACATCCGCAGTCGCTTCGGTATTCGACCAGAGGATGTTCTCGTGATCTGGTGGAGGTCGACAAAGGGAACTGGTCCCTCGGCAATGGTGTCGGGCAATATGCTTGAGCGCCTGGACTCCTGAAGTTGAAATTTCTGCGGCCCCGGCGTCGGATGATTGGCTGCCGTGGGGAGAGGCGGGTAGCCGTTACGCGCGGAAGCGGACGGCTATGACCGTCGGCTCACGGCCACAAGCAGCTGTTCAACTTGCATACCTCAAGTCTCGAGTTGTAGCCCTTGCTGGCCGTCTCAAGAAGGCTCCAATCCAACGAAGTTCATTGGATGTCGAGGCCGTAGCTTGCTACCGATGCCGTCCCGTTGGTGTTAACCCATGTGAGATGGGTTACACAATAAAAATCAATTCAACGGGTTCTAATCTATGCCGTTATTGAAAACCGAGATTGCGAAGCGGCAGAGGAAGATGCTTTTAAATCCAAAATCTCCCCGCCCACAGCCTTCGCTATTATTGCGGCACGAATCGATCCCAAATTGCTAGAGGCATCACTCGGAAGATCCAGGCCTTTCAGTTGTTCGGCGTATTGATCGGTAATCTCTATGACGCCAGACTTATAAATTGTCGCAACACGCTGATCGCCCTTCATAACAGCCTTAACTGCATTTTGGGGCGAGTTGTCGGCTTCAATGCGAGCCATGCCTCGTTCTACTGCTTCCGCTTTGCGCAGCGCTTCAGCCGAAGCCTCTAAATTATGAGCAAAGTTAGCGGTAGGTTTGACCAGCGGAAGATTCAGGTCCGCAATGCTGCGCGACTTTACCGTTAAAGGTATGCCTTTGGAAACGTCCATAAAACGAACCTCCCTCTGTTAGATATTTCCAATCACTGAAAAAGCAGTCCGACTGTTGAGCCAGCCTGATCCATCAGTCAATTCTACGAATCCCTGAACCGCATTAATGCACGAAATAACGTCCACCTTTATGGCTATTTGTGCCATAGCGTGCAGACGTGCAGCAACCGCCCGGAATGTTCCTGTTATGCATTGATGGCCATGCCTTGGCCTGGACAGATCCACATGGCGCCGCGCTGCAATGGCTGTGATCCAGCGATTTCTTCGCTGATCAACGTAGAAATCGCCATGGAGAGATGCGACAGGCCACTTTGGGTCGTCAGCAGACGGCTGCAAATCCTCCTCCTCGAACCCTGTCCGCCCGTACGCACGCAGGCCCGTCGCACCACATCCAACATCATCAAGGCAAGCTCCACCAACAAAGCCAACCAGCAAGCCGCGTTAACTGTCTAGATCCGCCGCCCTTGATCCGGCGCCGGCAGATGGTCGCGTAACCATTGGTCCAACCCACAGACCGCGATGCCGCGCTGGGCGTTGAACGTTTGTGCCTTGTCCCAGGCCACGCCGCGCCCCTCGGCGAATACGGCGCGGTACTTGCGCAACGCGTTTTCCGGATCGGCGGCTAGTTGGCGTTTCAGTTCGGGCACTGTCCATTCGTGGCGCTGGACCTTGACGCCACGGGCGCGATCCAGGGCGTCGGCCACCTCTCGATAGGTGACGGTATCGCCGGCGACATACACCGCACGGTTGGCGATGCGCGGTTCGGTGAACAGAATCTCCGCCGTCAGGTTGCCGATGTCATCGGCGGTCGTAAGCGTGACGGCCGTATCCCAACTGCCTAGCGCGTTCACGGTATTGGCCGCCAGGTCGACCACGCCGAAGGCTGGTTCGAACAAGAAGCTGGTGAACATGCCTGTCGAGACAATGACCCATTCGGTGTTCGGCTGAGCGCGCAGCATATCGCGCACGTCCAGTTGTTCGTCGAACAGGTCCTGCGGGCTGTTCCGGCCGATGACGTCGTAGTCCACGCCGAATTGCCACGGTACAAAGCGCTTGACGTCGGCATCCAGCGCGGCGCGCGCAATCTTGCGCTGCACGCCCGGGCCGCCCACGAATCCCGTGCACGAGATCACGGTGTGGAAACGGCTGAAGGTGTTGGCGAGTTCGTCGCTGGATTGCGTCGCCAGGTCGCCTGCGACGATATGTACGCCCAGGGCGTTCAGGTCAGCCAGGTCTTGCTGCTTCGCCGTGTCGGTGGAAGTGACAGTCGACGGGCGCAACAGGACCGAGAGGGAAACGTGGGCGGCGCGTTTGGCGTGGGGAGCCAGATGGCGCAGCACGGCCATGCCGAGTTGGCCTGCGCCCAGGACCAGAATGGCGTTGTCGTTCAACATGGGAAATCCCGCTAGGAAATGGATATTTGAAAAATGGGCCGCGGCCCGCCGCGATCGCGATGCGGAAAAAATGCAGCCCTGATGTGATTTGCAGTGTAGGAGCGAGCACTCCGTCCATTGTTCGCCGCGCTTGAATACACAACGCGCAGGAAGCACACGGGTTGCGCCGGCCGCATTGTTAACATTGGGAGCTCCCGCCGAAATTGGCGCACGCACTCTCGGCAGGCAGGCTTATGGACAAACTTCAAGCGATGGCAACTTTCGTACGGGTCGTTCAGGCGCGCAGCTTCAGCAAGGCGGCGCAGTCCCTGGGGATGCCGCGTTCGTCGGTGACGACGACGGTCAAGAACCTGGAGGCCCACCTGGGCACGCCGCTGCTTCGACGCAGCACCCGCAGCCTGAGCCTGACCGACGCGGGCGCGCGCTACCTGGCGGCGTGCCAGGCCATTCTGGCCAATATCGCCGACGCGGAAAACGACATGTGCGCCACGAACCAGGCGCCGCGCGGACGGGTTCGCGTGGACATGCCGGGTGCCATCGGAAGGGCGATCGTGGTGCCGCGGCTGCTCGAATTCGAGGCGCGCTATCCGGACATCGAAGTCGTGCTTGGATTGAGTGATCGGCCGGCGGATCTGATTTACGAAGGTATCGACTGCGCCATCCGCAGCGGCACGCTGGCAGACTCGACGCTGGTGGCGCGCAAGCTTGGCGAGTTGGCTTGGCTAACCTGCGCGTCACCCAAGTACCTGGCTCGGTTCGGAGAGCCGGAATCCGTGGCCGCACTGGAAGCGCACCGAGTGGTCAACTACCTGTCCAACGCCACCGGCCGTCCGCTGGACTGGCGCTTCAGTGTCAATGGCGAAGCCGTGGCGGTGTCTCTGTCCAGCCGCTATGCCGTCAACGAAACCGAGGCCTATCTGCACTGCGGTCTGGAGGGGCTGGGCCTTGTCCAGCTATCCGAACTGGCGGCATCTGTCTACCTGCGCAGCGGGCGCCTGCGGGAAGTTCTGGCGGATGCCCGATGCGCCCCTGTGCCGATTTCCATTGTCTATCCGCAAGCTCGCGCCACGGCGGCGGTCAAGACGTTCGTGGACTGGGTCATCGCGATCGCGCGGCCCGAGCTGGCCGGATGAACCGACGCGGACGTTCAACTCTGCCACTTCAAGGCGCATCGGAGCCGCGTGCTACAGAAATAGATTCGAGTTTGCCTGCGCGGGCATCACGTCTCCACGCCCTGGTAAGCCCGCCTTGGGGTGGAGACGGGCGTATATGAATAACCGCTTCCGGCCAGGAGTTGTCGTCCGGACGATAGAATCTACCGTCCCCTTCTGACAGATGACCATGACGACCCCACACAAAGAACAGCGCCGGTCTGTGCGGCGCTTCCTCGCAGATGTTGCCTCGCTCAGCCATGATCAACGCTACCAGCGGATGGTGGAACTCGGTCGTCAATCCATCACGGATGCACATCTTGCCGAAGATCTGAACTCACTCGCGCAATCGGAGATCCACTACGAGCGCTTGTTGGCGCTGATGTCGGCCAGCGGCTCCCATGCGGCGGATCTGATCGTCACGATGCTTGCCGATCCATCGCCAATGCTGGCAATGCGTGCGGCCCGGCTGGCGGCGCGTGTCGTGCCCGATGAGACGCTGGTGCAACTGATGCCGGACATGACGAAGCCGTGCCGCCGGGATCTTGCCTGCCAGCTCTGGCGATCTGGACGCGGACAGGTGAACGATGCCGTCTATCCGAAACTAGAAGGCGCGGCGCGCCGGCATCTGCTGCAGTGGACGACAGATGCATTCATCGGCAGCCATCTGGACGCGGCGCAGATTGCCGCGCTTGAGGCGCCGCAGTGGGCAACGTTAGCGCAACGGTTGCCTGGATTCGTGCGCGATAGGCTGGTGCAAGAGCTGGAGCAGTCCGGCAACCCGTCCTACGTATTACGCGTTGCCATCAGAGCCTCGCTCTATCGCTTGCTGCGCAGCGACCCGGCGGGCGGGTTGAGTCTGTTGCGCGTGGCTAGCACCCGAATCCCGGTCAATGATTTGCCTCTGGCGCGTTATGCATCCTTCTTCCCGGAGGAAATCGCCGCCATTATTGTCGACCTGGGAGGCAGGCAGCGTGTGCCGCTCACTGCGCAAACCCTGCGGCGCCTGGACGCGCCGATGCTTTGCAAACTGTTGTCGGCCGACGCGCTCCCCAACCTGCGGGCGGTTTTCCAACATCTGCATGCCAGCCAGCGGGACGCGCTCTACCACCATGGCGGCGAAGCCTGGCGCACAGATAGCGGGGCTTTGCCGTTTGAGTTCGTGCGCGGGCTATCCAGCGTTGCCCGGCAGGCCGAAGCGCGTCATGCGTTCTCGTTGCGGCTCCTTGCCGCCGAGCCGATGGTCCGCCTGCCTTACCTGTCCTGCCTGCCGTTTCAGGAAGCGCTGGCCCTGGCCCAGCCATTTCTGTCGCAGCCTGATGGCGAATTGCGCGCGCAAGCCGTGGCGGCGGTAGTCGGGGCAGGGCGGTACGAGGCATCAAGCCTGCCCGCCATTCTGGACTTCTGCCTAGCGCGTGAAAACGAGCAGGACCCCGTGCGGCTTGCGATGTTTACGGCGCTGGCGGCGCTACCGCCTTCGCGTTGGGAAGCCGAGCATCTAAGTGGGTTTGCCGCGCAGATCGATGCCGCGTTGCGTGCCCGTGACTGCTCGCACCAGACCATGCTGGCGGCCACGCAATGGTTGATGGCCATCATCACCACCCAACCTGCCTTTGTTGTCGAGTCGCTGCCCCGCCTTGTCGAGCGTATGGGCAGCATGGGCAATCTTCGCTATGGGCATTGGGAATCCCGCATGAGCGATGGCGAATTGCTCAAGATCGCCCCACATCTGATGGGGCTGCTTGAGACATGGATACGGCGAGATCGCGCCCAGGTTGCGCTGCAGCTTATCTTCGGTTTCGGATGCCGTGCGAAAGCCGTGGACCTGTTCGTCGAAATGTTCGCCAACCTGGCCCGGGACAAGCGCGGCAATGTGGCACGTTCGGGCCTGGAGGCGTTGGTGCGGCTCGGGCTCCGGAAGAGGGTGGCCGAATTGGTTCCTAGTCTGGTCCAGCAAGATCCGAGCTGGATTCAGGTTGCCGCGGTTTCCGGGCATTTGCATCTGCACAGGCAGGACCTGCTGACGCCATTTCTGACCGCCCGCGTCTACAAGGGGCGGTTTCCAAGCGGAAAGGCGGCGTTCCTTCCTGGCTATGACAGCGGGTTCTTTCGGTGGACGGTCGCCCAGCAGCAATGCTATGCCGGCGAACTGCTTAAAGTCCTGACCAGCACGCAACGCAATGCGTGGGAACTCTACGGTTCAGTCCAGCGATACGCGGCTATGCCGTCCATCGACCTGGCGCCGCTTGTCCATCTTGCGCGCCTGGACGCGCCTGATCAGGGGCTGCGCGACAAGACGCTGGAAGCGCTCGGGCGTGCCGATGCCGGACGCGGCGTGGCAGAGCTGATGCAAGCATTGGATGACGGCCGGGCCCGCGTCGCCATCTATGCCTTGCGTCGATCCTTGATGAACCTGCGCCCCGCGCAGGTGCTGGATCTGCTTGGCCGCGTACAGCGCGGCAAGATCACCGTGGCGAAGGAGATCATCCGGCTCGCTGGCGATCTAAGGACAGAGGGCGCTTTTGCATTCCTGGCCCGAATCGAAGATGAACCCAAGCTGCATCAGGATGTGGCGATTGCCTTGATGCGGGCGTACTGGAACTTCCTTGATCGCCCTGAAGTCTGGCAGCGATTGCACGCCGCCGCTTGCAGCGAGCAGCCAGCGCTGGCGCGCGCCACCATCCGTATTCCGCCGACTGGCCTTTCCCCGGACAGCCAGCGCGCGTTGAGCAAGCACCTTGCATTGCTGCTCGGGCATTCCGATGCGCAAATCCGCAAGGAAACACTGCAACGACTGATAGCGATGCCGCCAGGAGAAGGCGAGCCTGCGCTGTACAACGCGCTGGCCGCGCAGCTGGATGACGTGGATGTCTCGCTCGTTGAACTCGCGGCCAGCGCGCTGCTGGCCATTTATGCAAGAAACTTGCCGCGGGAACTCGCGAGCAGTTTCGCAGGCATAGCGCAAGCGCGTTCATTGGCTGCAGTGGTCGCCGCGTACCGGGGGCGGTTGCACCGTGGCCAGCCGGAACTGGCCGCGTCGGCGGGCATGCTGGTTGAAGCGTTGCTGGCCAGGCGCTGGCATCCGGGACTGGCGCTACGGCTCGCGTTCTCGATATTGAGTCCCGAGGCCGTGCTGGCGATTGCGCAGCAATTCGATTCCTCGACGTTGCTGCATCCGGGCGCCGTTGGGGATGTCCTTGATTCGCTTGCGGATACGGTGGCGGGTGCGGGCGCGGATCAACTGACCCATGTGGAAGCCCGGTTGGGGGCAGAGGGTAATGCCGGCATGCGGCGCATCGGCCTGGGCTTGCTACGCGAAATGTCGGCCCGAAGTGGATGGACGGACGAGATGCGCCAACGGCTAAGTTTCTATCGGAAAGACAAGGATGGCTGGGTTTCCGACGCGGCCGACCTGATTACTTATCCGGATGAGCTTTCCAAATCAGGCGATTTCTCGTAGTTCAAAGAGCCAAAGCGGCGAACGCACCCGGTATCGCGCACGTTCCGCCGCCTCTCAACTTCAAAGGCCCTCACGCGAAGTCCACATCCTTGCTCTCAACAACCCCGCCCACGCGACCCGGCGCGTTTTGGTTTTTCCAGTACATATTCGTATGGCTGATTACCGCAGCCGGCGGCGGGGCGCCGTTGTCCGTCATGTCTACCGTCGTATGGGCATCCCCAACCAGCACCGCGTCGTAGCCGCGAGCCAATGCACCGTGCAGGGTTGAGCGCACGCACATGTCTGTTTGCGCGCCCGTCACAACGAGCTTGCCCACGCGCAGCCGGGATAGCGCCTGTTCAAGATCGGTGTCTTCAAACGCGTCGCGATAATGCTTTTCGACGATATTCTCACCGGGCGCCGGAGACAGTTCAGGCGCGAGTTGCCAGGCTTCGCTTCCTTTTTCGAGATCACTGCCGGTGTGCTGAACCCAGATCACTGGTACGCCCGCGATTCGCGCGCGCGCAATCAGCGTGTTGACGACGTGCAGCACCTCTTCGCGTCGGAGGGCGTTCGCGATGACACCGGTTTGAAGGTCGATGACGACGAGTGCAGTGTTGGGACGATCGACAAAGGTGGTCATCGGACTGGCTCCTGTTAAGCGAAGATCGAATATGACGCCGGCCGCCCGATCAATGCAAGTGCGAGTTGGGGATTGATTGGGTCTTTGCTGCAAGAACAGCACCTGATCCTCACAGGCGCTGCGCCTACGCCCATTCAGAAAGTCGTCAACTGACTTGGGTTAGCAATGTTATTACATTACAATTCGTGCTCGAATTTTCGCTGCATCGTCCCCCGGCTGGGGACTCCGTCATCATCCGCTTCCCTTCATGTCTCCCTTGATTCCTGCTTCTTCTACGGCACGCCTGCGTTCCATCGACGCCTTGCGCGGCCTGGTCATTGTCATCATGTTGCTTGACCACGTTCGCGAGACTTTCTTTTTGCACCATCAGGTGAGCGACCCGATGGACGTGTCGGCCACCGACCCCGCACTGTTCTTTTCCCGTTTGCTCGCGCATCTTTGCGCCCCTGTCTTCGTCTTCTTGACCGGCGTATCCGCCTGGCTCTACGGCGCTAAAGCCGGCAGCCGTGGTGCGGCGGCCGCGTTCCTGGCCAAGCGCGGGGCGTTCCTGATCCTGCTGGAAATTGTGGTGGTGAATTTTGCGTGGACGTTCCAGTTCCCGCCGTCAGTCATCTACCTGCAAGTGATTTGGGTGATTGGTTTGAGCATGCTGGCGCTGGCCGCCTTGCTGTGGCTGCCGCGTGCCGCCTTGGTGGTGCTCGGCGTGTTGCTGGTGGCGGGGCATAACGCGCTGGACGGTGTGCACGTTGCCGCGGGCGAGTTCATGCATGTGCCGTGGGCGGTGTTGCATGACCGCGGCTGGATTCAGGTGGGCGACGCCTTGCGGCTGCGCACGTCGTACCCCTTGCTGCCGTGGATTGGCGTGATTGCGCTGGGCTATGCGGTGGGGCCGTGGTTTCAGGCGCGCGTGCCGGCGGCTGTGCGGCAACGCCGCTTGTGGGCGGCAGGCATCGCGGCGCTGGCCGGCTTCGTCGTGCTGCGCATGCTGAATGGGTATGGGCAGGCGCAACCATGGGCCGTGCAGGATGATGCGCTGCATACCGTGATGAGCTTCGTGAACATCACCAAGTACCCGCCTTCCTTGATGTTTTTGCTGCTGACACTCGGGCTGGGCCTGTGTTTGCTGGTGCTGATTGAACGCGCGCAAACCGCTGCCTGGGTGGGGGTGCTGTGCGTGTTTGGCGCCGCGCCGATGTTCTTCTATCTGCTGCATCTGTATGTGCTGAAGGCGCTGTATCTGGCGGGTGAGGGCGTCTGGGGGCTGAACCAGGGCAAGTTCTTTGGTGTGGACAGCATGGCCAGCATCTGGCTGATTTCCGTGCTGTTGGCGGTGGCCCTGTACTGGCCCGTGCGGTGGTTTGGCCGGTTGAAGGCAGCCCGCCGTGACATCTTCTGGCTCAAGTATTTGTGATGGCGGCGCGTCGATGGGGGAAGTGGTCCGCGTGCGTGGCCACGTTGATGACGCCGTGCCGGGCTGACGCGCAGCAAAGCCCGGTCACCTTGTATGGGGTGGTCGATCTGAGCCTGGCGGGTTTTTCGACGCAGGAGCGCGGCACGGCCGTGAACATGCAGTCGGGTGTGCAGTCGGGGTCGCGGTGGGGCTTGCGCGGCAGTGAAGACTTGGGCAATGGCATGCGCGCCAACTTCCAACTGGAAAGCGGCGTCGTGGCCAACAACGGCAAGTCGGCGCAGGGCGGGCGTCTGTTCGGGCGCGCGGCTTGGGTGGGCTTGTCGGGCGGCTGGGGCGATCTGCGCCTGGGCCGTCAGACGTCGGTGTCGTCGGCAACGCTGGCGGACTATGACGCGTTTCTGGCGTCGTACCTGATCACGGGCGCACAGACCGCGCTGCTGCCTTACAACGCGAATCGGGCGGATAACACTGTGGCGCTTTGGACGCCGTCGGTGAGCGGGTGGCGCGCGGGGGCGGACGTCAGCCTGGATTACGACGGGGGCGGCGGGTTTGAAACGTCGGCGACGAACAAGCTCTACAGCGCCGCGTTGATCTATGAACAACCCGGCTACGCCGTCACGGCAACCTATGAAGGCGCGCGTTGGGCAGACGGCACGGCGCAGTCCGCCGCGATGAGGCAGGCAGGCGGCGCGCGCCAGCCGGATGCCTATACGCTGGCAGGCCGCGCCACCGTCGACGCGTTCACGCTGTATGCGGCCGGGTCCATCATGCGCAACGGGTCGACGATTCCGGCGGTGCCGTCGCCGGGGCAGCGCGCGTACTTTCCGGGCAGCACGGTGCATGCGGTGATGGCCGGGGCCGCGTGGCGGTTGGGGGCCAACACCGTCATGGCGTCGTGGCAGGGCAGCATGCCTAGCGGCGGCGCGTTGGCGCGCGATGGCGCCACGCACACGCAGCAGGTCTATTCGGCGGGTTATGGGTACGACCTGTCCAAGCGCACTAACCTCTATGCCATTTACGGCTATATGCGGGGCGCCTGGTCAGATGCGTCGTGGCATCAAGCCCAATACGCGGTGGGCATGCGCCACCGGTTTTAGTACGTCTTGCTGGAAATCTGCTGGGCGGTTTGAAGGTCAAGCCATTTGGCGTCTTGGGGAATGCGGTCCAGGTTGCCCAGGTCGATCTGCGTTTGCAGTGCGTCCTTCAACGCTTGTTCCGGCACGGCGACGGAATCCGCGAACACGCCGTCGTCGATCAGGCGTTGCACGGACGCGCGCACCACGGCGGGGTCCAGGTTCGGGAACAGCTTCAATCCGCTGGCCACCGCGGCGGCCGGGTCTTTGTGGATGGCCTTCAAGGCGCGGTCGATGCCCGACACAAATTTCTGCTGCACCTGCGGGGAGATGTCCTGGCGGGTGGAGATGGCCGAGAACGTGTACGGGCCGATCTCGCGCGAGAAGGCCGACACCACCTTGTAGCCCTGGGCCTGCGCCTGGGACGCGCCCGGTTCGTAGAGCACGGCGCAGTCGGCCTTGCCCGAGCTCAAGGGGCCAATCTCATTACCCAGCGGCACTTCCAGCAAATCCAGATCGCGCTTTGGGTCCAGCCCGGCGTTTTTCACGAGCTTCAGGAAGGCGGATGAGCTGGTTGTGGGCATGGCGCCCGTGGCGATGGTGGCGCCTTTCAGGCTTTTGAAGCCGTCGAACTTGAAGTCTTGTTTGCACGTCAGCCACACGCCCAGGCGGTTCAAAGTGCCGCCCACGACTTTCACGGGCGCGCCGCGGCCAAAGGAGATAGCCGTCCATTCCGGGCCGTGCAGCGAGAAGTCGGCGCTGCGGGAAATCACGGCGGCCAGCGCGTTGGTGGACGACGAGGCGACGTCGATGCGCACGTCCAGCCCTTCATCCTTGAAGTACCCGTGTTCTTCGGCGAAGTACACCGGCAGGTAGAACACGGATTTGAAGGCGGCGGACACCACGGCCTTGTCGTTGGCGGCGAAGGCGGAGACGGACAGCAGGGACGCAACGGCGGCCGTGGCCAAGCGCAGGGAAAGATTCGGATTCATAGGGAATGTGCAGGCTTGGAAATCAGGTTCGGATATTGCAGTCTGAATGCGTGGGGTTAATGCGTGGGTTTGGAAATTGCAGTCTGAATGCGTAGATTTTGGCTACGCGATTCAGAGCTTGAATTGGGTGGCGTAGGTTTGGTCTTTCCAGCGCAGCAAGCGCTTTTCGGCGACGTCCACGCCGGCATACAGAACAAAGCCCAGCAGCATCAGCGAGAAGATGCCGACCCAGACGGTGTTCAGGTCGTACAGCGACGAGGCCACGAAGATCACGTGTCCCAGCCCGTACTTGGACGAAATGAACTCGCCCACCACGGTGCCCACCAGCGCAAAGCCGATGTTGATGCGGAACGTGCTGATGATGGCGGGCAGCGCTGATGGCACGACCACCTTGCGAAAGATCTGGCGGCGGCTGGCGCCCAGAGAAACCATCATCTTCTGGATGTCGGGGTCTGTGTCCTTGGCGGCCTGAAATGCGGCCAGCAAGGCGACGATGGACGTCAGCGATACGGACAGCGCCACTTTTGAAATGACGCCAGTGCCAAACCACAGGATCACCAGCGGCGCGAACGCAATCTTTGGCACGCTGTTGATGGCGACCAGAAAGGGTTCGACGACCCGCGCGCCATAGGGCGAATACCACAGCGCCAAGCCAGGCGCGGTGCCCAGCACGGTGCCGGCTACAAAGCCCACGGCGGATGCCCACAGCGTGTAGTTGGCGTGCTCCCAAAGCTCGCCGGACTGGATCATTTTCCAGGCGGCTTGCAGCACTCCGGCGGGCGAACCGAACAGAAAGCCCGACACGGCGCCCGACCGGACGCCGGCTTCCCAGGCGCCGAACAGCACGGCAAGTATCAGCAACTGGGTGACCAGCACGGGCAGGCGGAAACGCGCGGCGCGAGGAGCGCGGCGAGTGCGTTGGGCGCGGTCGCTGCGTTCGACGCGGGTATTGGCGGCCAAGGTGTGTTGCCGGCTATCGCCCAAGGCGGCGCTGGCGGCAGGGGTAACGGTGGTCTGGCTCATGCGTGGGTTCCGGTTTTGCGGCCGGTCTGAATGTCGAGTTCCTGGCAGAGCAGGTCGAAGTACGCCGGAAAGCGGCTGTCGTGGCGCGCGGCCAGGGGCGAGCGTGTGCCGAGTTCGATCTTGTGTTCGCTTTTCAATCGGCCGGGGCGGGCGCTCAAGACGAAGATACGTTCAGACAGTGCAATGGCTTCGTCGATGTCGTGCGTCACCAGCACCACTGTCTTGCCCTTTTGGCTGACGGTGTCGGCCAGCATGGACTCCAGGAACAAGCGAGTTTGGTAGTCCAGCGCCGAGAACGGTTCGTCCAGCAGCAGCACATCCGGGTCCGGCAGCAAGGTGCGCGCTAGCGCTACGCGTTGCCGCATGCCGCCCGACAGCGCCTTGGGGTAGCTGTCTTGAAACGGCAGCAGGCCAAAGGTGTTCAGATAGTCGCGTGCCAGTTCGACGGATTCCGCGCGGGGCGTGCCGCGTATTTCCAGGCCGACCAGCACGTTGTCGAGCACGGTGCGCCAGGGCATGAGCAGATCGCGTTGCAGCATGTAGCCGACGCGTCCGCGCAGGTTGGGCAGGGGCTTGCCATCCAGCGCGATGGTGCCGGCATCGTGTTCAAGCAGGCCGGTCAGGATGTTGAACAAGGTGGACTTGCCGCAGCCCGAGGGGCCGATGATGCTGACGAATTCACCGCTGGCGGCGTTCAGGCTGATGTTGTCCAGCACCTGGACGGGGCCGGTGTCGGTCTGGAACCGCTTGGACAGATTGCGGATTTCCAGTTTTAAAGCAGGGGCTAGTGTCATGGCGGTGCAATCTCAGGCCGCCTCAGGCCGCGCCATGCGCAAGTTCCAACGCCACGACGTCTTCATGTGGCACTTCCAGCGCCTCGTTAAAGCGCTTGAAGAAGCTGCACAGCGCAATGCGGATCGTCAGTTCCACAATCTGTTCTTCGCTGAAGAACGATTGCAGCTTGCTGTAGAACGCGTCGCTGACTTGCGACGGCGTCAAGGTCACCAGCACCGCGTAGTCGCGAACCACCAGGTCTTGTTCGTCCAGCCCGGGCACGCTGGGTTCCAGCAGGCGATCGATGGCGTCTTGCGAAATGCCGTGCGCCGCCAGCTTGGGCGTGTGCAGCGTGACGCAGTAGTGGCAGGCGTGCGCCTTGGATGCCGTCAGCAGCGCAATTTCCAGATGGCGCGGCGAGATCAAGCCGTCTTCACGCGACTGCACCAGGTAAGAGAAAAAATGCTTCAACGCGGTCGGCCGGGGCGCGAATGCGCTCAGCATGTTGGCGTATGGGCCGTAGTCTTGAAGCAGTTGATTGAAGAGGGTGGCGGTGTTGGAATCCAGCGTGGCGGGATTCAGGGGATTCAGGCGGGGCAAGGCGATTCCAGCGGAATAAGAAAATGACGCTGTCATCCTAAAAGATGCATGCCCGCCTGAAAAATACCGATATCACATATGGTTATGGGGACGCACGGCGCTTATGCCGACAGCCAATTAGCATCGCCCTCGATCAGCGTGCCGCCGTGGCTGGTGGTGTCGCCCTGGCGCGCCACCGGTTGCCCTTCGATGGTGGCGGATGCGGAACCGCTGACGATGACGGCGCCGCAGCTGATGCGGTCGCCCACGCGGGCGATCGGCCGGCCGTTGATGGCGGCGGTGGACGCGCCGCTGACGATGGTGCCGGGGCCATGGAGCGGGCAGGCGTGAGCATGGCCAACAAGGGCGACGGGGATCATGGGGGCTCCTTTGATCAGAGTGGCTGAAATCGGAATGGCGGCGATCAGATTGGGGGTAATCAGATTGGCCTCAATGAGGTTGGCCTCAATGTTAGGGAGCCATTCAAAATTAGCCATAGGACGATTCAGAAAAGCACCCCCCCGTATTTGCCTGACGCGCCTGTCGCCCATGCCCTACAAGCGCTGGCCCCCAGTTGCATCAATACTCTGCCCGGTGACCCAGCGTCCTTCGTGCGAGGCCAGGAACGCGACGATATCCGCAATGTCTTCCGGCTGGCCGACGCGCCCCAGCGCAATCGTCTGGGCAATGGCGCGGCTGATGTCGGGGTCGCGGGCGCGGGTGTTCATGTCGGTGGCGGTGGCGCCGGGCAGCACGGCGTTCACCGTAATGCCGCGCGCGCCCAGGTCACTAGCCAGCAGCAGCGTCAGCGCCTCCAGCCCCGCTTTGGCCGGTGCGTAGACACTCATTTCGGGGTAGGCGGCGCGCGTGCCCATCGACGAGATATTGACGATGCGCCCGCCGTCGCGCAAGAAGGGCAGGCAGTGCTGAATCAAAAAGAACGGCGTCTTCAAATTGACTTGCAGCACGCGGTCGAAATCGTCGGGTTTGACGTCGGCCAGCCGCGCACGCAGGCCCACGCCCGCGTTGTTGACCAGAATATCCAGGCCGTCGGCGCCTGTGTGTTGCTGCACCGTATGGCGCAGCGCTTCGGCCAGTATCGCCGCCGCGTCGGACGATGCCAGGTCGGCTTGCAAGGTCCAGGCGCGGCCGCCAGCGTCGCGGATCAGCGATACGACTTCATCGGCGGCGTCGCGGGCGGCGTTGTAATGCACGGCGACGTGTGCGCCGCGCCGGCCCAGCGCCAGCGCAATGGCGCGGCCGATGCCGCGGCTGCCGCCGGTGACCAGCGCCGTCTTGCCGGCCAGGGAATCCGGGGTGTGGCTCATGCGGCCTCCGTGGCGGTCAGGGTCCAGGCTTGTTGCGCTTCCAGCGCACGGGCCTGCAACAGCAGGGCGTTGCGATCAACCTTGTTGGTGCCGGCCCATGGCAGTTCATCCACGAAGCGGATGCGGCGCGGGTGCTGATACGCGGGGCCGTTCGCCAGCGCATGGCGCTTAAGCGCGTCAGCATCCAGCCCGCTGCCGTCTCGGCGCACGACGAAGGCAACGGGGATGTGCCCGCGCTCTTCGTCGGCCAGCGGCACGACGCAGCTTTGGCGCACGTCGGGATGAGACTCCAGCAGTTTTTCCACTTCAACGGGATAGATGTTCTCGCCGCCGCATACGAACATGTCGTCGGCGCGGCCTACGAAATAGTAGAAGCCGTCGGCGTCGCGGCGCATGACGTCGCCGCTGTAATACCAGCCGTCTTGCAGCACCTGCGCGCTTTTTTCGGGCAGGTTGTGATAGCCGGACAACACGGCCGGGTTCTTCATCAGCAGCACGCCTTCGTCAGCGTTCGGGCCATCCGCCAGGCGCACGTGAGAAGGGTCCAGCGGATGGCCCACCGCCAGCGGCGGCGTGGGCAGGCCATGCGGATGGGGGCCAAACACGGCGGGGCCGGCCTCGGTGGTGCCGTACCCATGCGTGATGCGCACATGCGGCAGCGCTTGCTGGATGCGTTCATACAGCGCCACCGTCATCGGGGCCGAGCCCAGCATCACGCGCGCCAGCGCGGATAGATCGCGGCCATGCAGCAGCGCCGGGTCTTTGACCAGGCGGGCGAACATCGTCGGCACGGCGGTCAGGATGGTGATGCGGTAACGCTCCAGCGCATCGGCGTAAGCCGCGACGTCAAAGCTGGGCTGGATGACCAGCAGGCTGTTGCTGGCGAATGCGCGCTTGGCCATGAACAGGCCGTTCATATGGAACAGCGGTTGGGCCAGCAGATAGTGTTCCTGCGCGGCGTTGGCGGCCACCGGGGCCGAGGTGGTCGTCAGCGCCCAGAGCTGGCCGGTATGCGTCAGCGGCACGCCTTTGGGCTTGCCGGTGGAGCCGGACGTGTACAGCATCTGCGCGACGTCGTCGTTCGCGGGCGTGACGGTGTTGAAGTCCGTGGGCGTAATCTGCGCAGCGAAGCCTTGGGGGCCGTCGTCGTCAAAGTCGAGCACGGGCACCGTGGCTTCGAACGCAGCGCGGCGCGGGGCATCCACGAACGCCAGCGCGATATCGGCGTCGCGGATCACGTAGTCGATATTCTCTTGCGACTGCTTGATGTTGATGGGCACGGCGACGAAGCCGGCGCGCATGATGCCGAAGTACGTAATCAGGTATTCGGCGCGGTTCAGCGCTGCAATCGCCACGCGCGCGCCCGGCGGCAGGCCGCGCGCCGTCAGCCAGGCGGCCACGCCGCCCGCCAGTTGGCGAACCTGTTCGTGGTCGTAGTGCGCGGGCGCGCCGGGCTGGCGCAGGTCAATGATGGCGGGCAGGGCGGTGGCGCGGCGCGGGTCGGCCAGGTCGCCAAGGTTATTCAGCGTATGCGTCATGGGATATTCCGGGTTTGCAGTTGCGGTTCAACGCTTTTGCAGCTTGGGGTTGAGCGCGTCGTTCAGGCCGTCGCCAACCAGGTTCAGCGACAGCACGGCAAGCATGATGGCCACGCCGGGAACGGCGCAGATGTACCAGGACGAGCGGATCAGGCTGCGGCCTTCGCCTACCAGCCGGCCCCAGCTGGCGATGTTGGGGTCGCCCAGCCCCAGAAACGACACCACCGATTCGTACAGGATGGCGCCGGCCACCACCAGCGACGACATTACGATGACGGGCGGCAGCGCGTTAGGCAGGATCTCGCCGGCGACGATGCGCAGCGGGCCCATGCCGACCGCGCGGCACGCCTGCACGAATTCGCGTTCCTTGAATGACAGGAATTCCGCCCGCGTCAGCCGCGCGATGGGCGGCCACGACACCAGCCCGACGGCCAGCGTGATGGTTTCAATGTGCGGCCCCAGCACCGACACGATGGTCAGCACGAAGACCACGTTGGGAATGATCTGGAACAGTTCGGTGACGCGCATCAGCGCTTCGTCGATCCACCCGCCCGACCACGCGGCCGCGGCGCCCACGCTCACGCCGATCAGCGTGGCGGTGGCGGCGGACACCAGGCCGATCAGCAAGGTGGCGCGCGCGCCGTGCGCGATCAGCGCGGCAATGTCGCGGCCCATGGAGTCGGTGCCTAGCGGGTAACGCCAAGACTCGAACGGCCAGATTTCGGGCGCGCCAACGATGCGCAAGGGGTTGGTGGGATACAGCCAGCCGGCGCTGGCGGCCAGCAGCACCACCAGCAGCAGGACGATGGCGCCCGCCACCGCGCCACGGTTGCGGGCGTAGCGGGCCAGGAATGAGGCCGGGCGATGGGGGGCGGATGCGGCGGGGGAAGCGGCTGTGGCGTTGCCAGTAATAGAAGCCGCAGCATTCAATGCAGAACTAGAAGCAGCAGAACTAGAAACAGCAGCATTAGAAGCAGCAGGCGAAACAGAAGACGATGCAGACATGTCAGGCAGCCTTGATGCGCGGGTCCAACCGCGTGTAGAGCAGATCGACGACGATGTTGGCGACGATCACGACGAAAGAACTCAGCACCAGAATGCCCAGCACGACGGGGTAGTTGCGGGTCATGACGCTGTCAAACAGCACGCCGCCAATGCCAGGCCAGCTGAACACCGCTTCAACAACAATGCTGCCGCCCAGCACCGCGCCCAGTTGCAGGCCCAGCAAGGTCACGATGGGCAGCACCGCGTTGCGCAGGATGTGGCGCAGCACGACGGTGGCGCGCGTCAGGCCCTTGGCGTATGCCGTGCGCACGTAGTCCATGCGGCTGACTTCCAGCATCGACGCCCGCATCACGCGCGCATACGCCGCTGAATAGAACAGGCCCAGCGCAAGGGCGGGCAGCGCCAGATGGTGCAGCACGTCCAGCGCCTGGCGCCATAGCCCGCCATCCAAGCCGATGGTGACCATGCCGCCCACCGGAAACCAGCCCAGCTTCACGGAAAACAGAATGATCAGCATGATGCCCAGCCAGAAGCTTGGCGCGGCAAAGCACAGCACGGCAAAGGCCGACACCGCGCTATCCCACCACGTGTTGACCTTCACGGCTGACACGATGCCCGCCGCCATGCCCACCAGCACGGCGATGGCGATGCTGGCCAGCATCAGCACCAGCGTGGCGGGCAGGTGCGCCAGAATCACGTCCAGCACGGGCAGGTTGTGCCGGTACGAATAGCCGAAATCCAGGCGCGCGACCGATCCGATGTACTTCAGCAGTTGCACGGTAGGGGTCTGGTCCAGGCCGTAGGTCACGCGCAGGCGTTCGATCAGCGCGGGGTCGGTAACCTGCTGTTCGGCCGTCATGACGTCCAGGAAGGTGCCTGGCACGGATTGGATCAGGGCAAAGTTCAGCACCACCACGCCCAACAGCAGCGGAATGGCCTGAAGCAAGCGGCGGGTGATCAGTCGGATCGGCATGGCGCGTCGCTTAAGGTTGCAGCCAGACGTCGGCCAGGGTCTCGCCCTGCACGTTGGCGCTGGTCGTGAAGTTGCGCACCTTCTTGCCGGCCAATGTGAACGCCTGGATCTCCACCAGCGGCACCAGGGGCACGTCGGTGGACGCCAGCTTCGCGAATTCCGCGGCCAGCGCGCGGCGGGCGTCGGGCGCCGTTTCCACCGCAAACTTGGCGACGATGCCGTCCATCTCGGGGCTGGAATAGCCCGTGGCGTTGCGGAACGCCGCGCCTTTTACGATGCCGTCGGTCGTGAAAAATTGCGTCACGGTCGGCACCAGTTCCAATGGCGACGTGAAATTGGACACGGCGATGTCGTAGTCGTAATCGCCATAGATGCGCTTGAGCGCGGTGGCGCGGTCAACGGAATCCAGCTTCACCGCAATGCCCACGTCTTCCAGCGCCTGCTTCAGGTACTGGCCCAGCTTGGCGTTCTCTTCGAACCAGGCGGCGGCCAGCAGGTTGACGGTGAAACGCTTGCCGTCTTTGACGGGCAGGCCGGCTGCGTCCAGCAGCGCGGCCGCTTTCTTGGGGTCGAACGGGTAGCGCGGCACGTCTTCGGTGAAGAACAACGGGTTGCTGCTGAAGATGGGCGCAATCGCCGGTTTGCCCCGGCCGTAATAGATGGTGTCGACGATGAATTGGCGGTCGATGGCGTGCAGGATGGCCTGTCGCACCTCGCGGCGCTTGACGATCTCGCGGCGCTGATTGAATTCAACGGTGACGGTCCAGGCGGTGTTCTGATAGCCGCGCGTATCCACGACGACCTTGCCGGTTTTCACCAGACGGTCGATGTCGCGCGCTGGCACCGGACTGGAATACGCCAAGCCCAATTCCCCCGTTTCCAGCGCGGCTCCGCGCGAAGCCGGGTCGCCCCACCAGCGGATGACGAGCTTGTCCAGGTAGGGCATGCCGGCATTCCAGTACGCGTCGTTGCGCAGGTATTCCACGTGGCTGCCGCGCACCCACTTGCCGTACTTCCACGGGCCGGTGCCGACCGGCGTGTTGTTCAACGGGTTGGTAATGATGTCTTTGCCGTCGTACAGATGCTTGGGCAGCAGCAATTGGAACTGGCCGGCCAGCGTGGACTTCAAGAAGAATTCCGGCACCGGGGCGTTGAAGGTCAGCACGACGGTGTGCGGGTCGGTGGCGGTGGCGTCCGTCAACGACTTCAGCGCAATGCCGGCCGAGATGGGCTTCCAGTGTTGCAGCGCGTTGTAGACGACGTCGGCGGACGTGAACGGTGCGCCGTCATGCCAGGTGACGCCTTCGCGCAGCTTGATGGTGTAGCTGCGGAAGTCGGCGGCGGGCGTCAGGCTTAGCGCCAGCGCGGGCTGGAACTTCAGGTCGGCATCCAGGCGCAGCAGGCGTTCAAGAATCTTGGTGGACGTCTGGAACGGGCTGGAGCCGCCGCCGCCCGGCACAAACAGCGCTTGCGGCTCCAGGCCGCCCCAGCTGGCGACCAGCGTGCCGCCCTTGCGGGCCGGGCCGGGGTCTGAGCCGGGTGTGTCCGTGGCGGCGATCAGCGCGCGGGGCGCAAGCCCGAAGCCAGTGGCGGCCAGGCCGCCTGCGGCGGAACGGGTGAGGAAGGCGCGCCGTCCGGGGCGCGGAGTCTGGGTCATGATGAATCCTTAGGGGTCGGGGCGGGCTCAGCCTTGGCTGAGCGTGGCGTAGGTGGCGCGGCCGATGGCCACCAGCGCACCCTGGTCGTTGTAGAGGTCTACGTCGGCCACGCCGACGCTGCGGCCGTTGCGCCGCACGCGCGCCACGGCCGTCAGGCTGGTGTTCACGGCAGGGCGCAGATAGTCGACGCGGAAGTTGATGGTCGGCAGCCCTCGGCCCAGCAGCATGCCCACGGCAAAATCGCCCACGGTATCGATCACGGCGGCCAGCGGGCCGCCATGCCATTGGCCGCTGGCCGCGCCGCGTTCGAACTCGGCGCGCATGGGGGCCAGCACGGTGAGCTCGCCACGGTCGTGATCGACGGCGGTGACGCTCAAGCCCAGCCAGGCGATGAAGGGCGAACCGTCGAACTTGGCCTGGATGGCTTCAGCGCTAAGCGTCGAATTTTGCGCGGGGCTTTGGGTTGGGCTTTGTGCGGGGCTTTGGATTGAGTTTTGCACTGCGCTCATGACGTCACCAGCACTTTGCCGACGATCTTGCGATCTTCCAGCGAGGCCAGCGCCTCTGCGCCTTGTTCCAGCGGCCAGCTGCGGTCAATCGGCACATGCAGGCGGCCGTCGCGCACCAGTTCCAGCAGCTCGTAGAGGTCGTCGCGGTCCCAGCCGTTGGAGCCTCGAATCTGCAATTCGAAGGTCCAGATGTAGCGCAGGTCTTCCTTGGGGTCGAAGCCCGCGGTGGCGCCGCAGGTGAGCAGACGGCCGCCCAGACGCAGGCAGCGCAGCGACTTCACCCAGGTGTCGCCACCCGTGAAGTTCACCACCACGTCCACGCCGCCCGACTTGCCGCCGCGGCGGCGCGCGGGTTTGCCGAAGCGTTCCTGCACGGCTTTCAGGAAGTCTTCCTGCGTGTACAGGATGATGTGGTCGGCGCCCAGCGCGCGTAGCGCTTCGCCCTTTTCAGCGGTGCCGGCGCAGGCGATGACTTCCGCGCCAGCCAGCTTGGCCAGCTGCACCGCGCACACGCCCACGCCGCCGCTTGCGCCCAGGATCAGCACTTTTTCACCGGCCTGGATCTGGCCGATGCGGTTCATCATGCGCAACGCCGTGCCGTAGGCCACGGGCAGCGCGGCGGCCTGTTCGAAGCTGACTGCATCGGGCAGGCGCAGCAGTTGATGCGCCGGCACGCGGCAGCGCTCGGCCAGGCCGCCGTGGATGGTTTCACCGACCAGCCCGCCGTTCACCCGGTCAATCGGGTCGACCAGCACGCGGTCGCCCACTTTCCAGTCGCTGACGTTGGCGCCGGTTTCCAGGATTTCACCGGCCACGTCCAGGCCGATGATCACGGGAAAGGGCAGGTTGATGCCGGGCATGCCACGGCGAGTGAACACGTCGTGATAGTTCAACGACGACGCGCGCACGCGGATGACAACGTCGTCCGGGCCGGCGACGGGGTTGGGGAATTCGGGTTCGAAGCGGAGCTTGTCGCTGCCGCCGTGTTCACGCAAAACGATTGCTTTCATGACTGCCAATAGATAGTTGGGGATGTGGGAAGGGGGCGTTACCAGGCGGCGACGCCGGCGATTGCCTGCCGGGTGATGGCCAGGCCATGCGCCAGGGCGCTACGGCGCCAGACGCTCGAGACCGGAACAAAGGCGTCGACCAGGTCGGCGCGCAGTTGGGCGTCGCGCGCGGCGTCAGGCGACAGCGGGGCCTTGAAACGCAGCCATTGGTCGAGCCTGAGCGCGGGCCGCATTTGCAGGCCACGCGTGCCGAACTCCACGACGGCGCCTGCGAGTGCGCGGTCGCCCAAGGCTTGCTGCACGCCACGGAACACCAGCCCCTGGTAATCGGGGCGGGCCAGGCCATGCGGGCGCTGGTCACGCACGCGGTCTGCGCCCCACCATGCGGCGGCTTGCGCTTGTTCGGCGCTGCCTTCGTCGTTAAAGCACAGGAAGAACGGTTCGCCGTATTCGCCGATGCCGGTGTGCCAGTCGATGAAGGCCACGCGTTCGCTGGCGGCCAGATGCTGGTCCACGATGCGGCGCAGCGTGCGGTTCGACCACTCGGGGCCATCGCCGCCGTACACCAGGCCATCGGGGTGGGTGTATTGGCCGCTGGCAGTGACGTTGAACAAGGTGTCGGCGCCATGCGTGTCGCGGAATTGTTCGACGGCGCGGGCGCCGGCTTCCAGGCTGGTCTCCGTCCACTCGGCCGGGATCAGGTGCGGGTGCAGCGTGGCGTAGTGCGGGTTGGCGGGCTTGGCGCGGGTGTGGTCGATGAAGTTGCGGTTCAGGTCGACGTTGTTTTCGGTGGTGCGCGTGTCGTAGGCATAGCCATACGGATTCAGCGCGTGTACGAAGACCACGTTCACGTCGTCCGGCAGGGCATTGCCACCATCGGCGCGCAGCCAGCCGATCTGTACCGCGGAGCCCGCTGCGCCTTCCAGCCCGTGCGTGCCGCTGATGGCAAGGTGGGTGCGCGGCGCGTCAGGCCGCCCCAGCACGGCGACGTCCACGCTCAACGGTTGACCTTGCGGGTCCTTCAACGACGGGTGTTCATGGCGCGACAAGGCTGCGCCGCGCTCGGTGGCGGCGGCTACAAACGCGGCGCGCGCCGCCGCGTAATCAGTGGAAAAACAGTCCCAATAATCGGGCAGGGTCTGGCTCATCTCATGCCTCTTGCACGAAGACTTGCAACGCGCCCGCCGCGTCTTGCGGCGCCACGACCAGTTCACCCTGTTCATTGGCGCGGTAGTTCACCTGGTTGGCGTCAAACAGCGCGCGGGTCTTGGCCAGGTCACGCACGCCAATCACAGAACCGGCAAACCAGCCGCCCTGGGACGCCGCTGGCAAGCCGGCTGGCACGCGGACGCGCGGGTAGCGTTGTTCGAAGGCGGCGGGGCGCAGGAAGTTGATGCGCAGGCTGCCCCGGCGCACTTGCAGGCCGCCGTCAGGCAGGTCGCTGATGGCGATGGGACCGAACACGCGCGCGTAGCCGGCGCGCAGCGATGCGGGGTCGGGGTGCACGGCGACTAGCGCTTCGATGCGGCGCGCGCCGTTGGCGTGGTCTTGCCATTCCGGGCGGTAGACCAGGTGGCGCGTCAGGTGGCCGCAGGTGAAGAAGTCGGGCACGCCCAAGAGGCCATTGGGAAAGTTCGTGTTGTTCCAGGCGGCGTCTTCGCTGCCGTCGGGCAAATGCACCGGGCGGCCGCCGCGCAAAGGCGGTTCTGCGTCGATGCCCAGCCGCGCCAGTTCCGCGTGCACGGCGGTGCTGTCGGTGGTTTGCAGGGCGGTGGAGACGGGGCCTTCGTAGGCGTCGTCATAGCCGCCAAAGCGCGAATCGGCCTTCAGTTCTTCCGGGAAAAACAGCAGTTCCAGGTAGTTCGCATCCAGGATGATGGTCTGGTTGCGCGTGCCGCGATGGTGCCGGCCTTGCGGCGCCAGACTGAAGCCCAGCTTCACATAGCGGTCGGTCGCGGCCTGTAGGTCGTTGACCCGGATGATGTAGTGGTCAAGGCCGGTGACTGAGGGTAGGGACATCGGAACTCCAGATTGCGCTTAGTGAAAGGTGCAGTCTGGAGGAAGCGGCGGCGCGCTTGAACGATTGAATCCGCATGTCGATATCTGTTTTGTGATGGCGGATCACGGCGGCGCTGGCGGAATAACGTAATGACTCATGCCGGTTTAAGGGGGATGCCAGGTGCCGTTCATGGTTTGGGTTCTATTGCGTGCGCCCATGAAAAATGCCGCCCAACGCGGGCGACATGAAGGGGGCGACATGATGGGGGCGGCATGGATAGCCGTTTATGGTTTACGCCATCAACATCAATGCAGAATCTGGCTCAGGAACAGCTTCGTCCGTTCGTTCTGCGGGTTATCAAAGAACGCGTCCGGGTTGTTCTGTTCGATGATCTCGCCGCGGTCCATGAAGATCACACGGTTGGCGACCTTGCGCGCAAAGCCCATTTCGTGGGTCACGCAGATCATCGTCATGCCGCTTTCCTGGGCCAGCGTCACCATCACGTCCAGCACTTCCTTGACCATTTCCGGGTCTAGCGCAGACGTCGGCTCGTCAAACAGCATGACCTTGGGGTTCATGCACAACGACCGCGCAATCGCCACGCGTTGTTGCTGGCCGCCCGACAACTGGCCGGGGAATTTCTTGGCCTGATCGGGAATGCGCACGCGTTCCAGGTACTTCATTGCCGTGGCTTCGGCCTGTGCGCGCGGCTGCTTCAGCACCCACATGGGGCCCAGCGTCAGGTTTTCCAGCACGGTCAGGTGCGGGAACAGGTTGAAGTGCTGGAACACCATGCCCACTTCGCGGCGGATGGTCTCAATGTGTTTGAGATCGTTCGTCAGCTCGGTGCCGTCAACGATGATCTGGCCTTGCTGGTGCTCTTCAAGACGGTTGATGCAGCGAATCATCGTGGACTTGCCCGAGCCCGATGGGCCGCACACCACGATGCGTTCGCCAGGCGCCACGTCCAGGTTGATGTTGCGCAACACGTGGAACTGGCCGTACCACTTGTTCACGCCCTGCAATCGAATAATGGAATCCGACATGCTTGGTCTCCGTAAGGTTTACCGGGGGGATCGCCGCGCAATCAGCGCGCGTGCCCGGTGGCCAGACGCTTTTCAAGCGCTTGGCTGTATTTGGACATGGAATAGCAAAAGACGAAGTAGATCAGCGAGATGAAGAGATAGGCCTCCACCCCGAAACCCCGCCATGCCGCGTCGGACAAGGCCGCCTTGGCTGCCAGCGTCAGGTCGAAAATACCGATGATCACCACCAGCGACGTGTCCTTGAACAGGCTGATGAAAATACCCACCAGCGGCGGAATCACGATCTTCAGCGCCTGCGGCAGGATGATCTTGCGCATCTGCTGCCAGTAGTTCAGGCCCAGCGAATCGGCGCCTTCGTACTGGCCTTTCGGAATGGCCTGCAACCCGCCGCGCACCGTTTCCGCGATATAGGCCGCGGCGAACAGGATGATGGCGATCTGCGCGCGCAGCAGCTTGTCGATGGTGAAACCTTCGGGCAAGAACAGCGGCAGCATCACCGACGACATGAACAGCAGGCTGATCAGCGGCACGCCACGAATCAGCTCGATGTACACGACGCACAGCGCTTTGATGGCCGGCATCTTCGAACGCCGGCCCAGCGCCAGCATCACGCCGATCGGGAACGCAAAGGCGATGCCGAACGTGGCCAGAATCAGCGTCAACGGCAGGCCGCCCCAGCGCGAGTTCTCGACATACGTCAGGCCGAACACGCCGCCCCACATCAAGAGCGCAACAGCTGTCAGGCCGCCCGTCCAGATGAGCGCCAGCTTGCCATTCCAGAAGCGGCGCATGCCGCTGCACGCGATGACGGCGACGAGGATCATCGTGGCGATCAGCGGACGCCACTGCTCATCAAACGGATAAGTGCCGAACAGAATCAGCCGATGTTTCTCGACGATGAACGCCCAGCAGGCGCCGCCAACGGAGGCCCGGCATTCCATGGCGTTGGTGGCGGTGAAGTTGGCCTTCAGGAAGGCCCATTCCACCAGCGCCGGCAACGACATCAGCAGGAACCACGCCAGCAGCACCGTGATCAGGATGTTCAGCGGCGACGAAAACAGACGGGACCGTATCCAGGCCCAGGCGCCGACCTGGGTGCTGGGCGGGGGCAGGGGGTCGGCGAAGGAGTGCGTAGTGCTGCTCATATCAACGCTCCACCAGCGCGATGCGCTTGTTGTACCAATTCATGAAGATCGAGATCGACAGGCTGACCGTCAGGTACGCGCCCATGATGATGAGGATGCCCTCGATGGCCTGGCCGGTCTGGTTTAGCGTGGTGTTCACCACCGAGACGATGTCCGGATAGCCAATGGCGACGGCCAGCGAACTGTTCTTCAACAGGTTCAGGTATTGGCTGGTCATCGGCGGGATGATCACGCGCAAGGCTTGCGGCAGCACGACCAGACGCAACACTTTGGCGCGCGGCAGGCCCAGCGAGCCGGCGGCTTCCCATTGGCCGTTGTTCACCGCCTGGATGCCGGATCGCACCACTTCGGCGATGAACGCCGAGGTGTAGACGGTCAAGCCCAGGAACAGGGCGACGAACTCCGGCGTCAGCGTCAGGCCGCCAACGAAGTTGAAGCCCTTGAGCGCCGGCATGTCCAGCGTCAGCGATGCGCCGCTGGCCAGCCAGCCCAGCACGGGCAACGCCAGCAGCAAGCCGATGGCTGCGCGGCCCAGCGGGAACACACGGCCCGTGGCTTCCTGGCGCTTCGCGCCCCAGTGGCCCAGGAACAGGATGGCGACAATGGCCAGCGCCAGTCCGCCCAGCACCCAGTCCAGCGATGCACCTTCCAGCCCAGGCACTTTCAGGCCCCGGTTGGAAATGAACACGCCCGGCAGCGGGTTGTGCGCCTGGCGCGGCCCCGGCATGTTTTCGGTGATCAGCGCATACCAGAAGAACAGTTGCAGCAAGAGCGGCACGTTGCGCATCACCTCGACATACACCGAGGTGATCTTCTTCACGAGCCAATTCTTCGACAGCCGTCCGACGCCAATGAAGACGCCCAGAATGGTGGCGGCGACCAGCGCAAGCAGGCCCACGCGCAACGTGTTCAGCACGCCCACGAAGATGGCGCGGCCATAGGTGTCGGCCGGGCCATAGGCGATGACGGACTCACCAATGGCGAAGCCCGCTTCGCGGTTCAGAAAGCCGAAGCCCGTGGCGATGTTGCGCATCGACAGGTTGTGCAGCGTGTTGTGCACCAGGAACCAGACGCCCGCCCCGACGAGGGTCAGGGCCAGCACCTGGTAGACCAGCGCACGCGTGGCCGGGTCATTCCAGGACACCCGGTGCGGTGGCCTTGCCACCGGGGATTGCGCGGTGTGCTTGGCCACGGCTTAGTCCGCCATCAAGACTTTGACGGCCGCTTCCAGGCGGTCCATGCCTTGTTCGATGACTTCGGTGGACGTCGCGAACGAGAAGCGCACATAGGGCGACAAGCCATAAGAACCGCCGTCGATCACCGCCACGCCCGCTTCACGCAGGAAGAACAGGCTGACGTCCAGGTCGGTCTTCAGCTCGCCTGCCGGGCCGGTGCGCCCGATCAGGCCTTGCACGTTGGCGTACACGTAGAACGCGCCGTCGGGCATCGCGCACGAGATGCCGGGAATGGCGTTCAAGCGGCGCACGATCAGGTCGCGGCGGGCCTTGAAGATGTCGACCATCTTCGTCACGCTGGACTGGTCGCCTTCCAGGGCGGCCTGCGCGGCCACTTGCGAAATCGCGCTGGGGCAAGACGTGCTTTGCGACATGACCGTGCTCATCGCCTTGATCAAGTCCGCCGGACCCGCGCCGTAGCCCACGCGCCAGCCGGTCATGGCGTACGACTTCGACATGCCATTGACGATCAGCGTGCGCGGAATCAGCTGCGGTTCCACTTGCACGGGCGAGGCATGCGCCTGTCCGCTGTAGCAGAAGGGCGCGTAGATTTCGTCGCTAAGAATCCAGACTTGCGGATGGCGCAGCAGCACGTCGGTCAGCGCGCGCAGCTCGGCTGCGCTGTAGACGGCGCCGCTGGGGTTGCTGGGGGAATTCAGAATCAGCCAGCGGGTGCGCGGCGTGATCGCGGCTTCCAGCGTGGCGGCGTTCAGCTTGAAGCCTTGCGACTCGGGGCCGGTCACCACAACAGGCTTGGCGTCGTTCAACAGCACCATGTCGGGGTACGACACCCAGTACGGCGCGCAGACGATGACTTCGTCGCCCGGTTCCAGGCTGGCGGTCAGCGCCGCGCCGATGATCTGCTTGGCGCCCGCGCCCACGGTGATCTGGTCCATGCCGTAAGACACGCCCAGGCCCAGCTCCAGGCTGTTGGCGATGGCGCGGCGCAAGCCCACCGTGCCGTTCGGGCTGGTGTAGCGGATGTCGCCGCTGGCGATGGCTTCCTGGCCGGCGCGCGCAATGTGGGCGGGCGTGGCCATGTCCGGTTCACCAAGCGTGAAGTCGGCGATTTCGCGGCCCTGGCGGCGCAGTTCGTCGACGACGATCTTGGCGGCCATGCTGGGCGAAGGTTTGATCTGTTTCAGGCGGGCGTTGACGATGCTGTTCATGGTTACAACGTAAAGAGGCAAAGACAGGCCGCGCGTTGCGGCCGGAAATGCGGGTAAAGAGAAAAGCGGCTTCGCCTGAAAGACGAAGCCGCGCATTAACACTTAGCGGACGGGCCAGCCGTACATCAGGCCGCCTTGGGTCCATTGCTTGTTCAGGCCGCGTTCCAGCTTCAGCGGGCTGTCCTTGCCCATGGCGCGGTCATAGCTTTCGCCGTAGTTACCAACCTGCTTGATGATGTTGTAGGCCCACTTGTCGTCCAGGCCCAGGTTCTTGCCCATGCCCGGCGTCACGCCCAGAATGCGCTGCACGTTGGGGTTGGTGCTCTTCAGCATTTCATCCACGTTTTTCGACGTGATGCCGTATTCCTCGGCTTCCAGCATGGCGTTCAGCGACCAGCGCACCACGTTGAACCACTGCTCGTCGCCTTGGCGGACCATCGGGCCCAAGGGTTCCTTGGACAGGTTTTCCGTCAGGATTTCCCAGTCTTCCGGCTTGGCCAGGCGCGTGCGCATGTTGGCGGCGGTGTTGGACTTGTCGTTGGTGTAGGCGTCGCAACGGCCCGATTCCAGCAGGCGGAAGTTCTCGTCGTAGTTCTCAACCAGTACCGGCTTGAACGTCAGGCCACGGCTGCGGAAGTAGTCGGCCAGGTTCAGTTCGGTGGTGGTGCCCGGCTGCACGCAGATGGTGGCGCCGTCCAGTTCCTTCACGCTCTTCACGTTCATCGACTTCTTGACGATCAGGCCTTGCGCGTCATAGAAGTTCACGCCCACGCCGATCAAGCCCAGCGTGGTGTCGCGGGTCAGCGTCTGCGTGGTGTTGCGCGACAGCATGTCGATTTCACCCGATTGCAGCGCGGTGAACTTGGCTTGCGCGGTCAGCACGTTGCCCTTGACCTTGGACGCGTCGCCAAACATGGCGGCGGCGACGGCGCGGCACATGTCCACGTCCAGACCGGTCCATTCGCCCTTGCTGTCCAACACCGAGAAGCCGGGAATGCCGGCAAAGCCGCACTGCAAGAAGCCTTTTTTCTTGACGGCGTCGAACGTCACGCCGGCTTGCGCGCCAGAGGCGACGCACAGCAAAGTCGCCGCAACGGCGGTGGTCAAAAACTTACGCATGGAGAATGCTCCTGGGGAGGTCGGAAAGCGCTTGGATAAGCGGGAAAGGAACGAAGAGGAAAGCGGAACCCGGCGCGCACGCGCCGTCGCGGCTCGGGCGTTGGCCTGAGCGGTCGGTGACACGGGGATGCAGGGGTAGGGAAGGGGTCGCGGAGAGCGCCGCGGATGACCGGGAACCCGGTCAGGTGATGTGCCGATGAATACGCGTGGCGTAGCGGTGGAACGTCGTGCGGAGGGAAAGAATCGGGCTCATCAGCGGCACTTGTACAACGTGGGTCATACGGATAGCGGGGCGCGGCTGCCAGAATCTGGCGTCAAATCGCACCGCTAAGTCATGAGACGTATGATGGCAGCTGTCATACAAGCTAGCAAGTAAGGGGAATCCCGTAATTTGCTTTGCCGGCAGGGGGTGGACCTGCCGGCTGGCCGTGGCGAATGCCAGTTTGCGCTGGGGTCTTTCGAGCGTGGTCTTATTGCGCCGGCGCTTGCGACAACAGCTTGCGATACCGCGCGATGCTGTCACCCAGGTGACGCGCCATGGCGGCGCGTGCGGCGCCGGGGTCGCGTCGCATGATGGCGGTCAGGATGGCTTCGTGCTCGCGCACGTTGCGCGTTTCGTAGGTTTCCAGTTCTTCAGGCGTCTTGCCGCCATGCTTGATGTTCAGGTCCAGCATCACGTCGCGCACCGCAGCCTTCAGGAGCGCGGGAAAGTGCGGGTTGTTCGACGCCTTGGCAATCGACAGGTGGAATTCGTAGTCGGCCTTGACGGCGGCTTCCATGTCGCGGGTTGCGCGGTTGAAGGCGTCAAAGGCTTCGACGATCTCGCTCAGGTCGGTGGCGGTGCGGCGCTCTGCCGCCAGCCCACAGGCTTCCACTTCAAGGCCTGCGCGCAACTCCATGATGTGCAAGGCCCAGCGCGGGTCGGCGGCGGGTTCGATGACAAAGTCGATGGGCTTTTCGCGGTCTTCCGTGACGAATACGCCGATGCCGGGCTTGCTGACCAGGCGGCCGCTCAGGCGCATCGATGCGACAGCTTCGCGAATAACGGTGCGGCTGACGTCGAACTCATCGCAGAGTGCGTGTTCGGAAGGCAGCTTGTCGCCGGCGCGGTACAGGCGCGCGTCCAGCCGCTTGTTCAGTTCCTCGATCACCACGTCGGTCAGGCGCGAACGCGGGCGGGGCCGGGCGGGAGTTTGCATCGTCTCTCTTATAGGTGGGGTATGGCGGGGGTGCAGGCCCGTAGCCCGCAGCCGAGCAAGTGTACGCTTTTCGCGTGCCGTGTCCGGGTGTCCGGCCCGTTGACGGCGGCTAGTCTGGCAGGGAATCAGGCAGAAATTTTGATACCCGTATGACAACATACAGCGGCCTGTTCGCCAACTATTGTTTGATTTTGTGATGGGTTGGGGCGCGTATATGAAAAAGCCCTCCCGATGAGGGGAGGGCTTGCTTCATTGCGGGGCGAGGCGTATCGGTGCGGCTACTCTCGCCGGGTCTGGCACCGCTTCTCGCGCCGCTTTTCAGCACCGCTTTTCAGCACCGCTTCTCGCGCCGCTTTTCAGCGCCGCTGGTCGATGCTGCTTATTGCGCGCCGAGCTTCTTGATCAGCGCGTTCAGCATTTCCATCTCTTCGCCAGTCAGGTCCGTCAGCGGGGCGCGGACGGGGCCGGCGTCATGGCCGACGAGCTTGGCGCCCGCCTTCACGATGCTGACGGCGTAACCGGCCTTGCGATTGCGGATCTCCAGGTACGGCAGGAAGAAATCGTCCAGCAAACGGTTGGTGGTGTCGGAGTCGCCCGCGGCA
>PJUI01000111.1_pt1 | contig 53999 bp, 50 predicted proteins | sample 1512201 | NCBI WGS metagenome assembly PJUI01 (sample SAMN08177670, study PRJNA422409) | Feces metagenome, whole genome shotgun sequencing project. | isolation source: Chicken feces (2) enriched on wood chips | host: Gallus gallus | place: USA: Madison | collected 2015-01-15
ACCGGCTCAAGCAGTTCCGCGCGCTGGCCACCCGCTTCACCAAACGCGCCGCCTACTAACGCTCCGAACTCACCATCGCCGCGATCATCCTCTGGCTCCGCGATTCACCGGACACGCCCTAGAGGTCGAAGGCCGCGCCCGTCGTCGCGACGTCGACCCGGCCCGCGTACGACTCACGGGCCTCCGCGCGCGACCGCTCGGGGTCGTTCCACGCGGGGAGGTGCGTCAGCACCAGCCGGTGCGCGCCGGCACTCGTCGCGACCTCGCCCGCCCGGCGCCCCGTGAGGTGGATGCCGCGCTCGACGCCGTCGTCGCGACCCTCGTGGAACGCGGCCTCCGACAGCAGCAGGTCGGCGTCCCGCGCGAGCTCGACGACGCCGTCGCACGCGTCGGTGTCGCCCGTGTACGCGAGCACGGCCCGCTCGCCCGGCCGCACGGACGACGGCCCCGTGACGCGCACGCCGTACGCCTCGACGGGGTGGAACACGCGGTAGGGCTCCAGCGTGAGCGGCCCGACCTGCACGGGCGCGCCCGGCTCCCAGACCCGCACGTCGAGCTCCTCGGCCATCCCGTCGCCCGGCTCGGCGCCGTACGCCGCCTCGATGCGCGCGGCCGTCCCCGACGGACCGAGCACCGTCAGCCGGCTCGGCACCCCGGTCCGGGTCGAGCCGCGCTCGGGGTGGTAGCGCAGGTAGACGTACAGCCCGCAGACGTCGACGAAGTGGTCGGGGTGCAGGTGCGACAGCGCGACGGCGTCGAGGTCGAGGGGGTCGACGAACCGCTGGAGCGCACCCAGCGCCCCGTTGCCGAGGTCGAGCACGACGTTCCACTCGCGCGCCTCGAACCCCGCGGCTGCGGCCTCGGCTGCCGACACCTGGACGAGGTACGACGACGCGGGCGACTCCGGCCCGGCGAACGACCCCGAGCACCCGACCGTGACGAGGCGCATCAGGCGGCCTCCACGCTGAGCACCTCGGGGCCGAGGAAGCGGCGCGCCAGGTGCTCGAACGGTTCCGCGCTCCCCGTCGCGAGGAAGCGGTGCTGCGGCGTCCCCGCGTCGCGCGAGCGTTCGAGGCCGTGCGCGACGAGCGTGCGGTAGACGTCCTTGGCGGTCTCCTCCGCGCTCGACACCAGCGTCACCTCCTCGCCCATGACGTAGGAGATCGCGCCCGTCAGGAGCGGGTAGTGCGTGCACCCGAGCACGAGCGTGTCGACGCCCGCCGCCTTGACCGGGTCGAGGTAGCGGTGCGCGACCTCCAGCACCTCGGGCCCCGACGTCACGCCCTGCTCGACGAGGGGCACGAAGTCCGGGCACGCCTGGGTCGTCAGGTGCAGGCCCGGCGTGACGGCGAACGCGTCCTCGTACGACCGCGACGTGATGGTGGCGCGCGTCCCGATGACCCCGATCCGCCCCGAGCGCGTCGCCGCGACCGCGCGGCGCGCCGCCGGGAGGATCACCTCGACGACCGGCAGGCCGTGACGCTGCGTGTACCGCTCGCGCGCGTCGCGCAGGACCGCCGAGGAGGCCGAGTTGCACGCGATGACGAGCATCTTCACGCCGTCGTCGACGAGCTGGTCCATGATCGCCAGCGCCATCGCCCGGACCGCCGCGAGCGGCTTGGGCCCGTAAGGGCCGTTCGCGGTGTCCCCGATGTAGAGGAGGGACTCGTTCGGGAGCTGGTCCAGGATCGCGCGCGCGACGGTCAGGCCACCCACGCCCGAGTCGAAGATCCCGATGGGAGCGTCGTTCACCCGCCCGAGCCTACTGGCGCGCCCGCGCGCGGGGCGCACCGAACCGCGGCTCCCGCCTGTGGCAGCGCCCACAGGGCGGTCGCCGCTGCGGCCCGACGCGCGGGACGACCCTCAGGACCGACCGTCGCGCCCCGCCCGCAGGTCGGCGAGCATCCCGTCCACGAGCGACTCCTGGAGCAGGCCCGTGAGCAGGAACACGCTCACGAGGAAGCGGCGCGGCGCGCCGCCCACCTCGCCGTCGTCCGGGCCGTCGTCGCCCTCGCGGTCCAGCTCGTCGTACAGGCCCTCGACCTGCTCGTCGGTCCGCAGGCCGAGCCGCTCGGCGAGCACGAGGCGCACGTCCGTCAGCGCCCCCGCGACGTCCTCGGCCTCGTCGCGCGCGACCGCGAACGGGGCCACCTCGGCGGGCTCCGCGTCCACGAGCATGCGGGCCAGCAGCACCAGCCGCCCGACCTTGCGCGCCGCCAGGTCGTCCTGGGTGAACCGCCGGAACTCGGCCGCCACCTCGACGTCGTCCGACGCGTCCGGGAGCAGACGCCGCACCGCCGGGTCCGGCGGGGGCGTCGCGTCCGACACGTGCCCCCCGGGGACCGGCCCCGTCCAGCCGGGAGGCGACCACGCGTCGTCGGGCCCCGACGGTCCGGGCTCCCCCGGCGCCCGCCCGGGCACGCCCTCCTGGAGCATCTGCGCGACGTCGCCCGCGAGCTGCGCGAGCACGATCCGCTCCGACGGCTCGAGCTCCGCGACGTACCCGTGCGCCTCGGCGCGGAACGGCCTCACTGCTCGCCGTCCTTCTGGAGGGTCGCCCACAGCCCGAACGAGTGCATCGCCTGCACGTCGACCTCCATGCGCTCGCGGTCGCCCGTCGACACGACGGCACGGCCCTCCTGGTGCACCTGCAGCATGAGCTCGCGGGCGCGCTCCGCGGCGTACCCGAAGTAGGACTCGAACACGTACGCGACGTAGCTCATGAGGTTGACCGGGTCGTTCCACACGAGGGTGACCCACGGGCTGTCGGGGAGGACCGTCTCGTCGACCCGGGTCGCCTCCTCGGGCACGGTCACGGACGCCCGCGCGCCGAGGGCGCGGGTGAAGATCGGCTGGGGGCTCACGCCACCACTGTATTCGTGGGCCTGTCGACGCCCGTCGCGCGCGTCGCTGCCCTACCGTATTCGGCATGAGCCTCGCCGACCCGGGCAGCGTCGCCCTCTCCCCCACCGACAGCGCTGCCTCGCCGGGACAGCACGCCGGCCCGGCGCCGCAGCGCCCGCCGTACCAGCCGGTCGCGTCGACCGCGCTCCTCACCGACCGCTACGAGCTGACGATGCTCCAGGCCGCGCTCGCGGACGGCACCGCCGACCGACACTGCCTCTTCGAGGTCTTCACGCGCCGCCTGCCCCCCGGCCGGCGCTACGGGGTCCTCGCGGGCACCGGACGCGTCCTCGAGGCGCTCTCGTCGTTCCGCTTCGGCGCCGAGGAGCTCGACTGGCTGCACGCGCAGTCCGTCGTCGACGACCGCACGCTCGAGTTCCTCGCCGGCTACCGGTTCACCGGGACGATCACCGGGTACGCCGAGGGCGAGGTCTTCTTCCCGCAGTCCCCCGTGATGACCGTCGAGGGCACGTTCGCCGAGGCCGTCCTGCTCGAGACGCTCGTGCTGTCGATCCTCAACTACGACTCCGCCGTCGCGTCCGCCGCGTCGCGCATGACGAGCGCCGCCGTCGAGCGCCCCTGCCTCGAGATGGGCGCGCGGCGCGCGCACGAGCAGGCCGCCGTCGCCGCGGCGCGCGCCGCCGTCGTCGGCGGGTTCGCCGGGACGTCGAACCTCGAGGCGGGACGCCGCTACGGGCTCGCGACCATCGGCACGGCCGCGCACGCCTTCACGCTCCTGCACGACGACGAGGAGTCCGCCTTCGCGTCGCAGGTCGCCTCCCTCGGGCCCGGCACGACCCTCCTCGTCGACACCTACGACGTGCGCAAGGGCGTCCAGAACGCGGTCCGCGCCGCCGGCGGCCGGCTCGGCGCCGTCCGCCTCGACTCCGGCGACCTCGGAGTCCTCGCCGTCGAGGTGCGCCGCCAGCTCGACTCGCTCGGCGCGCACGACACGAAGATCACCGTGACGTCCGACCTCGACGAGTACGCCATCGCGTCGCTCGCCGCCGCACCGGTCGACTCGTACGGCGTCGGCACGTCGCTCGTCACCGGCTCCGGCGCGCCGACGTGCGGCATGGTCTACAAGCTCGTCGCCCGCGCCGACTCCTCCGGCGTGCTCCAGCCCGTCGCGAAGGCGTCCACGGCCAAGACCAGCACCGGCGGGCGCAAGGTCGCGGCGCGCCGCTTCGACGTCGACGGCCGCGCGGTCGAGGAGGTCGTCGTCACCGGCGCCGACCTCCCCGTCCAGGAGTGGGAGCCCGACGACGGCGACCTGCGGCCCCTGCAGGTCCCGCTCGTCGTCGACGGCGCGGTCGACTCGCGCTGGGTCGGTTCCTACGGCGTCCAGAACGCCGCGCACCGCCACCGCGAGGCCCGCGCCGAGCTGCCCCGCGGCGCACGACGCCTCTCCGCCGGCGACCCCGCGATCCCGACGGTCGTGCACACGCTCCCCTGACGCACGGGGCCGGTGTCGGCTACCTCTTGCCGACGAACCAGCCGCGGACGGTCGCGACGCGGGCGTCGAGCTGTTCGACCGTCGCGAGCGGCACCTCGGGGCCGCCGCAGCGGCGACGCAGCTCGGTGTGCACCGAGCCGTGCGGCTGCCCGCTGCGGCGGGACCACGCCGAGACGAGCTGCTGGAGCTCCTTGCGGAGCTCCGCCGCCCGACGGTGGTCCATCTCGGACCGCTCCCGCTCCGCCGACTGCGTGGTCTTCGAGCGGGCGCTCATCTGGTCCGCCTGGCGCTGCCGCAGCAGCGTGGTGACCTGGTCGGCGTCGAGGAGGCCCGGCAGGCCGAGGAAGTCGAGCTCCTCGTCCGACCCGACGTCCGCGCCCGTGCCGAACTCGCCGCCGTCGAACAGCACGCGGTCGAACGAGGCCTGCGCCTCGAGCGCCTCGAACGAGCCCTGGACGAGCTCGCCCGACGCCTTGTCCTCCCGGTTCGCCTCCGCCAGGAGCGCGTCCTCGGGGTTGAAGCCCTCGCCCTGCTCCTCCGCGGTGAGCGGCCGGTCGAGCGCATGGTCGCGCTCGATCTCGAGCCCGTTCGCGAGCTCCAGCAGGTGCGGGACGCTCGGCAGGAAGACCGACGCCGTCTCGCCCCGCTTGCGCGCCCGCACGAACCGTCCGACCGCCTGCGCGAAGAACAGCGGGGTCGCCGTCGAGGTCGCGTACACGCCGACGGCGAGGCGCGGGACGTCCACGCCCTCCGACACCATGCGCACGGCGACCATCCACCGGCCGTCGCCGTCGGAGAACTCCTCGATGCGGCTGCTCGCCCCGTCGTCGTCGGAGAGGACGACCGTCGGGGACTTCCCGGTGATGCGCGCGAGGTGGCCTGCGTAGGCACGCGCGTCGGTCTGGTCCGTCGCGATGACGAGTCCCCCGGCGTCGGGGATCGCACGCCGCACCTCCGTGAGCCGCTTGTCGGCCGCCGCGAGGACCGACGGGATCCACTCGCCGTTCGGGTCGAGCGCGGTGCGCCACGCCTGGCCGGTCATGTCCTTGGTGAGCGCCTCGCCGAGACGCGCGCTCACCTCGTCCCCGGCCTTCGTCCGCCAGCGCATGTTGCCCGAGTACGACAGGAAGAGCACAGGGCGCACGACGTGGTCGCGCAGCGCGTCGCCGTAGCCGTAGGTGTAGTCCGCGCGCGAGCGACGGATGCCGTCGGGGCCGCGCTCGTACTCGACGAACGGGATCGCCGCGGTGTCGGACCGGAAGGGCGTCCCCGTGAGCGCGAGACGACGCGTCGCGTCCTCGAACGCCTCGCGCACTGCGTCGCCCCACGACAGCGCGTCGCCGCCGTGGTGCACCTCGTCGAGGATGACGAGCGTCCGGTCGGCGGTCGTCCGCGCCGCGTGCAGCGCGGGCTTGGCGGCGATCTGCGCGTAGGTCAGCGCGACGCCGTCGTAGTGGGCGCCGTGCCGCCCCTGGCTGTTGCGAAAGTTGGGGTCGATCCGGATGCCGACGCGCGCGGCCGCGTCGGCCCACTGGTGCTTGAGGTGCTCGGTCGGCGCGACGACGGTCACCCGGCGCACCACACCCTGCTCCAGGAGCTCGGTCGCGACACGCAGGGCGAACGTCGTCTTGCCCGCGCCGGGGGTCGCGACGGCGAGGAAGTCACGCGGCGCGCGCGTGCGGTACAGCTCGAGGGCCTCGGCCTGCCACGCGCGCAGCTTCGACGCCGAGCCCCACGGGGCTCGGCGCGGGAACGCGGGCGAGAGGTGCGACGCCGCCGCCGACGAGGGGCTCTGCGGCGCGGGCGGGGTGGTCCTGCTACGAGTGTCGGGGGCGGAGTGACCGGTGGACGTCGTCTGGTGCTCCCCGCTCACTTGCCGGAGTCACCCTCGCCGTCCTGCGGGTCTCGCAGTCCCTCGTAGATCTCCTTGCACGTGGGGCACACGGGGAACTTGTTCGGGTCGCGGCCGGGTACCCAGACCTTGCCGCACAGCGCGATCACCGGCTTGCCGGAGAGCGCGGACTCCATGATCTTCTCCTTGCGCACGTAGTGCGCGAAGCGCTCGTGGTCGCCCGGCTCGGTCTGCTCGTGCGTCTCCTCGCGCTCGAGCACCCCGGTCGACGTGCCGGTCGTCGGCTCGGTCGCAGGGTTCCGGAACGGGTCCTCAGGACCGCCGGGGGGTGTGCTCGCACGGAGTTCGATCATGGGGGGAAGTCTACGTCGGCGTGCCGACACCTGGGGGTCCGCACCACGTCCTCGGCGGCAGGCACGGACCCGGGCACGGGGAACGAGAGAGCCCGCCGGCGCGGCGGTCCAGGGGCGTGGACCGCGCGCCGGCGGGCGGCTGTGCCTCGCGGGCCACGGCCCGCGAGAGTTCATCGGCAGAGGGGGACTACAGGCCCTGCCAGCCCGGCTTGGACGCGTACGTCTGGCGGTAGTAGTCACCGAGCTGCAGGCGCGAGGCCGCCGCGTCGTCGACCAGGACCGTCGCGTGCGGGTGCATCTGCATGATCGTCGCGGGCCAGAGCGCGCTGATCGGGCCCTCCACGAGCTGGTGCACCGCCTCCGCCTTGCCCTTGCCCGTCGCCAGCAGCACCAGGTGCCGCGCCGACATGATCGTCGCGAGCCCCTGGGTCAGGCAGTGCCGCGGCACCCGGTCCACGTCGTCACCGAAGAACCGCGCGTTGTCCTCGCGGGTCTGCGCCGTCAACGTCTTGATCCGCGTTCGGGACGCCAGCGACGACCCCGGCTCGTTGAACGCGATGTGGCCGTCCGTCCCGATGCCCAGGATCTGCAGGTCCACGCCCCCGGCGGCCGCGATCGACTCCTCGTAGGCCTCGCACGCCGCGACCAGGTCCTCGGCGTTGCCGTCCGGTCCCTGGACCGCGCCCGGGGCGAAGTCCACGCGCGAGGCGATCTCCGTCTCGATCACGTTCCGGTACCGCTCCGGGTGCTCCGCCGGGAGGCCCACGTACTCGTCCAGCATGAACGCCCGAGCCCCCGCGAACGACAGCCCGTCCTCACGGTGCCGGCGCGCCAGCTCGTCGTACACCTTCAGCGGCGACGAACCCGTCGCCAGCCCCAGCACCGACTCCGGCTTCGACCGCACCAACCCCTCGATCGCGTCCGCAGCCAGCACCGCCAACCGCTCCGCAGGAGCGATCACGACCTCCATCACTTCACCTTTCGACGGCCGACGAGGGCAGCGCCCACCGCGGCGACGGGTACGTCCGCCGGAGCGAGCGAGACCCGCTCGGCGAGACGCAACGAGGACAGGAACGGGGACGTGCTCGACTGCGCGTCGAGCGCCGCGCGCACGGCGTCGAGGAGCGGCTGCCCCAGGGCGGACACGCCGCCGCCGAGGACCACGTGCCGGACGTCGACCGTCAGCTCCAGGATCCGCACCGCGGAGGCGACGGCGGACGCGAACTCGTCCTTGATCCGGATCGCCTCCGGGTCGCCGGCGGCAGCCGCGTCGAAGAGCTCCGCGGGCGCCGGCCGGCCGTGGCGCGACGGCCACCGCGCGGACACGGCAGAGCCGGAGGCGTAGACCTCGACGCACCCCCGCTGACCGCACGCGCACTCGGGACCCTGCGGGTCGATCGGGATGTGCCCGATCTCGCCCGCCGCGCCGCTCACGCCCCGCCGCAGCTCACCACCCAGCACGATCCCGGCGGCGAGACCGGTCCCCAGCGCGAGGAACGCGAGGTCCGACCCGTCGTCGCCGCGCAGGTGCGAGGCACCGAGCGCAGCGACGTTGAGGTCGTTGTCGACCTGGACCGGGACACCACCGAGCTCCGCCGACAGCGCCTCGGCGAGCGCGAAGCGCCCACCCTCGATGCCGAGGTTGACGGCGTGCATGACCGAGCCGTCCTCGGGGTCCACCAGCCCCGGCACGCCCACGCCGACGCCGTCGACGTCCGCGAGCTCCGCACTCGCGCGGCGCACCACCTCACGGACGGCGCGGGCCGCGCTGGACACGACGCCCTGCGGCCCGCGCACCGTCGGCAGGCGCAGGGTCTCCCGTGCCACGCCGTCGGGCCCGAGGAAGGCGGCGAGCACCTTGGTCCCGCCGATGTCGAGACCGACCGCGCTCCCGGTCCCCGGGGCGTCGCACCGCGACGTGCCACGGGGGCCGGGGCGTCCGGCCAGGGCTGCGGCTGCCTCGCCGTTCAGCGAGGCAGCCGTGCTCAGGTCGCTCACGTCAGCCCTTCACCGCACCCGAGACGAGACCACCGGTCATCCGACCCTGGACGATGAGGAAGAAGACCACCACGGGAACGGCGATGATCACCGAACCCGCCATGAGGGCTCCCCAGTTGGTCGCCTGGGTCGCCTGCTGGAACGTCCGCAGCCACACGGGCAGCGTCATCGACTCGGGGCGGTTCATGATGATCAGCGCCATGACGAACTCGTTCCACGCCTGGATGAAGGCGAACACGCCCGTCGCGACGAGACCCGGCGCGAGGAGCGGGAACGTGATCTTCCAGAACGCCTTGCCGCGCGAGCAGCCGTCGATCATGGCGGCCTCCTCGAGCTCGGCGGGCACGCCGTTGACGAACCCACGCAGCGTCCAGATCGTGAACGGCAGCACGCCGGACACGTAGACGATGCCCAGACCGACGATCGTGTTGAGCATCTGCCAGCCGTCGATGATCCGGAAGATCGAGATCATCATCGCCTCGCCCGGGATCATCTGGACCACGAGGACCGCGATGATGAAGGCGCGGCGCCCCTTGAACCGGAACCGCGTGACCGCGAGCGACGCGAGGAAGCCGAGCACCATCGCGATGACGAGGGTGAAGAACGTCACCATGATCGAGTTCCCCATCGCCGGCGGCAGCGGGGCGCGCGAGGTGTCGGTCCACGCCGACACGTAGTTGTTCAGGGTGAAGACGTCCGGCGTCGGGAAGAAGTGGAGGTCCGTGCCGCGGATGAGGCTCGACGGCAGGAACGAGGTGTTGATCATCCAGTAGACCGGGAAGATCGAGGCCACGAAGACGATGATCGCGATGATCGCGAAGCCGACGTTGGCGGCCTTCTTGCGCTGCGTCTCACGGTTCTTGCGCGGCGTCGGCTTGCCCGCGACCGAGGCGTGCCGTACCGAGGCCCGGGGGGTGGTCGAGATGGCGCTCACAGTTCTTCCTCCCGGATCGTCTGGCGCACGTAGTAGAAGGAGATGGCGAGCATGATGAAGACGAAGATCACCGAGATCGCACCGGCCAGCCCGTAGTGCCCCTGCGCCATACCCATCTGGTAGATGTACACACCGATGGTGTTCGTCTTCTCCCGGTCACCGCCCACGCCCTGGAGCGCGTAGATCTGTGTGAACACGCGCAGGTCCCAGATGATCGAGAGCACGATGAGCACCGTGATGATGCTGCGCACGTAGGGGATCATGATGAGGCGGAAGCGCTGGACCGGACCCGCACCGTCGAGCTGCGCGGCCTCGAGCACCTCCCCGGGGATCTGCGTCAGGCCCGCGTACATCGTGAAGGCGACGAACGGGATCGCTCCCCACACGATGATGAGCGTGGCGATGAGGAAGAACTGGAGCGGGTTGAGGAGCCACGAGTGGCCCATCCAGTTGTCGCCCGTGATCTTCGTCAGGAGGTTGTTGATCACGCCGTACTGGGTGTCGAAGATCCAGCCCCAGACGATCGTCGCGGCGAGCGCGGGCATGGCCCAGGCGAGGAGCAGGCCGACCGAGACCAGCAGGCGGAAGCCCTTGCCGAGCCGCATCATGAGCAGCGCGATGAGCGTGCCCATGAGCATGGTCAGCGCGACGCAGACGACCATGAAGACGAAGCTGCGCAGCAGCACGGTCCAGAAGCCGTCGACGTCCGTGAGGACCTGGACGTAGTTGTCGAAGCCGACCCACTCGGCGGGCTGGCCCATGAGCTGGGCCCGCTCGTACTTCTGGAACGACATGACGATCAGTCGGACGATCGGGTACCCGACCAGGACCCCCAGCACGAGGAGGCTGGGGACGAGGAGCGTCCATGGCAGGACCGGTGGACGCCGCTTCTTGGGGGGCCGCACGGGCGCGCCGGGGCGCTCGGTGCGGGGTTCGAGGGTGGTTGAGCTCATTTCCTCACTCCGTCAGGGGTGCGCGGTGGTGCGCGGGGACGTGCCGACGGCCCGTCATGGGAAGGGGTGGGGGCTCCCACGAGGAGACCCCACCCCTGACGGCTCGAGCCTCCGGTAGCGCCCGGACGAGCCCGGGCGCCACCGGACGGGCTCAGCTGTTGAGGATCTCCTCGATCTTCGCGTCCAGCTCGGTGGCGACAGTGTTGACGTCGTCACCGTTCGCGATCCGCGTGAAGGCGGTCTGGAGCACGTTCTGCGCCTCGACGTCCGCCCACTTGGGCGACGGCGGGGTGAGGCGCGTGTTCGCCGCGGCCGCGACGCCGGCCTGGGCGATCGGGTTGTCCTGCGGGACCTCGCTCGAGAGCGAGACGCGGGCCGGGATGAGACCGTTCTGCGCCAGGATCGTCTGGTACTCGTCGCTCATCATGATCTCGAACGCCTTGAACGCGAGCTCAGGGTTGTTCGACTTCTGCGCCACGGCGATGTTCGAGCCACCGGCGAAGACCTGCGCGGTCGTGCCGGCCTCCTTGCCCGGGAGCGGGAAGGCCGTGAGGTCGGCGCCGTAGGTCGAGGCGCAGCCGGGGACGCCGTCCGGCGTCTCGGGCTCCTCCGGAGCGTTGATGGACCACTGGATCCACGTCGGCGCCGAGAGGAACGCGACGTTGCCCTCGCAGAACGGCACCTGGAGGTCGGTCTCCTGACCGTCCTTCGGCGCGAGCGACGCGTTGAGCATGAGGTCCTGGACCTGCGCGAGGCCGGCGAGGCCGCCCTCGCTCGAGAAGCCCGCCTCCCACTCACCGGAGTCGGCGTTCTGCTCGGCGATGAAGCCGCCGTTCTCCCACACGAACGGGAGCGCGTTGTACCAGTCCTGGCCAGGCCAGTAGACGCCCGAGCGGGTGTCGGTCTTGAGCGACTTGCCCAGCGAGACGTACTCGTCGAGCGTCGTCGGGACGGTGATCTCCGAGCCGATGGCCGACGGCGAGTAGAAGACGGCGCGCGAGCCGGCGTAGTACGGCAGGGCGTAGTGCTTGCCGTCCCAGTCGCCGGCGTCGACGAAGCCCTTGAGCAGGTCGTCGCCACCGAAGGACTGGAACTCCTCCTCCGTGATCTCACGGAAGTAGCCCGCGGACGTGAACGCCGGGGACTGCGTGTTGCCGACCTCGACGACGTCCGGGCTGTCCGACCCGGAGAGCGACGTCGTCAGCTTGTCGACGAGGCCGGTCCAGGACTGCTCCTCGATCGTGAGGGTGCTGCCCGGGTTCTCCTCCTCGAACGTCGTCTTGAGGTACTCGCGCGCGGCGTCGGGCGTGTCCGAGCCGTTGAGCCAGACGCGGATGTCGCCGGTCGCGGCCTCGGTCTCGCCGGAGCCGTTGTCGTCGCTCCCGCCGCTGCAGGCGGTCAGCGCGAGCGCCAGGGTGATCGTCGACGCCACGGAGGCGACGACGAGACGGTTCCTCTTCACTGGGTGCTTCCTCTCGGTGATTCTTGGTGGCGGCGTCAGTGACGCCACCGGAGGTGTGGCAGGAGTCCTGCGTAATCGAGCGCGTGCAGGGGTACTGCGTTCCTGGGGATGCTGCTCTGGGGTTCCCCAGGAGGTCTGAGGGGCTGGGACGGACCCGGCCCCGGTCGGGCGGTGGGGGTCAGTCCGAGCGTCGTCGGCTCATGAGACCCCCAGCTGTCCGGACAGGACGAGGACGGCTGCCCCGGCTAGGACGACGTCTTCGTCGAGCGTGGCCATCCGCACCTGGAGCCCGCTGCCGATGACCGGCATCGTGCGGGAGCGGATGGTCTCGAACGCCGCCTCGCGCAGCGGCCCGTCGAGCAGGTCCGCAGGACCGCTGACGAGCACCTCCGCGAGGTTGAGCGCACTGACGACAGGTGCCAGAGCGATGCCCAGCGTCCTGCCCACCGACGCCAGGACGGCGTCGGAAGCCTCTGTGTCGAGCCCGTCCACCGCGCGGCGCAGCGCCGGCACGGACAGGACGGTCTCCAGGCAGCCGCGGCGCCCGCAGGCGCACGGCTCGCCGTCGTCGACGACGGTCACGTGCCCCAGCTCGCCGGCCGCGTCCGCGTGCCCGCGCACCCGTGCGCCGTCGACCATGATCCCGGCGCCCACGCCCTCGCCCACGGTGAGGACGAGCAGGCCGTCACCGGCCGCGCCGCCGAACGTGAACTCGCCGAGCGCGGCGATGTTCGCGTCGTTGGCCACGTGGACCGCGAGGCCGAGCCGTTCGGTGAGCTGCGCGGCGAGCGGGACGTCGTACCAGCGTCGGTTGGGCGCCTCGATGACGCGACCCTCGGCGTCGACGACGCCGGGCGACCCGATCCCCACGCCGATGACCGGCTGGGTGGCGGACGCGATGAGGCCGCGGCAGAAGCGCGTGAGGAGGTCGACCAGCTCGGTGCCGGTGCGGCCGTCGACCGCCAGGCTCTGCCGGACGACGAAGTCGCCGGTGAGCGTGAGGACGGCGCCGCGCAGCACCTCGTCGTCGGTGAGGTCCACGGAGACGATCTGGTAGGCGCTGGTGCGCATCCCGACGAGGATCGCGGGCTTGCCGACGCGCTGGCCCGGGCGGACGCCGAGCTCCTCGACGAGGCCCTCCGCGATGAGCACGGACACGAGGTCCGAGATCGTCACCCGGGTGAGGGACGTGGCGCGGGCCAGGTCGGCGCGCGAGGTGGGTCCCTCGTGGAACAGGTGCTGCAGCACGAGGGACCGGTTGTGGGCCCGAGCGTGCTCGGGCAGCACCTTCGAGGTCGGCCTGAGCCCTGTGCTCAGACGCCTCCTCGGTGCTCCGGTCCCGGTGACTGCCGTTGTCATGTTTGTTAGTAGACTGCCTTTACTAAGTGGCTGTCAACTTCCTCGCGGCTTCGTGACCGAAATGTTGCCGATCGGCCCTCGCCACGGGACCTGGGTCCCGGGCACGGCGGCCCCTGGACCCGCCCGTCCTCCTCAGGGCGTCGCCGCCCCGACCCAGCCCCGCGCGCCCGGATGCTCCACGGAGCGCGACGCCACGACGACCGCCTCCTCGAGCGCGGCCCGCCACGACGCGCCGCGCGACCGCCCCGCCGCGAACGCGCCGTGGACCACGTCGCCCGCCCCGAGGGTGTCGACGACGCGCTCCGGCTCGGGGACCGCGACCTCGTAGCGCTCCCCCGCGTCGAGCACCTCGACGGCACGCGGTCCGCGCGTGCGGGCGACGAACCGCGGCCCGAGCGCCGCGACCGCGGCGAGCACGTCGCCCGCCCCGACCCCCGGTGGCCGGAAGTCCGCCGACACCACCACCGCGTCGCACAGCCCGATCATCCGGGCGGCGTCCGGCTTCCACGACCCGCCGTCGAGCACGACGGCCGCGCCCCGCTCGCGCGCCTGACGAGCCATCTCGAGGGCGAGGCCCGGCAGGTGCCCGTCCAGCAGCAGGACGTCACCTGGCCGGACACCGTCGAGGAGCCCGGGGCCGTCGGCCGTGGCGCGAGCCGCGAGGTCGCCGAACCCGGACGCGTTGGTGCTCACGACGGCGCGCTCGCCGGTGGCCCGCGTGACGAGCACGGTCGAGACGGCGAGGTGCCCGCCGGCCGTCTCCCCCGCGGCGTCGACCAGGTCGACCCCGCAGTCCGCGAGCTCGCGACGCACGACCGCGGCGAGCGGCCCGTCCCCGACCGCGGTGACGAGCCGTGTGGGGACGCCGAGCGCGACGGCGGTCGCGGCGGCGTTGGCGGCGGGTCCTCCGAAGGTCGCGGACAGGGACCGCGCGACGACCTTCTCGTCGGGACGCGGCAGCGCGTCGACGACCTGGACGACGTCGAGGGTCACGAGACCGCAGCACACGAGCACGCGACCATCCTGCCGTGCCGGGGCTCCGGGGCGCGCCGCCGTCCACGGTCGAGGGTGTCGCGCTGCGGTTGGATCACGACCAGTTCACAAGACGGTCACGATGTCGCGCGCGGTGTCCGGTTCGCACGCTTGGCCCCCTACTCTCGCAGCATGCGGACCACTCGCCCCTTCGCCGTCGTCGCCGCGCTCCTGCTCGGCGGCGCCCTCCTGGCGGGCTGCTCCGCGTCCTCGGGAGACATGGCGTCGTACTCCGTGGACGACGGCGGCGCGGCCTCGGAGGTCGCGGAGAGCGGGGCGGCGGACGCCCCCGGCGACACGTCCTCGGGGATCGCCCCCGGGGACGAGGACGCCGTCGCCGCGGCGGACCGGGAGATCGTCACCACGGGGTCGGTCACGGTCGTGGCCGCCGACCCGTCGGCGGCGGCAGACGCGGTCGCCGACCTCGCGGAGAGCGCGGGCGGCCGGGTCGAGAGCCGGCGGCAGTCGGAGCCCGAGGGCGACGCGCGCGCGTCGGCCGAGCTCACGATCCGCGTGCCGTCGGCGCAGACGACCGCCACCGTCGACGCGCTCGACCAGGTGGGCGAGGTGCGCGACCTGTCGATCGAGGCGGTCGACGTGACCGGGACCGCGCGCGACCTCGACGCCCGCGTCGACGCCCTGACGACGTCGGTCGAACGACTGCGCACGCTCATGGGCGACGCCGCCACCACCGCGGACCTGCTCGCCGCGGAGCAGGAGCTGACGACGCGCCAGGCCGAGCTGGAGTCGCTCCAGTCGCAGCGGGCGGCGCTCACGGACCAGGTCTCCATGTCGACCCTGCACGTCACGCTCGTGCAGGTCGCGCCCGCCGAGCAGCTCGCCCCCGGAGGCTTCATCGGGGGTCTGCAGAACGGCTGGAACGCCCTGCTCGTGACGCTCAACGGGCTCGTCGTCGTCCTCGGGGCCCTGCTCCCGTGGCTCGTGGTCGCCGGGGTCGTGCTGGTCGTGGTCCGGTGGGTGCTGCGCCGGTCGCGGCGTCGCGCCGACGACGGTGGCACGCCGCCGACCGAGGCCGACCGTCCAGGGCCCGACGACGGCCCCGACGCTCCGGCCGCGAGCCGCGAGCCGCTCGTCGGGGCGTCCACGCATGACTGACCCGGCCTCCGCGAAGACCCCGCCGACCGGGCGGGTCGCGCGCCTCTGGCACGACGCGGACGGCGCCTCGCGACCGGTCGGGCACCTCGTGACGCGCGTGTGCACGCACTGGGACACCGTCGGGCCCTACGCCTTCCCGCGGCACGTGAACCCCGAGCCGCGCGTGCAGTGGCGCGCCCACCTCGACGACGCCGACCCGGCCCTGGCCGAGGACCTGTACAGCGACGACCCCGAGGCGCCGCCGCTCCCCCGCGAGGACGGCGACGGCCTCGTCGTGCGGGGGCGACGGCTGCGGGTCGAGTGGCTCGACGGCGAGGAGGCGGCCGCCGCCTGGGCACAGCACGGCTGGTGACGGACCGTCCGAGCGGTCGACGTCCGCCCCGCGGAGACGACGACGGCCCGCACCCTCGAGGGGTGCGGGCCGTTGCCGCAGGGGTGGAGGTGCGGGGAATCGAACCCCGGTCCGGTGACGCCGATCGAGGACTTCTCCGGGCGCAGTCTGCTGTCGTTTTTCTCGGCCCCCGCACTCACGCAGACAAGATGCGGACGGGCTCAGTCACCTGAAAGTCCCCGCAGCCCCGATGACGAGGACTACGAGCAGTGGCTCTCTAGATGACGCCAGGATCCGAGTCGAGAGCTAGCTCGGGCTGACGGACTTCGGGGCTCGCTCAGGCGGCGAGGGCGAAGTCGGTGCGCTTGTTATCGGCACCTGTGGTTTGCAGACATCGTTAACGAGATAAGCCTGCATCCTCGGCCCGCTTCTCCTCGAAGCACGACCACCGTCGAAACCGATCACCCCCTGTGGAGTTGTCAATCACTGCGCGGCTCCCGGGCGGACCCGGTCCTCGCTCAGCAGGACAAGCCTACGGGATGAACGCCGGCCGCTGCACCGATATTTCCGCGCGGCCGGGACGCCGCCGGGCTCGCGCCTACTTCTTGCGGCTCAGAGCGTCCACGAGCAGACCGCCCGCGATCCCGAGGAGGAACACGTCCTTCGCGAGCCCGGTGCCCTGCTCGGTCGGCCGTACGCCGTCCTCGCGCGTCATGCCCGGGGTCTTCAGGTACATGCCCACGAGCCCGGCCGAGAAGACACCCAGGCCCACGGCCACGAGCCCGGTCGGGACGAACGGGGCGACCAGCGCTGCGCCGAGCGCGATCTCCGTGGTCGAGAGCGCCTTCGTGAACTGCCTCGGCTCGACGTCCTCGAGGAACGAGTACGTCCCGGCGGCCATGCCGTGGATCCCCTGCGCGGTCGCCTCGTCCGCCCCGCGCTTGTTCAGGCCGGAGTTGAGGATGTACGCACCCGCCGCGAGGCGCGGGATGTACTGACGGAGCTTGACCATGGGGCCTCCTGGTTCGTGGTCGTCGTCTCGCCCTCGACCGTACGTCGAGGGCGACGACGCCACCAGCGGGTGGGGCCGTCGGCCCGAACCCCGCCAGGGTCAGCGCAGCTCGCGCTGCCGCATCGCGCGCTGCGCCTCGCGGTTGTCCTGCTTCTCGCGCAGGGCCTGCCGCTTGTCGTACTCCTTCTTGCCGCGTGCGAGCGCGATCTCGACCTTGGCCCGGCCGTCGAGGAAGTACAGCGCGAGGGGCACGATCGTGTGCCCCTTCTCGCGCGTCTTGGACTCGAGGCGCAGGATCTCCTCCTTGTGCAGGAGCAGCTTGCGCTTGCGCCGCGGGGCGTGGTTGTTCCACGTGCCCTCGGTGTACTCCGGGATGTGGACGTTCTCCAGCCAGGCCTCGCCCCGGTCGACGGCGACGTAGCCGTCGACGAGCGAGGCCCGCCCCATCCGCAGCGCCTTGACCTCGGTGCCCGACAGGACGATCCCCGCCTCGTACACGTCCTCGATCACGTAGTCGTGGCGCGCCTTGCGGTTGCTGGCGACGACCTTGCGGCCGGTGTCCTTCGCCATCCGTGTCCTACCGTCCTTCGCTGTCGTGTCGTCGCCGGCGCACCAGCGTACGGGTGCCCGACGCCGTCCGGTACCGATTATCCCCCGCGCCCGGGCCGGCGGGGGCCCGGCCGACAGCGCGTGGCATGGCCGTGCTCAGGCGGACGTCCCCGGTCAGCCCAGGACGGACATCGGGTCGATGGTGGACCCGTTGACGTACACCTCGAAGTGGAGGTGGCACGCCCCGGACAGCCCGGTGTTGCCCGAGTAGCCGATGACGTCCCCCTTGTTGACCGTCTGCCCGGAGGAGACCGCGAAGCGGGTGAGGTGGTTGTAGCTCGTCATGAGGTTCGAGCCGCCGACGGTCCCGTGGTTGATCAGCACCTGGTTGCCGAAACCGTTGCGCCACTGCGCGTGGACGACGGTCCCCGGCCCGGCGGCCATGATCGGGGTCCCGCAGTAGGCGCGCAGGTCGGTCCCCGCGTGCAGGCGGTAGTACCCGAGGATGGGGTGCAGCCGCATCCCGTAGCTCGACGTCACGTGCGGCACCGCGGTCGGGAACGACAGGAAGCTCGAGATGCTGCCCCGGTCGCCTCCCGACGAGGACCCGCCGCCGCCGCCACCGCCTCCCCCGCCGGACGACCCGCCCCCGCCGGACGGCTGCTGCTGCTGCTGGCGGCGCGCCTCCTCCTCCGCGGCCTTGCGGTCGCGCTCCGCCTGCTCGGCGATGATCCCCTTGATCTCCTGCTGCAGCGACTGCTGGGCGGCCTCGTTCTCGGCGACCTTCGCCTCGGCGGCAGCCTTGCGCGACTCGATCGTCGCCTTCTTCGCCTGCTGGTCGACGATGAGCTGCTCGACCTCGGCCTTGCGGTCGGCGGCCGCCTTGCGCGCGGCCTCGGCCGCGACGACGTTCTCGTCCGCCTGCTTCTTCAGGTCGGCGACCGTCTCCCGCACCGCCTGCAGGCGCGCCTCGCGGTTGCGTGCGACCGACTCGGCCTCCAGGAGGTCCTGGAGGGACCGGGACTGGCTGCGTGCCGCCGTCGACGAGACCGCGTACTCCTCGATGAACTCCTCGGTGCTCTGCGCGCCCGTGACGATGCCGAGGCTCGAGACGTCGCCCTGACCGCGGTAGGCCTGGCGCGCCATCTCCGCGATGCTCGACTTCGCGTCGGCGACCTCGGTCGCGCCGCGCTCGATCTCGGCGCTGATCGCCGCCTCCTGGCCGAGCGCGTCCTCGAGCCGCTGCGCGAGCAGCTCCGCCTCGCGCTGGGTCCGCTCGACCTCGGCCTCGGCGGCGTCCAGCTCGGCCTGCGCGACCGGCAGGCGCGCCTCGATCGCCTGGAGGTCGACGACCGCCTGCGCGAGCTCGGCGTCCGTGTCCTCGAGCTGGGACTGGAGCTGCTCGCGGTTGCCGAGGATCTCGGACTGGCGCCGCTCCGCTGCGGCACGCCGGTCGTCGATGTCGTCGGCGGTGGCCGACGCGACGCTCCCCACGAGGAGCATCGTCGTGGCGATCAGGGCCGCGGTCGCGCGGCGGAGGTCCCGGGTCATCTCACACCCTCGTGTGGCGGTTGAGCGTGACGACCGAGGAGACGGCCGCCAGGAGGAACGCGATGCCGACGAGGACGGGCGCGATGCGCAGCACGTCCGACTCGTCGACGTAGGCCACCCACGTCACGGACTGCGACAACCAGTCGGTGACGAGGTACTTCACCCCCACCCACAGCCCGCCGACCGCGAGGAGCGCACCGAGCACGGCCGCGATCGCCCCCTCGAGGAGGAACGGGAGCTGGATGAAGAGGTTCGACGCCCCGACGAGCCGCATGATGCCGGTCTCGCGGCGCCTGCTCAGCGCCGACAGCCGGATCGTCGTCGTGATGAGGAGGACCGCGGCGAGGAGCATGACCGCGGCGAGGCCGGCGGCGAGGAGCGACGCGCGGTTCAGCGCGAGGAAGAGCGAGTCGAAGATGCGCCGCTGGTCCTCGACGACCTCGACGCCCGGGCGCCCGGTGACGACGTCGTTGACGACCTCGTAGTTCTCCGGGTTGGTGAGCTTGAGGCGGAAGGACGCCTGCATGTCGTCGACGGTGAGCTGCGTGCCGAGGTAACCGTCCGGGTACCGCTCCTGGAACGCGGCGAACGCGTCGTCCTTGGACTCGAAGTACACCGTCTGGATCTCGTCGGCGAGCTCGGACTCGAAGACGTCCTCGAGGGCCGCGATCTGGTCCGGGGTCGCCTCGCCCGCGGCGCAGGTCGGTGACGGCGAACCGGTCGGGCACAGGAAGACGGACACCTCGACCTTGTCGTACCAGTCGTCCTTGAGCTTCCCGATCTGCGCCTGGAGGAGCATGGACGCGCCGACGAACGTCAGCGAGACGAACGTGACGAGTACGACGGAGACCGTCATCGAGACGTTGCGGCGCAGGCCCTGGCCGAGCTCCGCGAGGATGAACTGGAGTCGCACGCCGATCACTCCCCCGCCGCTGCCTCGACGTGGCGGCGCACCGAGCGTCGCCTCGGCGCCGGCGGCTCGGACGTCTCCTCCTCGGCGACCGCCACCCCCGGGGCGGGGTCCTGCCGCGTACGTGGGACGACCGTCGTCGGCGTGGACTCCGGCACCCCGGCGGGGACTCCCCCGGTCTCGGTGCCGGGCGCGGTCCGCTCCGGGTCCGGGATGACCTGCCCCCGCGCCCCGTACGCACCGTGCGCCTGGTCGCGCACGAGCGTGCCGGTGTCGAGCTCGATGACGCGACGCCGCATCTGGTTGACGATCTCCTCGTCGTGCGTCGCCATGACGACGGTGGTCCCGGTGCGGTTGATGCGGTCGAGCAGGCGCATGATCCCGAGGGACGTCGTCGGGTCGAGGTTCCCGGTCGGCTCGTCGGCGAGCAGGATCGGCGGCCGGTTCACCATCGCGCGCGCGATGGCGACGCGCTGCTGCTCACCGCCGGAGAGCTCGTGCGGGCGCCGCTTCTCCTTGCCCGCGAGACCGACCATCTCGAGCGTCTCGGGGACGGTGATCGCGATCGTGTGCCGCGGCTTGCCGATGACCTGGAGCGCGAACGCCACGTTCTCGAACACCGTCTTGTTCGGCAGCAGGCGGAAGTCCTGGAAGACGACCCCGATCTGGCGCCGCAGCTTGGGCACGTTCCAGCTCGACAGCGAGCCGAGGTCCCGCCCCGCCACGAAGACCTTCCCCTTGGTCGGGCGCTCCTCGCGCAGGACGAGGTGCAGGCACGTCGACTTGCCGGAGCCCGACGCGCCGACGAGGAAGACGAACTCGCCGCGGCGGACCTCCATCGACACGTCGTCGACGGCCGGTCTCGCGCCGCGCGCATAGACCTTGGTGACGTTCTCGAAGCGGATCACAGCGGCACGTTCCTCGGGTCGGGGGTCGATCCGTGGACGAACGAGGTTCGTCGCACGATCCCGAGGGTAGGCACGCATCTGGGGCCCGGCGGGCCGGACACGCCGCGCCCGGGCGCATCGACCCGTTGCTCGGATCAACCGCTCCCGGGTGCCGCGGCGGGTCAGTCGGCCTGCTGCGCCCCGCGGCGCCAGCGGATCCCGGCCTCGATGAAGTCGTCGATGTCGCCGTCGAACACCGCCGACGGGTTGCCGACCTCGTGCTCGGTGCGCAGGTCCTTGACCATCTGGTACGGCTGCAGCACGTACGAGCGCATCTGGTCGCCCCAGCTCGCCTTGATGTCGCCCGCGAGCTCCTTCTTCTTCGCGTTCTCCTCCTCCTGGCGCACGAGCAGCAGGCGGGACTGGAGGACGCGCAGCGCGGCGGCGCGGTTCTGGATCTGCGACTTCTCGTTCTGCATCGACACGACGATGCCGGTCGGGATGTGCGTCATGCGCACCGCGGAGTCCGTCGTGTTGACGGACTGCCCGCCCGGGCCCGAGGAGCGGAAGACGTCGACCTTGATCTCCGACTCCGGGATCTCGATCGAGTCCGTCTGCTCGATGAGCGGGATGACCTCGACGGCCGCGAAGGACGTCTGGCGCCGTCCCTGGTTGTCGAACGGCGAGATGCGCACGAGGCGGTGCGTGCCCGCCTCGACCGAGAGGTGGCCGAACGCGTAGGGCGCCTTCACCTCGAACGTGGCCGACTTGAGCCCCGCCTCCTCGGCGTAGGACGTGTCGAGCACGGTGGTCGAGTACCCGTGGCGCTCCGCCCAGCGCAGGTACATGCGCAGGAGCATCTCCGCGAAGTCGGCCGCGTCCACGCCGCCCGCGCCCGCGCGGATCGTCACGACGGCCTCACGGGCGTCGTACTCGCCGGCGAGGAGCGTACGGACCTCGAGCTGGTCGAGGTCCTTGCGGATCGCCGCGACCTCGGTCTCCGCCTCGACGAGGGTGTCCTCGTCCTCCATCTCCTGGCCCATCTCGACCAGGGTCTCCACGTCGTCGATGCGCTGGCCGAGCTTCTTCACCCGGTCCAGCTCCGACTGTGCGGCGGACAGCGCCGACGTCACCTTCTGCGCGGCGTCCGGGTCGTCCCACAGGTCGGGGGCCGACGCCTTCTCCGAGAGGTCCGCGATCTTCGCGCGCAGCACCTCCGGGTCGCTCACGCTCTCGATGGACTCGAGCGTGCTGCGCAGCGCCTTGATCTCGGTCGGAAAGTCGATGGTGGCCACGAGGTTCAAGGTTACGCGACACCGCGCGCGCTCCGCGCCGCCGGGCCGGCAGACCCGTGCCCGACGGCGCGGAGCGGTCAGGCCTTCGGCTCGCCCTTCGCGGCGGGCGTGCCCGTGCCCGACGGCGCGGGCTCGCTCCCGCTCGCCTGCTGACGACCCTCGTCGCGCGCCCTCGCGAGCATCGCCTCCAGGCGCTGGCGGCGACGACGGCGGTCGTCGCGGACGCCGACGACCAGGACGACCACGATCGCGACGAGCAGGAGCTGCGGCCACGGGATGGCCCAGGACGTCACGGTGACCGTGACCGGATCGAGCGGTGCGTCGACCTGGTCGTCGTCCACCGACGTCGGCATCACGGTGATCGTCGACCGGACCGGGCCGAGCGGCCAGACGTTCGACGTCTCGACCCGAGAACGCTGCGACCCGCCGGGCAGGACCTCGGGGATCTGCGCCGCCGAGCGATCCGTCGACAGCAGGCCGAAGAATGCGGACGTCGCGACGTCGCCGTCGGCACCGAGACGGACGTTGCCGTCGTTCGTCACGGTGTAGGAGACCGTCATGTCACCCGCCGCGAACGGGTTCCACGAGGGGGTGTAGGACGCCTTGACGTTCTCGACCGTCAGGACCGGCTCGACGTCTCCCGTCACGCGCGTGGAGACACGGAACCCGACGCGGCTCTCCACCCCGACGCTCGTCCCGCCCTCGCCCTCGCCGGTGCTCTTCACCGTGGCGGCGATGCCGGCGACGTGGTCCCCGGGCGTGGCGTTGTCCGGGACGGCGACCGTGAACGGGACGACGACCGTCGCGTCGGGCGCCACCTCGACCGAGTCCTGGACCTGGATCCAGGTCCCGGCGCCCGTCGACTCCCGGTCCGACGGCAGCATGTTGAACCGGCCCTTGGGGTTGATGTACCCGTCGGCAGCCTGGATCGAGAAGGTCACGGGCACGTCGCTGAAGTTCGACACGGCGAGGTGCTCGGACGCCGACGCCCCGGGGTCGAGCACCAGCTCGACGCGAGACCGCCCGTCCGGGCCGTCCGCGTCGGCGGGCTTGACGCCCCAGGTGATGACGTCCTCGGTGTCGAGCGGGAGGACGCCGTCGGACGCCGCGCCCGCCGGCAGCGCGGGTGCGAGCGCCGCGAGGAGCGCCGCTCCGGTCGCAGCGACCCAGCGGGCCAGGCGGCGCGGTCCGTGGCTCAGGTGTGATGCAGGGTTCACGCAGGTGCTCTCTCCGTACGACGGCGGGCCGCCCACCCGCTCCGACCTCTGTCGGACGAGTGGAGCGGCCCGCCGTGGACTGCTCGGTCGACGGCCGGCCAAGGCCGGCCGTCAGGTCACGAGGACCGGGTGCTCAGCCCTCGAAGAGGGAGAGCGTGATCGTCGAGGAGTAGGCGCCGGCGGCGACGTCCTCGGCGGTGCGCAGCGTGAGACCCGCGGACGCCGTCCACGAACCCTCGGGGTTGACCTCGGCCGAGTCCCACGTCGAGACCAGGAGGTCCTGCTCCTCGAGGCCAGGGCCGTTCTCGAGCACGGGGTCGACGCCCTCGCCGGCCTCGACGAGGCCGCTCTCGCTCTCGCTCACGAGAGTCGGGGCCCACCCGAGGTTCGCCGCCGCGATGGTGCCAGCGTCGCCGGTGAAGTCCGACGCGCTGCCGACGACGTACCAGCCGATGCCCGAAGGCGCCTCGGTGCGGGTGTCGGTGACGGTGACGTCGGGGAGGTCGCCCGTGAACTCGCGGGTGCTCTCGACCGTCGAGTCGACCTCGGTGAGCGTGGTCGCGTTCGAGGCGACCGAGAGGGCGAGGTTGCCCGGCTCGACGTTCGACTCGATCTCCACGGAGACGTCGACACCCTGGGGGTCGCCCACCTGGTCTGCGGTGGCAGCGGACGCGAGGGCGACCGTGCCGATGAGCATCGCGCCGAGGGCACCCCCGGCGACGAGCTTCTTCGTTGCTCGTGCGTTCATGTTGTAGCTCTCCATCGTTGGAGTTGTTGTCGGACCGGATCACCATAGCGGCGAACCTGGGGTTTTGACAGAGAGGAACCAGAAGTGGCCATCCAAAGTTAAGAAAGTAAACAAAGGCGCGGGAGCATGCTCACGCGTCGTTGCGTACCGTCCCTTCCTGGATGCTCGTCGTCGAACAGCAACAGGTGCTCACCACGCTCTGGCACGTGACTCTGCACGCACGATGATGCCATCACTCCACGCCTGGGTCACCCAGCTGATCATCGCGGGTCGTGCCCGGGCGGCGAGACTCACCGTCGCGGTCCGCCCGTCGGCGGTCGACGCCTCGGTCACCACGACGTCGTGCAGGCCGTCGAGCGCCCCGGGATTCCGGGCCAGGTAGTCCTGGACGTCCGACCGGATCGAGGAATCCGTGAGCGTGAGGACGCCGCTCTCGACCGGCGCGGTCGCGGCGCCCGTGTAGAACGACTCGGGCGTCATCGAGTCCGCTGCCGTGAGCGCGAGCGCGTCCGCGAGCTCGTAGAGCCGCTTGCGCTCGAGGTGCACCTGGGTCGCGCTCACCACGACCGTGACCAGCAGCAGGGCGAAGGCGACGAAGGCCGTCGTGAGGAGCATGATGCGGCCGTCCTCGGGCTCGTCGGACGACCCGCTCCGTGGTCGTGGGTCGAGGCTCGCGCGCATCACGGCCGCCTCGCGGCGTACTCGTCGACCGACGCGACGTGCTGTGCCTCGACCGGGACCGCGAGGGCAACCGCCGCCCGGACGAACGACGGGACGAGCGGCAGGGGCACCTCGAACTTCACCCGCGCGACCACCTCGCCCCCGGGCTCGAGGCAGGGTGTGGCGGAGCAGGAGATCGACAGCACGTCGGTTCCGGGCCGAAAGCCCTGGTCGTCGAGCGCGAGCGCGACCGCCGCCTCGGCGAGACGCGCGCCGTCGTCCGCGGACGGCGCGGTCACGAACGCGCGCGCGGCCTCCCGCGAGGCGCCCTCGACGGCGAACGTGGCCGCCTGCAGCCGCCCGACCGTCAGCACGAGGTACAGCACCGGCAGCAGCAGCACGAGCGCGACGCCCAGGAACTCCACGACGGCACTCCCCCGCTCCACCCTCTGCTCACCCCCGGTCAGCCGAGCGAGCAGCGCCCGCAGCCAGCGCGTCACGGTGCTTCCTCGAGCGCGTGCCCGTCGACGGTCACCACGCCCGCGGGACCGAGAAGGCCCACCACCGGGAGCGGTGCGGAGACCGTCACCTCGACGACCGGGAGGCCGTCGACGACCGTCTGACGGGCCACGACGTCCTGGGCGTACCGCGACGAGAGCGCGGCTGTGATCAGGTCGCGCGTCCGGGCAGCCCCGTCCAGCGGGCCGCGATCGGCGCGGCCGGCGACCCGAGCGCCCTCCGCGGCGCAGTCCACCAGCGTCGCCCGCACGTGGACCGCGAGCGCCACCTGGACGACACCGAGGAACAGCGCGAGCACCAGGAGGGAGACGAGGGTGAAGTCGACCACCGCAGACCCGCGCTCACGATCTTCCGACGCCGGGTGGCGACCGCCTCCGTGCGCCACCTCAGGGCGCACCCACGCTCGAGATCGCGTTGCTGAAGGCCTGCGTCAGCGCCGGGCCCGCGACCGCCCACAACGCGATGACGAGACCCGCCGTCATCAAGGTGATGAGCACCCACCCCGGGACGTCGCCCCGTTCCGCGTCTCCTCCCACCAGGCGTCCGAGCGCCTCGCGTCCTGCTCCCCGTGCATCCTTCGTCCTGCGTCCCGACCCCTGCATGGTTCCCCCTCGTTCGTCCGTCGTGAGTCGTGTCGTGCGTGAGATGTGCGCGCCGTGCGCCCCGGCGCCGCCGCTCAGAACCCGAGCCGCAGCGTGGCGAGCGACGGATAGACGGCAAAGACCACTGTCACCGGGAGGATGAGGAAGACGACCGGGATCATCATCGCCACCTCCTTCTTGCCGCCCGCCTCCATGAGTGCGCGACGCCCGGACTCGCGCACGTCCTGCGCCTGGGCGCGCAGGACGTCGGCGAGCGGAGTCCCGCGCTCCACCGCGACGGCGACGCCCTCCGCGAAGCGGGTCAGGCTCGGCAGACCCGTCCGGTCGGCGAGCTGTTCGAGCGCCCGCGCGAGCGGCGTGCCGGCGCGCACGGACGCGAGCGTCGCGCGCAGCTCTCCGGAGAGCTCTCCGCGGGCCGTCGTGGCGACCCGTTCGAGCGCCGCGACTGGGCCCTCGCCGGCGTTCACCGCGAGGGCGAGCAGCTCCGCGACGGTCGGGAACTCCGCGAGCATGCGTTCCTCGCGGCGTCGGACGGCGCGCGTCAGGGCGTGGTCGCAGGCGAGGATGCCTCCCACGCCGCACAGCAGCGCGAGGAGCACGAGCAGCACGACGGACGAGCCCCGCGTCGCGGCGAGGACCACCGCGACGAACGTGCCCAGCGCGAGCCCGACGACGCCCCACACGAGCTGGCGGGCACGGAACTGCTCGACGCTCTGGCGCCGTCCGGCACGCTCGAGCCGACGGCGGACGTCGGAGGACGTCGAGCCGAGCCGTTCGAGCGCCCGGCCGGCGTCGGCGAGCACCGGGGCGACCAGGCGCTCGACCGTCGGGAACGGCGTCCGGGTCGGCTGGTCGCGGAGCAGCACCGACGTCCGGTCGTGCGTCCGCAGGTAGGGCGCGAGGCGCTCGTCGAGCCGGATCGCGCGGCCGCGGACGCCCGCGACGACGAGCAACAGCCCCACTGCGCCGAGCGCGCCGATCGCGGCTCCCGTCAGCGACACGTCGAGCGCGTTCATCGGAGCACCCGCTCCTCCTCGGGCAGCCGCCCGATCCGCAGCATGAGCTGGTACGCCGCGGCCGAGCAGGCTGCGCCGACGCCGAGGACGAGAGCGCCCGACACCGAGTTGTACGCCGCCGCCGTCTCGGGTCGGGTCGCGAGGAAGCCGAGCACCACCCAGGGGCCCGCGACGGCGAGCCGCGCACCGTTGACCGTCCAGGACTGGCGTGCCTCGAGCTCGCCGCGGGTCCGCGCGTCCTCGCGCAGGAACGTCGAGAGGGTGCGCAGGAGCCGTCCGAGGTCCGTCCCGCCGACGTCGCGCGTCAGCCGGAGCGCCTCCACGATGCGGTCCGCCACCGGGTCCGCGAGCCGCTCCTTGAGCCGGTCCAGGCACTCCCCGAAGCGCCCGGACGCCCGGTAGTCGACCGCGAACCGGACGAACGGCTCCCGCAGGTCCGCCGGGCCGCGCTCGCCCAGCTGGCCCACGGCCTCGGGGAGCGACAGGCCCGCACGGACGCCGGAGGCGAGGTGGTCCAGCACCTCGGGCCAGACGTCACGCAGCCGCGCCCTCCGGCGTCGGGCGCGGGAGCGCACGACGAGCACCGGCACCGACGCGGCGATCGCACCGAAGCAGGTGGCGATCGTGACCGACCCGGCGAGGACCGTCGCGACGAGGACGACCACGAGCCCCACGCCCACGCTCGTCGCGACGAGCGCGCCCGGCGTCACGGACGGCGCACCCGCCTGCACGAGGAGGTCCTGGGTGCGCGCCGTCCAGCCGTCCGACCGGCGCTCCCGGCGCGGGCCCGGCGTCCAGAACGACCACCACACGCAGAACAGCCCCGCGCCGAGCAGGAACCCCACGACGACGCCCACGTCAGCTCGCTCCCGACCAGGCCGTGCTCGCCGAGGTGCCTGCCGCGGCGGCGGGGACGCGCGAGCGCTCCGGGTGCAGCACGGCGGCCAGGTCGATCCCCGCGCGCGCGAACCGGTCCGCGCCCGGCGGGAAGCCGTCCGCCCGCACCAGCCGGTCCCCCGTCCGGACGAAGATCTCCGCCGCCTCTACCACGCCCTGCTCGACCCGTCCCGTGACCCCCAGGACCTCGCGCACGACGCGCCGCCCGTCGGCGTCGACGCCGAGGTGGACGACCAGGTCGATCGAGGACGCGACGGTGGGCACCACGAAGCGGTCGGAGACGTTCTCGCCCGCGAGCAACGGAAGCGTGCACATCTTGGTGATGGCCTCGCGGGCCGAGTTGGCGTGCAGGGTGCACATCCCGGGCACGCCCGCGTTGAGGGCGACGAGCAGGTCGAAGCTCTCCGCCTCGCGGACCTCCCCGATGACGATCCGGTCCGGGCGCATGCGCAGCGCCTCCTTGACCAGACGGCGCAGCGGGATCTCGCCGGTCCCCTCGAGGCTCGGCTGCCGGCACTGCATGGAGACGACGTCCCGCACGGCGAACCGGAGCTCGAACACCTCCTCGCACGTGACGACGCGCTGCGTGGGCGGGACCGAGCCCGCGAGGGCGTTGAGCATCGTCGTCTTGCCCGCCTGGGTGGCGCCCGCGACGAGGATGTTCAGCCCGGCACGGACCGAGGCGTCGAGGAACGTCGCCGCCTGCGGGGTGAGCGAGCCGAGCCGGACGAGGTCGTCGAGGTGCGAGGCGCGGACCACGTGCTTGCGGATGTTGACCGCCCACGCGCTGCGGGTGACGTCGGGGATCACCACGTGGAGCCGCTCACCGCCGGGCAGCGAGGCGTCGACGAACGGGCTGGACAGGTCCAGCCGGCGGCCGGACGAGCGCAGCATCTGCTCGACGAGGTCCCGCACCTGCTCCGCGGTGAGGATCGTCGTCGTGAGCTCGGACCGGCCGCCCCGCGCGACGAAGACCTGCGACGGCGCGTTGATCCAGATCTCCTCGATCTCCGGGTCGTCGAGGTAGGGCTGGAGCGGTCCGAGGCCGGCCACGGAGTCGACCACCGCGCGGCCGGCGGCCGTCGGGTCGGCGAGCGGCGCGACGGCTCCGAGCGCGCTCCGCGTCTCGTAGTCGGCGACCACCTCGCGGACGAGCTCGTCGACCGCCGCCCGGTCGCGCGCGGGGTCCACCCCGCGGCGTCGGACGAGCTCGCGCACCTCGCCCTCGAGCACGCCGACGGCGTGCGTGTCCGTAGACATGTCGAGCATTCCCCCTGCTCTGCTGGCCGGCTGCCCCGCCGGACCGAAAGACCTGACCGAGAGAGTAGGGCATCCGCGCGACTCGTGGGAGTGCCCTGTGGACACCGGCGCCGGGAGGCTCGCGATCACGGCCGCGCCCGCCGGGGAACCCGCCCGCGCCGTCCCACATCGTGGGCACGGGCGGGGCTAGGGTCGGGTCATGACCGACCTCCCGCCCGGCCGCTGGCAGGCCGCCGCCCGCGCGACCGGCCTCCTCGGCGCGGACGGCGCGGTCGCGGCGACGGTCTTCGCGGAGATGACGACCCTCGCGCACCGCACGGGCGCGATCAACCTGGGGCAGGGGTTCCCGGACGTCGACGGCCCGGCGACGGTCAAGCACGCGGCGGTCCGCGCGATCGAGGAGGGCCACAACCAGTACGCGCCGGGCCCGGGCATCCTCGAACTGCGGAACGCCGTCGCGAGCCACCAGTACCGCCACTACGGGCTGGACCCCGACCCGGAGACCGAGGTCCTCGTGACGACGGGCGCGACGGAGGCGCTCGCCGCGACGATCCTCGCGCTGGCCGGCCCGGGCGACGACGTCGTGACGCTCGAGCCGTTCTACGACTCGCACGCCGCGTGCATCGCGCTCGCCGGGGCGAACCACGTGACGGTCCCGCTCGTGGCGGGCCCGGACCGCTTCCGGCTCGACCTCGACGCCCTGCGCGCCGCGGTCACGGACCGCACGCGGCTGATCCTCGTGAACTCGCCCCACAACCCCACGGGCACGGTCCTCGAGCTCGACGAGCTCGAGGCGATCGCCGCCGTGGCGCGCCGTCACGACGCGGTCGTCGTCACGGACGAGGTCTACGAGCACCTGACGTTCGACGACGCCCGGCACGTGCCGATCGCCACCCTCCAGGGGATGCGTCAGCGCACGATCACGATCTCCTCGGCCGGCAAGACGTTCTCGTTCACGGGCTGGAAGATCGGCTGGCTGCACGGGCCGGAGCCGCTCGTCACCGCGGTCCGCACGGTCAAGCAGTTCCTCACCTACACGTCGGGCGCGCCGTTCCAGCCCGCGATCGCCGACGCGCTGTCCGACGACGAGACCCCGCGCGCGCTCGCCGACTCGCTCGCCGTGCGTCGGGACCTGCTGTGCGAGGGCCTCGTCCGGGCCGGGTTCGACGTCGTCGTGCCGCAGGGCACGTACTTCGTCATCGCCGACGGCGCCCCGCTCGGGTTCGAGGACGGCGCCGCGCTGTGCCGTGAGCTGCCCGCCCTCGCGGGCGTCGTCGCCGTCCCCGTGAGCGCGTTCTGCACGCCGGGGTCGACGACGGCCCGCGCGCTCGCCTCGCGCGTGCGGTTCACGTTCGTCAAGCGTGAGGACGTGCTGCACGAGGCGGTGGACCGCCTGGCCCGGCTCGGGACGACGCCACGCCCCTGAACGGGAACCGCTGCGGCCTCGTCGCCCCGACCGGCACGGCGTCCGGGCCCGCGAGGTGCACCGACTAGGGGCACACCCCGGGTCGCAGCTCCTCGACCGGGGTCTCGGGCGTCGTACCGGGGTCCGTGGTGCCCGGATCGGTCGTGCCCGTCCCCGGGTCGGTCGCGCCGGGATCGGTCACGCCGGGGTCGGTCGCGCCGGGGTCCGTCCCCGTCGCCGGGTCGGTCGTGCCGTCCGCAGGCGCCGTCGCGTCGTCGCGCGGGTCGGCGACGGGCTCGTGGCCGGGCGGGGGCGCGTCGTCGATGAGCCGCTGCCAGATCGCGTCCGCCTCCGACGTCCACTCGACACGGTTGCGGTCGCTCGCCGCCTCCACGACGGGGACCTGCGTGAAGACGACCTCGGAAGGCTTGATGGCGCGGAGGCTGAACGCGAGGCCTGCGAGCGCTGTCGGGTCCGCGATCGTGGGGTCGGCGCTGATGGAGCCGAGCACCGCCTCGATGACGCCGTAGAGCTGGGGCGAGTTGGTGATGATGTTCTGGGAGAGCAGCTCGCGCACGGCCGAGTCGATGAACGCCTGCTGGCGCGCGATGCGCGTGAGGTCGGACCCCATCTCGAGCCCCATGCCCGTCCCGTGGCGCGCCCGGAGGAAGCTGATCGCCTCGTGGCCGTTGAGCGTGTACTCCCCGGCCGGCAGGTCGAGGGTGCCGTACCGGGGGCTCTCCTTGACGGGCTCCGGGAAGCACATGGTGACGCCGTCGATGGCGTCGACGACACCGATGACCCCGGTCATCTTGACGACGACGTGGTTGGTGATCGGGACACCCGTGAGGTCCTGCACCGCGGTGATCGTGCACGCGGCGGCGTACGTCATGTCGTCGACGCCGCCGGACCCGATCTGGAACGCCTCGTTGAACATCGTGTTGCGCCGCGGGCCCGACATCGACCCGTCGGGCAGGTTGCACGCCGGCAGGTCGACGAGCGAGTCGCGGGGGATGGACACGACCTCCATGCGCGTGCGGTCACCGGACACGTGCACGATGAACGTCGTGTCCGACCGCATGCCCTCCTCCTCGCCGGCGATCGCGGCGTTCTCGGCGTCGCGGTAGTCCGTGCCCATGACGAGGATGTTGAGCGACTTGCCGGCGAACGGGTCGGACGGGTCCTTCGGCGGCTCGGCCGTCGGGCCACCGACGACGAGTCCCGACACGTCGCTCACGGTGATCTTCGACTTGAGGTCGAGGTACACGGCGCCTGCGCCGACCCCGACGAAGACGAGTGCGCCGGTCACGACGAGCCCGACGGCCCGCGCGACGCGGTGCGAGCGCAGCGCCCGCGCGTGGTGGGGGCCGCCGGAGGGCTTGTCCTCGCCGCCCTTCCGGGAGGCCGTCGTCGGTGTCGCGCGAGGCCGCGAGCGCGGGGTCGACGAGGCGTGGGCGGTCGTTGGCACGGTCCGAGGGTAAGGGGTGCGGCGTGGATGCGTGCGCCGAACCAGCAGGAGGACGTGTGAAAGGGCGGCGAAGACCGGCTCGTGGCGTCAGACGGGTGTGTGCCAGCCGCCGCGGCGGAACGCGGGCGTGGCGAGGGCGAGCACGAGCAGCGACGCGACGACCGCGCCGAGCATGACGGTCGCCATCGCGACGGCGTCGCCCCCGAGGACGCCGACGAGCGGGCTCACGAGCCCGGCGACGCCGGACTGGAACGCCCCGATGACGGCGGCCGCGGTCCCGGCGATCTCGCCGTGCCGGGTGAGCGCGAGCGCGGAGGCGTTCGCGGGGATCATGCCCTGCATCGACAGGACGAGGAACAGGGCGGCGACGATCCCGACGATCCCACCCGCGCCGGTCAGCGCGACGACCAGCAGCCCGACGGCGAACACGCCCTGCACGACGAGCGCGGTCCGGAGCAGGCGCACGGGGGCGACACGGCGGACTAGCGCGGCGTTGGCCTGCGCGGACAGGACGAGGCCGATGCCGTTGACGGCGAAGAGGAGCGCGAACTGCCCGTGGCTGAGCCCGTACCCCTCCTGGAGGACGAACGGGGACCCGACGACGTAGCTCATGAGCACGGCCTGGCCGAGACCGGGGAGGACGGCGAGCGCGACGAAGTGGCGGTCGCGCAGGAGGCTCGCGTAGCCGCGCAGGACGGTCCGCGCCCCGGCAGGGCGCCGTCGCTCGAGCGGCAGGGACTCGGGCATCCAGAGCAGGACGATCGCGCCGAGCGCGATGCCGCCGAGCGCGAGTACCCAGAACACCGCGCGCCACGTGGCGTGGGCCCCGATGAACGACCCGATCGACGGCGCCAGGAGCGGGGCGAGCCCGATGACGAGCATGAGGCGCGACAGGATGCGCGCGGCGTCCGACCCGGTGAAGCGGTCGCGGATCGCGGCGATCGCGACGACGGAGGCGGACGCGTTGAAGAACCCCTGCAGCACGCGGAGCCCGATGAGGATGCCGATGTTGGGCGCGAGCGCGCACAGGAGCGACGTCACGACGTGCAGCGAGAGCCCGACGAGGACGGGCAGGCGCCGGCCGTAGCGGTCGGAGAGCGGCCCGATGACGAGCTGGCCGACCGCGCCGCCGAGGAGCATCCCGGACAGGGTGAGCTGCGCGAGCGAGTCAGGCGCGCCGAGCTCGGCGCCCACCTCCGGCAGGAGCGGGAGGTACATGTCGACCGTGAGCGCGGGGAGCGTGGTGAGCGCGCCGAGGAGCAGCACCCAGCGGGCGGACGATCTCGGTCGGGGCACGGCGGGGTCGACCGAGGACGAGGGCATGACGACCATCGTATCGATTCGATCGCGCCGGACGAGGCGCTCCGGGCGTGAGCCTGCTCTCCCTCGCCGCCCGCGCGTGGGTGGCGTGCGGCAGGCTGGGAGGCATGTGCGGACGCTATGCCTCCTTCCGGGACGCGCAGGACCTCGCGGACGAGTTCGCCGTCGCGGACGTCGCCGACGACGCGCGGCTCCTGCCGCCGTCGTGGAACCTCGCGCCCACGGACCCGGTGCGGATCGTCGTCGAGCGCGCCGCGAAGGACACGGGCGAGGTCCGGCGCTCCCTGCGGGTGGCGCGCTGGGGCCTCGTGCCCTCGTGGTCCAAGGACCCGAGGGGCGGCGCGCGCATGATCAACGCGCGCGCGGAGTCGATCCTCGACAAGCCGGCGTTCGCCAAGCCGTTCGGCGTCCGGCGCTGCCTGGTCCCGGCGGACGGGTACTACGAGTGGCGCGTCCTGCCCGACGGCGCGGCGCCGGCAGGGTCCGCGAGCGCGCCGCCGCGCCGGGGCAAGGCCCCCAAGCAGCCGTACTGGATCGCTCCGGGCGACGGCGAGAGCGCCGCGTTCGCCGGGCTCTACGAGTTCTGGCGCGACCGGACCAAGGCCGACGACGACCCCGACCGCTGGCTCGTCTCGACCACGATCATCACGACGGACGCGGCGCCGTACCTCGCCGAGATCCACGACCGCATGCCGCTGGCCCTGCCCTCCGACGCGTGGGACGCGTGGCTCGACCCGGCGGTCGACGCGCGTGGGGCGGCCGACCTGCTCGGGCTCGGCGGCCCGCACGACGACGTCCCCATGGTCGCGCGCGAGATCTCGACGCTGGTCAACTCGGTGACGAACGACGGGCCCGGCCTGCTCGAGGCCGTCTGACGGCCGCGCCTCGGCGCGAGAGGGCGGCGGTCAGCCGCGGTAGGCCCACTGCAGGCGCACGGGCTCGATCGTGCCGAGCCCCTGCACGTCGGTCTCGGGCTGCGCCGTGAGCGCGAAGCGCTGGTCGCCCGCGAGCAGGCCCGCGGTCTCGCGGTCGACGAGGACCGTCGTCGGCTCGGCGATGTCGACGAGGCGGGCGGCGAGGTTGACGCTCGGCCCGAACACGTCGCCGAACCGCGAGAGCACCCGGCCCCACACGAGGCTCACGCGGACGGGCGGGACGTCGACGTCCTCCTCGCGCCCGCCGGCCTCGGCCAGGCCGAGCGCGACGCGCGCCCCGGTCGCGACGTCGTCGGCGACGTAGAGCACGGCGTCGCCGATCGTCTTGACGACGCGCCCGCCCGCGGCGGTGATGACGTCGCGCGCGCTGGTCTCGAAGAGCTGGACGAACTCGGCGAGCTCGCTCGACCCGAGCCCGCGCGTGCGCTGCGTGAACGAGACGATGTCCGCGAACCCGACGGCCCGAGGGAGCGGGAGCTCGTGCTCGTCGACCGCGGTGGCCCGCGCGTCGGAGAACTCGACCGCGAACCGTCCCGCGACCGCGGCGAGCTGGCGGCGCCACGCGTGCAGGAGCTGCTCCTCGAGGACCGGCGCGAGCTCGGGCAGCCGATCGAGGACGAGGAGGCGCGCGCTCGTGTCGTCGAGGTCGAACCGGCGCGTCATGTGCTCGACGAGCGCCTCGACCTGCCACAGCACGAGCCGCTCGGTGGTGTGCCCGGTGGACCGGATGAGGGTCGTCAGGGCGCGCTCGTCGAGCCGCTCCGTCGCGGCGAAGTCGAACACGTCCGCGAGCGCCTGCGCGTCCCTCTCGGTGAACGCGTGCTCCTCCCCCTCGGTGAGGGGGAGGCCGAGCGCCTGCCAGTAGGCGCGCACCCGGTCCGTCCCGACGCCCGCGCGCTCGGCGAGGCGCTCGACGGTCAGGGTGCGGGGTCCCCCGAGGAGCGCCTCGTCGAGCACGGCCTCGGTCGCCTCGGTGTCCGGGGCCGCCTCGCCGCCCTCCCCGCCGTTCGGAGACGTGGTGGTGGGGACGGGCTCGTTCTGCTCAGGGTCCACGGGCACCCGGCGATCCTATTCCTCGGCCCGGGTCGGTGAGATCGGCAGTCGTGACCGAGATCGGCAGTGGCGCGCGAGATCGGCGGTCGTGACCGCCGACGTCGTCCCGGACTGCCGATCTCGGCCGCAGACCGTCACCGGTGCGGGCGCAGGTGGTGGACGTCGCCGCTGTGGTGGACGCTCGTCGTGCCGTCGTCGTCGCGCACCACCAGTCCGCCGTCGGGCGCGAGCGCCGTGGCGAGCCCGACGACGTCGCCGCCCGCGACGCGCTCGACCCGCACGCGCGTGCCGAGCGTGGCGCTGACCTGCGCGCAGTCGGCGTCGAGCCCGGCGGCGTGCGCGTCGCCGCCGGCGTCCTGCCAGCGCGCGAGGACCTCGCCGAACGCCTCGTGGAGCGCGACGAGCAGGACCTCGCGGTCAGTCGTCGCGGCCGCCACGAGCGCGAGCGAGGTGGCCGTGGGGACGGGGAGCTCGTCGCGGGCCTGGGAGACGTTGAGCCCGACGCCGACGACGACGCCGCCGTCGGGCAGCACCTCCGCGAGGATGCCGGCGACCTTGCGCAGGGGCGGGTGGCCGCCGACCGCCGGCGTCGCGACGTCCTGCGGACCGGGCGCGGCGCCCGGGTCCGGCACGAGGACGTCGTTCGGCCACTTGACGACGGCGTCGACCCCGGCGGTCGCGCGCAGGGCGCGGGCGGTCGCGAGTCCGGCGAGGAGCGGGAGCCAGCTCAGCGCGTCGCGCGGCACGTCGGGACGCAGGAGGAGCGAGCCGAGGAGCGCGGCGCGCGGCGGCGTCGTCCACGAGCGCCCGAGCCGGCCGCGGCCGCCAGGCTGGTGCTCGGCGACGAGGAGCGCCGGCGCGAGCCAGGCGTCCGGGTCGGCGGCGACGGCGCGCGCGAGCTCGGCGTTCGTCGAGGCCGACTCGGGGACGACCTCGAGCCGGGCGAGGGGCCCCGCGGGCGCCACGAGCAGCTCTCGCAGGAACTCCGCCCGCAGCGGGGGCCGCCCGTCGCCGTCGGGCCTGGTCTCGTCGTCGCGCGCGCTCGCCATGCCCGCCATCCTCCCGCACGCGGACGGCCCGGCACGAGGGTGGGCGACGCCCACGGCCGCGTCCGTGGGCGTCGGCGTCGGGTTTGTCGACACCCACCAAGACCCGCCCCGGACGCGCTGGCGTCGCCCGCATCGAGTTGGCGCCACCCGCCAACTAGGCTCGGGTCCGTGACGGACTCTGCGACCACCTCGCCCGCGACGCCCGAGGCACCCCCGACATCGCCCGACGCGCCCCACCTCGTGGGCACCGCGGCCAAGCTCGCCGACCTCGACCGTCGTCGCGCCGAGGCGACCGAGCTGCCCGAGGAGGCGGCGCGGACCAAGCAGCACGCGCGTGGCAAGAAGACGGCGCGCGAGCGCATCGAGGCGCTGCTCGACGAGGGCAGCTTCGTCGAGCTCGACGCGTTCGCGAAGCACCGCTCGCACAACTTCGGGCTCGAGAAGAAGCGCCTGGCGGGCGACGGCGTCGTCGTCGGGCACGGCACGATCGACGGCCGCCAGGTGTGCGTGTACTCCCAGGACTTCACGGTGTTCGGCGGGAGTCTCGGCGAGGTCCACGGCCAGAAGATCACCAAGGTGCAGGACCTCGCGCTGCGCACGGGCGTGCCGCTGATCGGCATCTCCGACGGCGGCGGCGCCCGCATCCAGGAGGGCGTCGCGGCGCTCACGCAGTTCGCGGAGATCTTCCGCCGCAACGTCGCGTCGTCGGGCGTGATCCCGCAGATCTCTCTCATCCTCGGTCCCAGCGCGGGCGGCGCGGTGTACTCCCCCGCCCTGACCGACTTCATCGTCATGGCCGACAAGACGTCGAACATGTTCATCACCGGACCGGACGTGATCCGCGCGGTGACGGGTGAGGACGTGGGCTTCGAGGAGCTCGGCGGCGGCCTGACGCACAACGAGAAGTCCGGCGTCGCGCACTACCTCGGCGCGGACGAGGACGACGCGATCGACTACGTGCGCCACCTCGTGTCCTACCTGCCGCAGAACAACCTCTCGGACGCGCCGTCGTTCCCGCCCGACGACGTCGAGCTCGACGTCACGGAGGAGGACCTCGAGCTCGACGCGCTCGTGCCCGACTCGGACTCGCAGCCGTACGACATGCGCACCGTGATCGAGCACGTGCTCGACGAGGGCGCGTTCCTCGAGGTCCAGCCGCTGTTCGCGAAGAACGTGCTCGTCGGGTTCGGGCACGTCGAGGGCCAGTCCGTCGGCGTCGTCGCGAACCAGCCCCTCGCGATGGCGGGCACGCTCGACATCGACGCCGCGGAGAAGGCGGCCCGGTTCGTGCGCACGTGCGACGCGTTCAACATCCCGGTGCTCACGCTCGTGGACGTCCCCGGCTTCCTGCCGGGCGTCGACCAGGAGCACCAGGGCATCATCCGGCGCGGCGCGAAGCTCATCTACGCCTACGCCGAGGCCACGGTCCCGCTCGTCACGGTCATCACGCGCAAGGCGTACGGCGGGGCGTACATCGTCATGGGGTCCAAGCAGCTCGGCGCCGACGTCAACCTCGCGTGGCCGACGGCGCAGGTCGCCGTCATGGGCGCGGGCGGCGCGGTGAACATCCTCCAGCGGGCGGCGCTCAAGCGCGCGGCCGACGCGGGCGACGACGTCGAGGCGGAGCGCGCACGCCTCGTCGCCGAGTACGAGGACGCGATCGTCAACCCGTGGGACGCCGCCGAGCGCGGCTACGTGGACGCGGTGATCCGCCCGTCCGAGACGCGCGTGCAGGTCGTGCGGGCGCTGCGGGCGCTGCGCACCAAGCGCGCGACCCTGCCGCCCAAGAAGCACGGCAACATCCCGCTGTGACCACGAGCGAGCACGAGCACCCGACGAACCTCGCGAGGGAGAACCAGGAATGAGCCACGACGACGCCACGCACGGACCCGTCCCGCTCGGGTCGGTGGACCCGGCGCCGCTGCACGCCGCGGTCGACGCGCTCACGGCGGCGCTGCACGAGTACGTCGAGACGGCCGTCGGGGTGCGGGCCGAGTTCGGGGCGTCCGAGGCGGACGAGGACCCGCGCGTCCTCGCGCTCGAGGGTCGCATCGGCGCGCTCAACGCCCGGCTGTTCGACGAGCTGCACGGCACGCTCGGCATCCACGCCGACCTCACGACGTCGGTGTGGGACCCGGGCGCCGACGAGGAGGTCGACGAGGACGCCTCCCCGGCGGACGTGCAGGACGACACCTTCACCCTCGACTACGTCGTCATGACGCACCCCGGCGGGCCGGACCTCGACGACGTCGTCGGGCTCCTGGACCGGTGGGGCCACGAGGCGCGCGAGCGGCTCGTCGAGGCGGGCTACGCCGTCCCCGAGTGGGGTGTGGGGCGCGGGGCGGACGACGACCACGACCACGACGAGGACGACGAGTGAGCACGCCACCGCCCGGTTCCCCGAGCGTCCGCGTCGTGCGCGGCGTGCCGGACGAGCTCGAGGTCGCGGCGCTCGTCGCCGGCCTCGCCGCGGCGGCCGCCGCGAGCGGCCTGCCGGACGACGTCGCGCCCGTCGACGAGTGGACCAACCGGGCGCGCGGGCTGCGCGGGACCGGGGACGGCGCGACCGCGAAGAGCTTCGGCGGGCGCTCCGGCCGGCACAACGCCGACTCGTGGCGCTGGAGCCTGCGGTCGTGACGACGCCGAGCACGTCGCCGCGCACGCGCCGCCTGCCCGAGCGGGGCGTGCTCGTCGAGCTCCCCGCGTCCGCCGACGAGGTCGAGGCGGACCCGATGAGCCTGCCGGCCGTGGAGCCCGTGCCGGGCTGGCGCCGGTGGGCCTGGGCCGTGGCGTTCGTGCCGACCGTCGCGCTGCTCGTCTACCAGCGCCTCGCGTCGGGCCGCGGCTGGTCCGTGCCGGACGCCGTCGTGGTCGTCGCGACGCTGGGGCTCCTCGTCACCGCCCTGCTCGCTCTCGTGCGCTACCAGGACGACCGTGTGATCGCGGGGCTCACCCGTGGCCGTGACGCGCTGCTCGCCGCGCCGGTCCGGGCGACCGGGACGCTCGTGCTCCCCGGTGTCGGTGCCGCGGACCTGGCTGCGGGCACTGCGGAGGGCACGGCAGAGGGATCGATGGAGGGCGCCGCCACGGGCGCCCGGACGGCCGGGCCGACGGTCGTCCGGACGACCCTGGTCGTGACCACCGCGTCCGGTGCGAGGACCGCACGACCGGCGCGCGTCGTCGTGCCCGACGGCGTGGCGGGCCCGCGCGCGGGCGACCCGGTCGCCGTCTGGCACGCCGCGGACGACACGGACGCCACGGGGGTGCTCCTGGTGCGCTACCACCGTGCCTGGGCGGACGACCTCGTGGCGGCGCTGCGCGGCCGCACCGACGCCGCTCCCGACGCGGCGCCACCCCCGGACCCGTCCGGCGAGCCGACCGAGGACGACCGCGGAGAGAGCCCGGAGAATCCGGCAGACCCGCGACCGGGTGCCGAGTAGTCTCGACCGGGTGAGCGACACCACCACCACACCCGCCGGCGCATCCGCCGGGACCCCCGACCGCACACCCACGCCGATCGACGCCGTCGCCGAGGCCTACGTCACGCGGATCGCCGAGCTCGACCCGATCGCCGCGACCGCGATGGGCCTGTCCGGCTACGACCACCTCGTCTCCGACCTCTCGCCCGCCGGGCACGACGCGCGGGCCGACGCCGACCGCGCGGTGCTGCGCGAGCTCGAGGGCCTGGAGCCGGTCGACGACGTCGACCGGGTCACCCTGGCCGCGATGCGCGAGCGCGTCGGCCTCCAGCTCGAGCTGCACGAGGCGGGCGAGCCGCTCGCGAGCCTCAACAACATCGCGTCGCCGGTGCAGGAGCTGCGCGACGTCTTCGACATCATGCCGACCGGGACCGTCGAGGCGTGGGAGAACATCGCGTCCCGCCTCAACTCCCTCCCCAGCGCGGTCGACGGGTACATGGCCTCCCTCACCGAGGCGGCAGCGCGCGGCAACGTCGCCGCGATCCGTCAGGTGCGGATCGGCGTGCAGCAGTCGCGCGAGCTCGCCGACGCGAAGAGCTCGTTCTTCACGACGTTCGTCGCCGGCCCCGAGGCCAACGCCGTCCTCGACGACTCCTCCGCGTGCTCGCTCGTGCGCAAGGAGCTCGAGCACGGCGCCGCCGCGGCGCGCGAGGCCTACGGCCGCCTCGCGGACTTCCTCGAGACGACGCTGGCGCCGCAGGCCCGCGAGCAGGACGCCGTCGGCCGCGAGCGCTACGGGCTCTTCTCGCGCACGTTCCTCGGCGCGCAGGTCGACCTCGACGAGACGTACGCGTGGGGGCTCGAGGAGCTCGCGCGCGTCGTCGCCGAGCAGGAGGCGATCGCGGGCCGCATCGCCGGACCGGGCGCGAGCGTCGAGGACGCCGTCGCCGCGCTCGACGCCGACCCGGCGCGCACGCTGCACGGCACCGACGCCCTGAGGTCCTGGATGCAGGAGACGTCGGACGCCGCGATCACCGCGCTGAACGGCGTCCACTTCGACGTCCCGACGCCGGTGCTCGACCTCGAGTGCATGATCGCGCCGACCCAGACGGGCGGGATCTACTACACGCCGCCGAGCGACGACTTCTCCCGGCCCGGCCGCATGTGGTGGTCGGTGCCGTCGGACGTCACGGAGTTCAACACGTGGCGCGAGAAGACGACGGTCTACCACGAGGGCGTCCCCGGCCACCACCTGCAGTGCGGCCAGGCCGTGTACGCGCGCGCGACGCTCAACACGTGGCGCCGGCTCGCGTGCTGGGTGTCGGGCCACGGCGAGGGCTGGGCCCTGTACGCGGAGCGTCTCATGGCGGACCTCGGGTTCCTCGACGACGACGGCGACCGCCTCGGCATGCTCGACGCGCAGCGCATGCGCGCGGCGCGCGTCGTGCTCGACATCGGCGTGCACCTCGGCCTGCCCGCGCCCGAGCGGTGGAGCGGCGGGACGTGGGACGCCGACAAGGCCCTGACGTTCCTGCGCGCGAACGTCAACATGCCGGACTCGTTCGTGCGCTTCGAGCTCGACCGCTACCTCGGGTGGCCGGGCCAGGCGCCGTCGTACAAGGTCGGGCAGCGCCTGTGGGAGGCCACGCGCGACGACGCGCGCGCGGCGGCCACCGCGCGCGGCGAGGCGTTCGACGCCAAGGCGTTCCACGCGCGCGCGCTGAACCTCGGCTCCGTCGGCCTGGACGTGCTGCGCGACGCGCTCTCCTCGTGACCCGGTCGTCCACCCCGCCCGGGTCGGCCTCGCGCCGGCCGGGGCGGGGCGGTCCCGCCCTGAGGGCCTGACGCGTGGGCGCCGTCCTCACCGGTTTCGCCATCATCGCCGTGGTCGTCGCGGCCGGGTACGTCACCGCGCGCCTCGGGATCGGCGGACCCGACGCGCGGACGGCGCTCAACCGCGTCGGGTTCTTCGTCGCGAGCCCCGCCCTGCTGTTCACGGTGCTCGCGCAGGCCGACGTCGGCGCGCTCTTCCAGGCACCGCTCGCGGTCGCGGCGGCGTCGGCCGTCGTGACCGCGGGCGTGTTCGTGCTCGTCGACCGGCTGTGGCTGCGGCTCCCCGCCCCCGAGGCGACCATCGGGGCGGTCGGCTCCGGCTACGTGAACGCGAACAACATCGGCCTGCCCGTCGCGGTGTACGTGCTGGGCGACGCGACCGCCGTCGTGCCGGTGATCCTGCTCCAGCTCCTCGTGCTCGCCCCCGTCGCGCTGCTCGTCCTCGACGCGACGACGAGCGGGCGCCTGTCCTGGCGGTTCGTCCTCGCCCAGCCCGTGCGCAACCCGATCATCCTCGGGTCCTTCGCGGGCGCCGTCGTCTCGTTGACCGGCTGGACCCCGCCCGTCGCGGTCACGGCCCCGCTCGAGATCCTCGGCGGCGCCGCCATCCCCATGATCCTGCTCGCGTTCGGCATGTCGTTGCACGGCACCAGGCCGCTGCGCCGCGGTGAGCCCCGCGCGGCCGTCGGGGTGGCGAGCGTCGCGAAGCTGCTCGTCATGCCTGTGGTCGCGTTCGTCGTCTCCCGGCTCGTGCTCGGCCTCGACGACGCGGCCGTCGCGTCGGCCGTCACCCTCGCTGCGCTGCCGACCGCCCAGAACGTCTACAACTACGCGGCGCGGTTCGGGCGGGGCGAGATCCTCGCGCGCGACACGATCCTCGTCACGACCCTCGGCTCGCCCGTCGTGCTGCTCGTCGCCGCGCTGCTGGTCGCGTAGCGGGTTCGTCGCCGGGCGGCACGCCCCGCCGCGCCGGTGCCCGACGGGTAGTCTGCGCGGGTGCTCCGACTCGTCCTCGCCTCCCGCTCCCCCGCCCGCCTCGCGACGCTCCGTGCGGCCGGCGTCGAACCCCTCGTGCGCGTCTCCGGGGTCGACGAGGACGCCGTCCTGCAGGCCGCCGCCGCGGAGCGCGGTGGGCTCGACCCCGTGGACGCGGTGCTCGTCCTCGCCCGCGCGAAGGCCGAGGAGGTCGTGCGCACGCTCGCCGCCGACGGGGCCGGCGCGCCGATCGACGACCCCGCGCTCCTCGTCGGGTGCGACTCGATGCTCGAGCTCGACGGCGAGGTGCTCGGCAAGCCCGCCGACGCCGACGACGCCCGCGCGCGCTGGCGGACGATGCGAGGCCGGGCCGGCGTCCTGCACACCGGCCACTGGCTCGTCGACCTCCGCGCCGCCGACGCCGGCGGGACCGGGGCGACGGCGGGCGCGACGAGCTCGACGACCGTGCACTTCGCCGACCTCACGGACGACGAGATCGACGCGTACGTCGCGACCGGCGAGCCGCTCCACGTCGCGGGCGCGTTCACGGTCGACGGCCTCGGCGGGCCCTACGTCGAGCGCATCGAGGGCGACCACCACGGCGTCGTCGGGATCAGCCTCCCGCTGCTGCGGTCGCTGCTCCGCGACGCCGGGGTCGCCTGGCACGAGCTGCGGTCCTGACCCGACGCGGCCGCGGTCCGTCACGAGTGCTCGTCGCAGGTGCTCGTTGTGGGTGCCGGACAACCCTACGCGCCGGGCGAGGCCCAGGGACGCGCCGCTATGGAGGTTTCCTCCAACCACCCTCCGCGCGCCTTGGTTTCTTCCCCAATCTTGTCCGGTACCCGGCCCGGGAGCGTGATCGGCGCCCCACGCACGCGTTACCGTGAGCCGTGCCCGCGAACCCCACCCGCCCCCTGAGCAAGGTCCTCGTCGCCAACCGTGGCGAGATCGCCGTCCGGATCGTCCGTGCCTGCGCCGACGCCGGCATCGCGTCCGTCGCGGTCTACGCCGACCCGGACCGGCAGGCCCTGCACGTGCACCTCGCCGACGAGGCGTTCGCGCTCGGCGGCGCCCGGGCGGCCGAGACCTACCTCGACATCGCGAAGCTGCTCGACGTCGCACGCCGCTCCGGCGCCGACGCCGTGCACCCCGGGTACGGCTTCCTCGCCGAGAACGCGGAGTTCGCCCAGGCCGTCCTCGACGCCGGCCTCGTCTGGATCGGGCCCCCGCCGGCCGCGATCGACGCGCTGGGCGACAAGGTGAGCGCGCGCCACATCGCGCAGCGCGCGGGCGCCCCCCTCGTGCCCGGCACCCCCGACCCCGTCGCCGACGCGAGCGAGGTGCACGCCTTCGCCGCCGAGCACGGCCTGCCCATCGCGATCAAGGCGGCGTTCGGCGGCGGCGGCCGCGGCCTCAAGGTCGCCCGCACCGCCGACGAGATCGACGAGCTCTACGAGTCCGCAGTCCGCGAGGCCACCGCCGCGTTCGGGCGCGGCGAGTGCTTCGTCGAGCGCTACCTCGACACCCCCCGCCACGTCGAGACCCAGTGCCTCGCGGACGAGCACGGGACCGTCGTCGTCGTGTCCACGCGCGACTGCTCCCTCCAGCGCCGCCACCAGAAGCTCGTCGAGGAGGCTCCCGCGCCCTACCTCAGCGCCGCCCAGGAGGCCGAGCTGTACAAGGCGTCCGAGGCGATCCTGCGCGAGGCCGGCTACGTCGGCGCGGGCACGTGCGAGTTCCTCGTCGGCGCCGACGGCACCATCTCCTTCCTCGAGGTCAACACGCGCCTCCAGGTCGAGCACCCGGTGTCCGAGGAGGTCACCGGCATCGACCTCGTCCGCGAGCAGCTCCGCATCGCCGCGGGCGAGCCCCTCGGCTACACGTCGACGCAGGTGCGCGGCCACTCGATCGAGTTCCGCATCAACGGCGAGGACCCGGCCGCGAACTTCCTCCCCGCCCCCGGCCGCATCTCGCGCCTGCGCTTCCCGTCCGGTCCCGGCGTGCGCGTCGACTCCGGCGTCGCCGAGGGCGACACGATCTCCGGCGCGTTCGACTCCATGATCGCCAAGGTCATCGTCACCGGTGCCACGCGCGAGCAGGCCGTCCAGCGGGCCCGCCGCGCGCTGCGCGAGCTCGAGGTCGAGGGCATCCCGACGGTCGTGCCGTTCCACCGCGCCGTGCTCGACGCCGAGGCGTTCGTCCCCACGGACGACGAGCCGTTCCGCGTGCACACCCGCTGGATCGAGACCGAGTTCGCGGACCAGCTCGCCGCGCTCGCCCCCGCCCCGGCCGCCTCCGCCGACGAGGACGACGAGCCTCTGGCGACCGAGCGCGTCGTCGTCGAGGTCGGCGGCAAGCGCCTCGAGGTCGTCCTCCCGGCAGGCCTCGGCATGGCCGCGGGCCGCGCCCGCACCGCGAACGCCGCCCGTCGGCCCGCGCGGCGCAGCACCGGGAAGGCCAACGGCGGCGCCTCGGGCACGACGCTCGCCTCCCCCATGCAGGGCACGATCGTCAAGGTCGCCGTCGCCGACGGCACCCAGGTCGCCGAGGGCGACCTCGTCGTCGTGCTCGAGGCCATGAAGATGGAGCAGCCGCTCCTCGCCCACCGCGCCGGCACCGTCCGCTCGCTCTCCGCCACCGCCGGCGCGAGCGTCAGCTCCGGCACCGCCATCTGCGAGATCGTCGACTGACCCTCGGCGCCACCGTCGGGCCCGCGCGCCGTCGTCCGTCTCGCGACCCGCAGACTCGGCTCGGGCGACAGGGTCGCGGCCCGGTGAACGCCCGCGGGATCGTCGGCACGGCCGACCATGCTGCGGTCCGGAGAACCGCCCCGACACGCCGGCTCGGGTGACCGAGATACGGCCCGGCGCATGCCCGCCAGGCGGCTCGGGCGACCGAGGCACGGCCCCGCGCATGCCGGCGGAGTCGTCTCAAGCGCCCGAGGCGCGGCCCAGCGCATGCCCGCCAGGCGGCTCGGGCGACCGAGGCACGGCCCCGCGCATGCCGGCGGAGTCGTCTCAAGCGCCCGAGGCGCGGCCCAGCGCATGCCCGCCAGGCAGGTCGGGTGACCGAGATACGTCCCCGCGCATGGCCGCAAGTTCGGCTCGGGCGGCCGAGGAGCGGCCCGGCGAACTACCCGCGGGGTCGGCTCGAGTGGTCGGGGTGGGGGCGCGCCCGGCCCGTCGCGCCGTCACCCCGGCCCCTCGGCCGACGTCGCCACCACCACGAGTCCCGCGCGTGGTGACGAGAAGGGAGAAATGGCCCGCGGGACAAGGCCCACAGGGGCCACTTCTCGCATCTCGACCAGGAACCGCGCCGCCACCGGTGCCACGACGCCGCGCGCGAACCGAGCCTGACCGCCGGACCCGGGCCGCGGGTCGTGCGGCGACGGACAGGACGAGCGGTGGGGTCGGACCGTGTGCGCAGGACGTCAGAGGCGCACTCCGAGAACCCCCGCCCGAAAGACCAGGGTGACGGTGCGCCAGTCCAAGCACACGGTCCGACCCCACCGCGGACCCGACCCAGCGGGCTGGAGACCGGAACACACGAGCGGACGGCCCGAGCCGGTACGGAGACGCGGGTGCTAGCCGGGCTGGGCGGCCGAGCGCATGGCGCGGCGGCCCGACGGCAGGGCGACGGCGACGGTGATGACGAGGAACATGAGGATCCCGGAGACGACGAGGAGCGACTCGACGGTGAAGCGGTCGGCGAGCGGGCCGAAGACGACCATGCCGAGCGGCATCGAGACGGCCATGACGATGCCGACGAACCCGAAGACGCGACCCTGACGCTCAGGCTCGACCGTCTCCTGGAGGACGGTCATGGACGTCGTCGAGAACGGCGGCACGGAGAGGCCGAGCAGGAACATGAAGACGAAGAACACCCACATGTTCGTGGAAAGACCCATGGCGACGGAGAGCACGCCGAAGACGAACGTCGAGCCGACGATCATGGCGATGCGGTTCTTGAGCCCGCCCCAGGTCGCGAGGAGCACGCCGCCGAGCAGCATGCCGACGGAGAACGCGACCTCGTTGACGGTGAGCTTCCAGACCTCCTCGCCGAAGGTCCGCGCGACCATGAGCGGGGTGAGGTACGACGGCGCGACGATGAGCAGGAACACGACGGCGTAGAGGCCGAGGACCCAGCGGACGAACGGGTGGGAGCCGAGGTAGCGGAAGCCCTCGACGAGGTCGTCGAAGTACCCGGCCCGCTCGCCGGCGGCGGCGTGCGCGAGCGTCGGGACGGGCACGAGCAGGAGGAGCCCGATCCCGATCGCGGCGGTGACGACGTCGACGAAGAAGACGGAGACGATGGACGTGCTCGCGTAGACCGCCGCGGCGACGGCGGGGGCGAGGAGCATCATCGCGGACTGGATGGACTGGTTGATCCCGTTGACGCGCAGCAGCTTGCTGGTGGGGACGATCTGCGGGAGCAGCGCCGCGACGGCGGGGGTCTGGACGCCGGCGCCGGTGGAGCGGATCGCGAGCGCGGCGTAGATGAGCCAGAGGTCGTCGGCGCCGCCGAGCATGAGCAGCGCGAGCGCGAGGGTGGTCACGGCGATCGTGCCGTCGGCGGCGATGACGAGCGCCTTGCGGTTCACGCGGTCGGCCCACACGCCGCCGAAGATCGAGACGACGGCCTGCGGCAGGAACCCGAAGAGCGTGCTGAGCGCGAGCACCGCCCCGGACTTCGTCTCGATCGTCAGGTGCCACATCACGGCGTACTGCACGAGCATCGAGCCGAACAGGGAGACCGTCTGGCCGGAGAGGAAGATCGCGGTGTCCCGCCGCCACCGGGGCTTGGCGAGCGTGTCGTCGACCGGGGCGCCGGTCTCCGCGCCGTCGGAGACGTCGGCGGTGGGGGCGTCGGTGTTCTCGTACGGCGTATGGCTCACCCGCACATCCTGACGGCCGCCACCCACAGGGTCCACGGAATTCGCCGACGGCGGACGGTCAGTCGGCGGTGGGGACCTCGCCCACGTGCGCGATGTGCCCGAGCTGGCGCCACACGAGCGCGAGCGTGATGCCCGCGCCGACGAACGCGAACCAGAACGGCGCGGTGATCCCCCACGCCTGGGCGAGGACGCCGCCCAGCGCCTGCCCGACGACGCTGCCGCCGAACACGCAGACCATGTAGACCGAGCCGACGCGACCCTGGAACTCCGTGGGGACGGCACGCTGCCGGATCGTGTTGGACACGGTGCCCCACACGAACGCGTACGCGCCGAAGACGACCATGATCGCGAGCGCGACCCAGCCGGTCGTGGTGAGAGCGAGCGCGAGGTGCATGAGCACCTCGAGCGAGAGGCACACGCGCATGAGGGTCGACAGGCGCACGTGCCGCTCGAGCCACCCGAACGACGCGATGCCCACGACGCCACCGACGGCCGACGCCGTCGTGAGCAGCCCGAACCCGACCTCGCCCATGTCGAGGTGGTCGAGCGCGTACTTGACGAGGACGCCCCACGGCGCTGCCCAGGTCACGTTGAAGGCGAGGATGACGAGCGCGAGCGTCCGCACCGGGGCGTTCCCGAGGATCCACCGCACGCCCTCGGCGATGTCCTGGCGCACGTGCGTCTGCGTCTCGCGCACCCCGCCCGGTGTGGTCGCGATCCGCCCCACGAGCACGACGGCGAGCCCGACGCACACGACCTGGACGACGAACGGCCAGACCATCCCGAGCGCGAAGAGGAACGCGCCCACGGGCGGCCCGAGCAGCTGGTTCGCGGTGAGGAACCCGGCCTGGAGCCGCGCGTTGCCCGTGCCGAGGTCGCGCGGCTCGACGAGCATCGGGAGCAGGGTCTGGGACGCGGAGTCCGCGAACACCTCGGCGACGCCGTAGAGGAACATCACGGCGAGCACGACGCCGATGCTCACGTGCCCGGTCACGATGAGGACGCACAGCGCCACGACGACGACCGCCCGCAGCGCGTTGGCCACCATGACGACGACGCGCCGGTCGAGGCGGTCGGCCAGCGCCCCGGCCCACAGCCCGAACAGGAGCCAGGGCAGCCGCTGCAGCAGGGCGGCGAGCGCGACGAGGAACGCGGAGTCCGTCTGGGACGCGACGAGCAGGGGCCCCGCCGCCAGGGCGATGCCGTCGCCGACGTTGCTCGTCCACGACGACGACAGCAGCCAGCGGAAGCTGGTACCCATGCGTCGCGGCGCGACGACCTCCCCGATCCTGCTCACGAGCGGAGAAGCGTACGCCGCCGCGCCGTCTGCCGGGCAACCTTTTCCGGACGCCGACGTGGGGTGCGGTGCCGAGCGGCACGCCGGCCTGGCAGCATGGCCCCGTGACCATCCCGACCGCGCCCCGCGACCCCGGCGAGCCGCCCCCGCGGCTCCCCCGCCACCTGCAGCCGGGCGACGGCTGGGTGGAGTGCGCGTGCGGCCGGCGGCACTGGGGACTGTTCGGAGCCGCCGGGCTCCTGCTCGGACGGCGCGACGGAGCGGGCCGGCTGACCGACGTCGTGCTCCAGCACCGCGCCCCGTGGTCCGACCAGGGCGGGACGTGGGGAGTGCCGGGCGGCGCCGTCGGGCCGGACGAGACCCCTGTGCAGGGCGCGCTGCGCGAGGCGCAGGAGGAGGCGGGGCTCGAGCCGGCGCACGTGCGCGTCGTGGGCGAGCGCGTGCTCGACCACGGCCCGTGGCGCTACACGACGGTCCTCGCGGAGGTCACGGACGGCGCGGTCGTCGACCCGCGCGCGACGGACGCGGAGAGCGTCGAGGTCCGCTGGGTCCCGGTCGACGACGTCGCGACCCTCGACCTGCTGCCCGCGTTCGCGGACGCCTGGCCGAGCCTGCGCGCGGCGCTCGACCAGGGCGACCCCGGGGCCTGACGGCCCGCGCCCGCGGGACCTTCGTCATCGATCTGCGTCGGACGCGCCCCGGGACCGGTCCGACGGCGTCGGGCCGGGGCACGATGGCGTCGTGCCCGAGGACACGTCGACCACGTACCGCGCGCTCGCGTCGTCGAGCCGGCTGACGCTGCTGCACGCCCTCCAGGAACGCGGCCCGATGACGGTCGCGGACCTGTCGCGCGAGGCGGCGCTCTGCCCGAGCGCGACGCGCGAGCACCTCCAGCGGCTCGCGGACGCGGGGTTCGTGCGCAGCGCCCCGGAGGTGCGCACGACGCGCGGTCGCCCGCGCATCCTCTACGAGGCCATCGCGGGCGAGGACCCGCCCCGGGACGACGGCGCGGCGCGCCGCCTCGGCGAGTCGCTCGTCCGGGCCGCGCTGACCCGCGCGGTGCTCGGGCACGACGACGCCACCCAGGGCCCTGCGCACGATCCCGCGCCCGGCTCCGGAGACGACCTCGCCGGGACCGCGCGCGCCGCGGGGCGGCGGCTCGCCGACGTGCTCCGTTCCTCGGGGCGGGAGGCGCCCGCGCCCACGCCGGAGAACCAGCTCGCCGCGCTGGACGACCACCTGCACCAGCTCGGCCTCGACCCCGAGCTCGAGGAGGAACGGCTGCGGTTCCACCTCTACCGGTGCCCGTTCCTCGCGCTCGCGGCCGACCGCGAGGACGTGGTCTGCGCGGTCCACCTCGGCCTCGTCCAGGGCGTGCTCGCGGGCGTCGGGGGGCCCGTCCGCGCGGAGGCGCTGCTTCCCTTCGTCGAGCCGCACCACTGCGTGCTGCAGCTCTCGCGCGCGGGCTGATTATTCACGGTCCGCGGCCCGCCGCGGCTCCCGCCCGTCGGGTCATGCTGACGGCGCACCGGGTACGGACCCGGCGTCACGACGTCGGTGTGGTCGTGACCTGCGACGACGGGAGGACGACATGACCGCCCCTGCCACCACCAGGCCGCCCTCGCTGCTGCGGGCGGTGCGCACGCCGTCGAGCGTGGACCTGTCGACGTGGGACCCCGAGGACGAGTCCCGCTGGGACCGCCGGTTCGCGTGGCGCACGCTGTGGATCACGACGTACAACCTCACGCTCGCGTTCTGCGCGTGGTACCTCGTCAGCGCGGTCGCGCCTCGGCTCAACGACGTCGGCTTCGACCTCACGACGGCGCAGCTCTACTGGCTCACCGCCGTCCCCGGCCTCGCCGGCGGGCTGTTCCGCATGGTCTACATGTTCCTGCCGCCCGTCGTCGGCACGCGCACGCTCGTGGGCGGGACGGCGACGCTCGTCCTCCTGCCGATGCTCGGCTGGGCGTTCGCGGTGCGGGACGCGAGCACGCCGTACTCGGTGCTCATGCTGCTCGCGGTCGCGGCGGGGATCGGCGGCGGCGCGTTCTCCGGCTTCATGCCCTCGACGAGCTACTTCTTCCCCAAGCGCATGGCGGGGACGGCGCTGGGGCTGCAGGCCGGGATCGGCAACTTCGGCGTGAGCCTCATCCAGTTCCTCACGCCGTGGGTCGTCGGCTTCGGCCTCCTCGGCACGGCGGTCCTCACGCCGCAGCAGACGGCGACGGGCAGCCACCTGTGGCTGCACAACGCGGGCCTCGTCCTCGTGCCGTGGACCGTGCTCGGCGCGGTGCTCGCCGCCCTGTACCTGCGCCGGGTCCCGGTGAGCGCGAACTTCCGCGAGCAGCTCGACATCTTCGGCAACAAGCACACGTGGATCATGACGGCGATCTACCTCATGACCTTCGGCGCGTTCAGCGGGTTCGCGGCGCAGCTCGGGCTGCTCATCGTCGCGGAGTACGGCGGGTTCGCGAACGCGCCCGACCCGCTGCGCTACGCGTTCCTCGGCCCGCTGCTCGGGTCGGCCGCCCGCGCCGGGTTCGGGCCGCTGTGCGACCGGTTCGGCGGCGCGGTCTGGACCCTCGTCGCCGGCATCGGCATGACCGTCTCGACCGTGTTCTCGCTGTTCTTCCTCGACCCGCACGACGCCGGGCAGTTCGGCTGGTTCCTCGCGGGGATGCTCGCGGTGTTCACCTTCGCCGGGATCGGCAACGCGGGGACGTTCAAGCAGATGCCGATGATCTTCCCGCGCCGCCAGGCGGGCGGGGTGATCGGCTGGACCGCCTCGGTCGCCGCGTTCGGCCCCTTCCTCGTGGGCATCGGCCTGTCGCTCGTCCCCGCGCGGTCGTTCTTCGTCGGCTGCGCCGTGTTCTTCGCGCTCTGCACGTGGCTCACGTGGCACTACTACGCCCGACCGGGCGCCCCGAACCCCTCCTGACCCGACCGGGAACGTCCGGCCACGCGTCCGCCGTCCCGCCCCAGAGAACCCGAGGAGCTGTCGTGCCCCCACTCGACGAGCGCACCCCCCGTGACCCGGCCGACACCCTGCTGCGCCTGGGCAGCCGCCTGCGGCGGGGGCAGGTGTCGGACGACCTGCGGCAGGTGTTCCTGACCGGCGGGCGCCAGGGCGACGTGTTCTACCGCGACCGCTGGTCCCACGACAAGGTCGTGCGCTCCACCCACGGCGTGAACTGCACCGGGTCCTGCTCCTGGAAGGTCTACGTCAAGGACGGCATCATCACCTGGGAGACCCAGCAGACCGACTACCCGTCCGTCGGCCCCGACTCCCCCGAGTACGAACCCCGCGGCTGCCCCCGCGGCGCCGCGTTCTCCTGGTACACCTACTCCCCCACCCGCGTGCGCTACCCCTACGTCCGCGGCACCCTGCTCGACCTGTACCGGCGGGCGAAGGACGAGGTGGGCGGCGACCCCGTGCTCGCGTGGGCGAAGGTCACGTCCGACCCGGGGTCGGCCCGCGCCTACAAGTCGGCGCGCGGCAAGGGCGGGCTCGTGCGCGCCACCTGGGACGAGGCCGCCGAGATCGTCGCCGCCGCCCACGTCCACACCATCAAGACCTACGGGCCCGACCGCGTCGCCGGGTTCTCGCCCATCCCGGCGATGTCGATGGTGTCGCACGGGGTGGGTTCGCGGTTCGTGCAGCTCCTGGGCGGGAGCATGCTGTCGTTCTACGACTGGTACGCCGACCTCCCGGTCGCCTCCCCGCAGGTGTTCGGCGACCAGACCGACGTCCCGGAGTCCGCCGACTGGTGGAACTCCACCTACTGCATCATGTGGGGCTCCAACGTCCCGGTCACCCGCACGCCCGACGCCCACTTCATGACCGAGGCCCGCTACCGCGGCCAGAAGGTCGTGACCGTGTCGCCGGACTACGCCGACAACACCAAGTTCGCCGACGAGTGGCTCGCCCCGCACCCGGGGACGGACGGCGCCCTCGCCCAGGCGATGGGCCACGTCATCCTCACCGAGTTCCACGTGCGCGACCGCGCTCCCCGGTTCCTCGACTACATGGCGCGGTTCACCGACGCGCCGTACCTGGTCACGCTGGAGAAGCGCGGGGACGCGTACGTGCCCGGGCGTTTCCTCACGGCGGACCGGCTCGCGGGCACGCCCGCCGCCGACCAGGCCGGCACCGCGAACGCGGCGTCCAAGACGGTGATCCTGTCCCGCGCGGGCGACGTCGTCGTCCCCAACGGGTCGCTCGGCCACCGCTACGGCGACCCCGGTCGCTGGAACCTCGACCTCGAGGGCGTCGAGCCCGCGCTGTCGGTCGCGGACCTGTCGGGCGGCGCGTCGGGCGAGCCGGTCGCCGTCGACCTCCCGCGCTTCGACCTCGCTCCCGAGGAGGGCGCGGAGCACCAGGGCGGTGCGGGCGCCGTCCGGCGCGGCGTGCCGACGCACCGCGTGGGCGAGCACCTGGTGACGACGGTCTACGACCTGCTGCTCGCGCAGTACGGCGTGGACCGCCCCGGCCTCGACCTGCCGGGCACGTGGCCGACGGGGTACGACGACCCGGCGACCCCGGGCACCCCGGCGTGGCAGGAGGAGATCACCGGCGTCCCCGCGGCTGCCGCGGCGCGCATCGGGCGCGAGTTCGCGCAGAACGCGCTCGACTCCGGCGGCCGCTCGATGATCATCATGGGCGCGGGCACCAACCACTGGTTCCACTCCGACACGATCTACCGCACGTTCCTCGCGCTCGTGACCATGACGGGCTGCCAGGGCGTGAACGGCGGCGGCTGGGCGCACTACGTCGGGCAGGAGAAGGTCCGCCCGATCACGGGGTTCCAGCAGTACGCGAACGCGGCGGACTGGGTCCGGCCCCCGCGCCTCATGATCAGCACGGCCTTCTGGTACCTCGCGACGGACCAGTGGCGCTACGACGGCCTGCCCGCGGACGCGCTCGCGTCCCCGCTCGCCACCGGGAAGCTCGCGGGCCGCACGACGGCGGACACGCTGGTGGAGTCCGTCCGTCGCGGCTGGACGCCCAGCTACCCGACGTTCGACCGCAACCCGCTCGACCTGGTGGACGAGGCCGAGGCGGCGGGCAAGGACCCGGTGCGCCACGTCGTCGACCAGCTCTCCTCGGGCGAGCTGGACTACGCGTGCGCGGACCCCGACGACCCGGCGAACTTCCCGCGCGTGCTCACCGTCTGGCGCGCGAACCTGCTGGGATCGTCGGGCAAGGGCAACGAGTACTTCCTCAAGCACCTGCTCGGAACCGACGCCGCGGTGCGCGCACCGGAGTCGGGGCCGGACCGGCGGCCGCGGGACATCGCGTGGCACGACGAGGCGCCGCAGGGGAAGCTCGACCTGCTCGTCACGGCTGACTTCCGGATGACGTCGACGACGCTGTTCTCGGACGTCGTGCTGCCGGCGGCCACGTGGTACGAGAAGCACGACCTGTCCTCCACGGACATGCACCCGTTCGTGCACTCGTTCAACCCGGCGATCAGCCCG
>PJUI01000114.1_pt1 | contig 50914 bp, 46 predicted proteins | sample 1512201 | NCBI WGS metagenome assembly PJUI01 (sample SAMN08177670, study PRJNA422409) | Feces metagenome, whole genome shotgun sequencing project. | isolation source: Chicken feces (2) enriched on wood chips | host: Gallus gallus | place: USA: Madison | collected 2015-01-15
AGAACGACGCACGAGACCCCCTGCAGATCGATGCGAACCACCCCGCACACCACGCCGACGGGACGCACGGGCTGCCCAGCAACCTAGCGAAACCGCCCGGCCGACGGAACCGCACGTCCCGCCTTGTGGACGACGACGGCGCGTCGACCCGCTCCGCGCGAGCGGGCGAGGCGGACCGGCGGGTCACGGGCGACGTCACCTCGGTCGCGGGGTGAGAAGCGAGACGTGGCCCCTCGTGGGGCGACCCGGAGGGCCACTTCTCGCGGCTCGCCGACTGCTCGGCCCCTGACGGCCCGCGCGACCCCCTCCGTCAGGTGCGCGACGTCACGTGCGCGTCGAGGTGCGCGAGGGAGGACGCCAGCCCGGTGGCGTGGTCCTCCGGGGAGATGCCCGACGGCACGCCCGTCGCCCGGACGGTGACGCGCGCGCCGTCCCCGGCGGGCTCGACGGTCCAGGTCATCGTCATGGTCCCGGCGAACGCCGGGTCGTCGGAATCGAAGTCGACCTGCTGCACGACCCTTCGGCCCGGGACGAGGTCGACGATCGCGACGTCGACGACGTCGGTCCCCTCGCCGGTCTTGCCGGGGTCGGCCTGCGGGTCGTCGTAGGCGAGGACCATGCGGTAGCCGCCCCCGGGGCGCAGGTCGAAGCGCTCGAAGCGGCCCGTCATGCCGTCGGGGGGCAGCCACGCGGCGAGCGCGTCCTGGTCGACGAGGGCCTGGTAGACGTCGCGGGGCGCGGCGGCGACGAGGCGCGACGCCTCGTCGACCCGGCCGGACCCCGCGCTGGTCACGACTGCCCCAGGACCGTCCGGTAGACCTCGAGGGTGCGCTCCCCGATCGCGTCCCACGCGAAGTGGTCCTCGACGCGCTGCCGCGCGGCGCGGCCCATCTCGGCGGCGCGCTCGGGGTCGCTGACGACCTGCGTGAGCGCGGACGCGAGGTCCGCGACGAACCGGTCGGGGTCGAGCGGGGTGCCCGTGCCGTCGTCGGCCTGGTCGATGGGCACGAGGAGGCCCGTGACGCCGTCGTCCACGACCTCGGGGATGCCGCCGGTGGCGGTCCCGACGACGGGCAGCCCGACGGCCATGGCCTCGAGGTTGACGATGCCGAGCGGCTCGTACACGGACGGGCACACGAACACCGTGGACGCGGCGAGCACCGCGACGAGCTCGGCGCGCGGGAGCATCTGCTCGATCCAGACGACGCCGCTGCGCTCCTTCTGCAGCTCGGCGACGGCGCCGCTCACCTCGGCGGCGATCTCCGGGGTGTCGGGCGCCCCGGCGCACAGCACGAGCTGGACGTCGTCGGGCAGGGAGCGCGCGGCGCGCAGCAGGTAGGGCAGGCCCTTCTGGCGCGTGATCCGGCCGACGAACACGACGGCCGGGCGGTCGGGGTCGATGCCGAGGTCGCGCACGACCCGCGCCGCGACGTCGGTCTGCGTCCCCGGCTCGGGGCGCCGCCAGCCGTCGAGGTCGATGCCGTTGTGCACCACGTGCACCCTGGCCGGGTCCACCTGCGGGTAGACGCGCAGGATGTCGTCGCGCATGCCGCCCGACACCGCGATGATGCCCGCGGCGCCCTCGTACGCGGTGCGCTCGGCCCAGGACGACAGCGCGTACCCGCCGCCGAGCTGCTCGGCCTTCCACGGGCGCAGCGGCTCGAGCGAGTGCGCGGAGAGCACGTGCGGGACGCCGTGCAGCAGGCCCGCCAGGTGGCCGCCGAGGTTCGCGTACCAGGTGTGGGAGTGCACAAGATCGGCGCCCGCGACGTCGTCGGCCATCTGCAGGTCGACGCCGAACGTGCCGAGCGCGGCGTTCGCGCCGGACAGCACGCCCGGGACCGAGTAGCCGGTCACGCCGTCCTCGCCGCGCGGGCCGTCGAAGCAGCGCACGCGCACGTCGACGTGGCGGCGCAGGACCGCGGACAGCTCGGCGACGTGCACGCCGGCGCCGCCGTAGACGTGCGGCGGGTACTCACGGGTCAGCAGATCCACTCTCACGCGCCACACCGTAGCCGAGTCGCCCGCCGCGGTCCCGCGATGGCCGCCGGTGCAGGGCGCGTCGGACGCGCCGCGCCCAGGATGCGGGTCCCTGCTGCGCGGTGCCGCTCCGAGGGGCTACCGTCTGGGCATGGCCGCCGCACCACGAGTCCTCGCCATCGTCCTCGCCGGGGGCGAGGGCAAGCGCCTCATGCCGCTCACGGCGTCCCGGGCCAAGCCCGCGGTGCCGTTCGGGGGCATCTACCGCCTCGTGGACTTCGCGCTGTCCAACCTGGTGAACTCGCAGTACCTGCGCATCGTCGTGCTCACGCAGTACAAGTCCCACAGCCTCGACCGGCACATCACCAAGACGTGGCGCATGTCGTCGCTCCTGGGCAACTACGTGGCGCCGGTGCCCGCGCAGCAGCGCGTCGGCAAGCACTGGTACCTCGGCAGCGCGGACGCGATCTACCAGTGCCTCAACATCATCGACGACGAGCGGCCGGACATCGTCGTCGTGGTCGGCGCGGACCACGTGTACCGCATGGACTTCTCCCAGATGGTCGACGCGCACGTCGAGTCGGGCGCGCAGCTCACCGTCGCGGGCATCCGTCAGCCGATCTCGATGGCGGACCAGTTCGGCGTCATCGAGACCGACCCGAAGGACCCGACGAAGATCGCGGCGTTCCGCGAGAAGCCCCAGGACCCGGTCGGCCTCGCGGACTCGCCCGACGAGGTGCTCGCGTCGATGGGCAACTACGTCATCGACACGGACGCGCTCGTCGAGGCCGTGACGTCGGACGCCGCGAACGCGGACTCGCGCCACGACATGGGCGGCGACATCGTGCCCGCGTTCGTCGAGAAGGGCACCGCGGCGGTCTACGACTTCATCCGCAACGACGTCCCGGGCTCGACGGACCGCGACCGCGACTACTGGCGCGACGTGGGGACGATCGACTCGTACTACGACGCCAACAAGGACCTCATCGCGGTCACCCCGGTCTTCAACCTCTACAACGAGGAGTGGCCGCTGCACACGGGCTACACGGGCCTGCCGCCCGCGAAGTTCGTGCACGCGGGCCGGGGGCGCCTCGGGCACGCCGCGGACTCGATCGTCTCCCCCGGCGTGATCATCTCGGGCGCGACGGCGGTCGGCTCTGTCCTCTCCCCCGGCACCTACCTGCACTCGTGGTCGTCCGTGTCGGACTCCGTGCTCATGGACGGGGTGCAGGTGCACCGCCACGCGCAGGTCCACCGCGCGATCATCGACAAGAACGTCGTCGTGGGCGAGCAGGCGCGCATCGGGCTGGACCCGGAGCAGGACCGCGCCCGCGGGTTCACGATCACCGGGTCCGGCATCACGGTCGTCCCCAAGGGGACGGTCGTCGAGTGACGCCCGCCCCCGCCGGCGTCGTGCCCGACGCCGTCCGCGTCGCGCTGCCCGTCGACGCGCCCGCCGAGGTGCCCGCCCCGGGCGCCGACGAGACCGACACCGCGAGGAGCCCCCGCGTGACCCCCGACCCCACGAGCGGCCCCGTGCGGCTCCTCGTCATGGACGTGGACTCGACGCTCATCGAGCAGGAGGTCATCGAGCTCCTCGCCGACCACGCGGGCACGCGCGCCGAGGTCACCGAGGTGACCGAGCGCGCGATGCGCGGCGAGATCGACTTCGGCGCCTCGCTGCGCGAACGCGTCGCGACCCTCGCCGGGGTGCCCGTCGAGGCCTTCGCCGACGTCCGCGCCCGTGCGACGTTCACGCCGGGCGTGCGCGAGCTCGTCGCCGAGGCGCACCGCCGTGGGTGGGAGGTCGGTCTCGTGTCGGGCGGCTTCGAGGAGATCGTCTCCGACCTCGCGGCCGAGCTGGGGATCACGCGCTTCCGCGCGAACCGGCTCGAGGTCTCCGGCGGCCGGCTCACCGGCCGTACGACCGGCCCGGTGGTCGACCGCGCCGCGAAGGAGGTCGCGCTGCGCGAGTTCGCGGCAGAGCTCGGCCTGCCGATGACCGCGACGATCGCCGTGGGCGACGGCGCGAACGACCTCGACATGATCGGCGCCGCCGGCATCGGCGTCGCGTTCGCCGCGAAGCCGGTCGTGCGGGCCCAGGCCCCCTACGGCGTCGACGGGCCCCGCATCGACGCCGTCCTCGACGTCGTCGACCAGGTGGACGCCGCACGCTGAGCCGCGTCCCGCACGTGGAAGAGCCCTGATCCGCACGGACCAGGGCTCTCGCGCGTCACGAGCCGGACGCGGCCGTCAGGACGGGCGGCCGACGTAGGTGAGCAGCGCCCCGCGGGGCACCCAGGCGTCCCATGCCGTCGCCGACTCCAGCACGGAGTACGTCGCGGTCGGCACGCCGACGCGCACCTGGGCGAGCGCGCCGCCGTCGGACGCAGGGTCGGCCAGGTGCGACGCCGTCGCCGCCATCGTGGGCTCGTGCCCGACGACGAGCAGCGTGCGCACGCGCGAGTCCGTCGTGCGGACGAGGTCCAGCACGTCGGTCACGTCCGCCGCGTAGAGGTCGTCGCTCACCAGGACCTCCGGGTCCACGTCGCCCAGGTGGGCGGCGAGCAGCTCCCAGGTCTGGCGCGTACGCAGCGCCGACGAGCACAGCACGCGCTCGGGGACGAGCCCCGTCTCGCGCAGCGCGCCGCCGACCCGGCCCGCCTGGCGCCGCCCGTTGAGCGCGAGGGGGCGCAGCACGTCGTCGACGCTCCCGCCGCCGGGCTCCGCCTTGGCGTGGCGCAGGAGGACGAGGCGGCGCACGCCGCCGTCGGTGGTCTCCGCGCCCATGCTCTCCTCCTGAGTCACTGCCCCATGGCGTGCACGCCGCCGTCGACGTGCACGATCTCACCGGTCGTCGCCGGGAACCAGTCGGACAGGAGCGCGACGACCGCGCGCGCGGCGGGCTCGGCCGTCGTCTGGTCCCAGCCGAGGGGCGCGCGCTTGGGCCAGCCGTCCTCCATCTGCTCGAAGCCGGGGATGGACTTGGCGGCCGTCGTGCGGATCGGGCCCGCGGAGACGAGGTTGGCCCGGATGCCGTCGGGGCCGAGGTCGCGCGCGAGGTAGCGGTTCGCGGACTCGAGGCCCGCCTTCGCGACGCCCATCCAGTCGTAGACCGGCCACGCGAACTGCGCGTCGAACGTGAGGCCCACCACGGCCCCGCCCTCCGTCATGAGCGGCTTCGCGGCGACCGCGAGCGACTTGTAGGAGAACGTCGAGACCTGGAGCGCGGTGGCGACGTCCTCCCAGGTGCCCGAGAGGAAGTTGCCGCCCATGACGCTCTGCGGGGCGAAGCCGATGGAGTGCACGACGCCGTCGAGGCGGTCCGTGTGCTCGCGGACCGCGTCGGCCAGGCCGGCGAGGTCGTCGTCGTCCGTCACGTCGAGCTGCACGACGGGCGCCTCGACGGGCAGGCGCTTGGCGAAGGCCTGCGTGAGCTTCATCTGGCGGCCGAACGAGGAGAGCACGACCTCGGCCCCCTCCTCCTGCGCGAGGCGCGCCGCGTGGAACGCGATCGAGGAGTCGGTGAGCACTCCGGTGATCAGGAGCTTCTTGCCGTCGAGCAGACCCATCGTTTTCCTTCCGTCGTGCACCCGCCGTGCGGGCGCGCTGAGGCTGAGCGTACTGAAAGAGAGGGGGTGCGGGCGCGCCGGTGACCCGTGGGCGTGACCGTCACCATGAGGGGCCCACGTGCGGGCCCGGTCGCGGGTCCGCTCAGTGGCCCATGCCGAGGCCGCCGTCGACGGGGATGACCGCCCCGGAGACGTAGGCGGCGTCGTCGGACGCGAGGAACTGCACGACCCCGGCGACCTCGTCGGCCTGGGCGAAGCGCCCGGCGGGGATCGCGGCCTTGTAGGCGGCCTGGCGCTCTTCGGGCAGCTCGGCCGTCATCGCGGTGTCGATGAAGCCGGGCGCCACGACGTTCGCCGTGATGTTGCGCGACCCGAGCTCGCGCGTGATCGAGCGCGCCATGCCGACGAGCGCGGCCTTGGACGACGCGTAGTTGACCTGACCGGCGCCCCCGTAGAGGCCGATCACGGACGACACGAGCACGATGCGACCGCGGCGCAGACGGATCATGCCCTTGCTCACGCGCCGCACGCAGCGGAACGTGCCGGTGAGGTTGACGTCGATCACGGACTCGAAGTCCTCGTCGGTCATGCGCAGCAGGAGCTGGTCGTGCGTCACGCCCGCGTTCGCGACGAGCACCTCGACCGGCCCGAGCTCCTTCTCGATCTCGGTGAACGCGGCGTCGACGGCCGCGGTGTCGGTGATGTCCGCCACGGCGCCGAACACGCCCTCGGGCAGGTCGCCGCCGCGGTAGACGGTCGCGACCCGGTCGCCGTTCGCCACGAACCGCTCGGCGATGGCGCGGCCGATCCCCCGGTTCGCGCCGGTGACGACGACGGTGCGCGGGGCGGGGGCGGTGGCTTCGGACACGGTGCGGCTCCTCGGGACGGTCGGGTGGGTCGGCGGCCGGGGACGGGTCCCGCACGGCCGGTGCCGGGTGGGCCTGGCGCGGGCTCGTGACAGGCCCGCGCGAGCACGCCGCACCGACCGTACCGTGCGCCGACGCCGTCGTGCGCGGTGCGCCACGGTCACAGCGCTCCCCCACACTTTGTGGGGTCCCGACAAACGTAGACTGGAGGGGTGAGCACACGACGCACGGCCCGGAGGTCGGCCGAGGCGGTCCCGAGCATCACGTCAGCCCCGGAGCCGCTGGCCGCCGACCAGTCGCGCCGCGAGCGCAAGTACCTCATCCAGATGGGCATCCGCATCGTGTGCTTCGTGGCCGCGATCCTCGTCGCGCCGAGCTGGCTGACCTGGGTGTTCGCCGCCGCGGCGATCGTCCTGCCGTACAGCGCGGTGCTCATCGCCAACGCCGGGCGCGACCAGGCCCACTACGACACCTCGCCGATGGAGCACCGCGCGCTGCCCGCGGCAGGGGTGCCGGGATCCCACGGGATCGCCGGCGCAGGACCGCGCGACGAGCAGGACCACGAGGAGGACGACCGGTGACCGATGTGCTGGGCCTCGCCGACCCCGTCGGCGAGGAGGACCTGGTGTGCAGCGCCAAGGGCTGCCGTGAGGCGGCTGTGTGGGGGCTGCTGTGGAACAACCCCAAGATCCACACGCCCGAGCGGCGCAAGGTCTGGCTCGCGTGCGACGCGCACCGCGAGCACCTGGAGACGTTCCTCGGTGCCCGCTCGTTCTGGCGCTCGACCGTGCCGGTCGACGAGCTCGAGCGCCGGGCGGCCCCGTGACGCAGGCCACGCCCCCGGGGAGACCGGGGGGCCTGGTGGGAGGCGACCCCGGGGGCCCGACGCCGGAGCGCGCCACCGCGGAGGCCCACCAGCCGCGCACGCCGCGCCAGTGGGTGACCCTCGCGGTCGGGGTCGTCGTCCTCGTCGCGCTGTGCCTCGTGGCGGGGCGCTGGCAGTGGAACCGGTACGTCTCGCGCGAGGCGGAGATCGACCGCATCGAGACGAACTACACGTCCGAGCCCGTCCCGGTCGACGACGTCCTGGACGGTCCGGGCGCCACGCTCGACGAGGCCGACCTCTGGCGCCCCGTGACGCTCGTCGGCCGCTACGAGACCGACGCGACCGTCCTCCTGCGCAACCGCCCTGTCGGCGGCAGCCCCGGGTTCCACGTGCTCGTCCCGTTCGTGACGGAGCCCACGCCGTCCGCGCCCGACGGGCTCGTCGTGGTCGTCGATCGGGGGTTCGTGCCGCTCGGCAGCGACGCCGTCACGCCGGGCGACGTCCCCGTGCCCCCGGCGGGCGAGGTCGAGGCGACCGTGACGCTGCGCGGCGACGAGCCGCCGTCGGGCCGGGACGCCCCTGACGGGCAGGTCCAGGCGATCGCCACCGACCAGGTGCTCGCGGCCGGGCCCGACGGCGCCGCGTGGGCCGAGGGCCGGACCGTCGGCGCGTACGGGCAGCTCCGCACGGAGGTGCCGCCCGCGGCCGAGACGCTGGAGGCGCTGCCCAAGCCCGACACCGACCCGGGGTCGCACCTGTCGTACGCGTTCCAGTGGGGCGTGTTCGCGATCGGCGCGGTCGCCGGGTTCTGGCTCCTGGTCCGCCGCGACCGTCGCGACGCGCGCGGCGAGGAGACGACGCTCACGGCAGGCGACCTGCTCGCCGCCCAGGACCCCGCCGGCACCCGCGCACGTCGCGAGCCGCGTAGCCGCCGGCCGAGCGCCGAGGACGAGGAGGACGCCCTCGTCGACGCCCAGCTCGGCGCGGGCCGCGAGACCGCGCAGGACCGGCCTGCTCAGGCCAGCGAGACGAGCTCCGCGTAGTCGTCGCTCCACAGGTCCTCGTCGCCGTCCGGCAGCAGCAGGACGCGCTCGGGCTCGAGCGCCTCGACCGCGCCGTCGTCGTGCGTGACCATGACGACCGCGCCCTCGTACGTCTTGAGCGCCCCGAGGATCTCGGCACGCGACGCCGGGTCGAGGTTGTTCGTCGGCTCGTCGAGGAGCAGCACGTTCGCCGCCGAGACGACGAGCGTCGCGAGCGCGAGGCGCGTCTTCTCACCGCCGGAGAGCACGTTCGTCGGCTTGTCCGCGTCGTCGCCGGAGAACAGGAACGACCCGAGCACGGAGCGCACCTGCGTGTCGGTGAGGTCGGGCGCGGCGTGGCGCAGGTTCTCGACGACGGTCGCGTCCATGTCGAGCGTGTCGTGCTCCTGGGCGTAGTAGCCGATCTTCAGGCCGTGCCCGGGGTGGACCTCGCCCGTGTCCGGCTTCTCGACGCCGCCGAGGATCCGCAGGAGCGTCGTCTTGCCGGCGCCGTTGAGGCCGAGCACGACGACGCGGCTGCCGCGGTCGATCGCGAGGTCGACGCCCGCGAACACCTCCTGCGACCCGTACGCCTTGGACAGCCCGCTCGCGGTGAGCGGCGTGCGCCCGCACGGCGCCGGCTTGGGGAACCGCAGCTTGGCGACCTTGTCGGTCTGACGCTCGCCCTCGATGCCCGCGAGCATCTTCTCGGCACGGCGCATCATCTGCTGCGCGGCCACCGCCTTGGTGGCCTTCGCGCGCATCTTCTCGCCCTGCGCGAGCAGCGCGCCCGCCTTCTTCTCGGCGTTCTGCCGCTCGCGCCGGCGGCGGCGCTCGTCGGACTCGCGCTGCGCGAGGTACGCGTCCCAGCCGAGGTTGTACTGGTCGAGCTCGCCGCGGTTCGCGTCGAGGTGGAAGACCTTGTTCACGGTCGCGCGCAGCAGCTCGACGTCGTGGGAGATCACGACGAACCCGCCGCTGTACGACTTGAGGTAGTCGCGCAGCCAGATGATCGAGTCCGCGTCGAGGTGGTTCGTCGGCTCGTCGAGGAGCAGCGTCTCGACCCCGGAGAACAGGATGCGCGCGAGCTCGATGCGGCGCCGCTGACCGCCGGACAGCGTGCTCAGCGGCTGCCCGAGCACCCGGTCGTCGAGGCCGAGGTTGCTCGTGATGCGGTGCGCCTCGCTCTCGGCCGCGTAGCCGCCCGCGGCGAGGAAGCGCGCCTCGAGCCGGGGGTAGCGCTCCATCGCGGCCTCGTGCGTCTCGACGTCGGCGCTCGCCATCGCGCCCTCGGTCTCGCGCATCTGGCGCACGATCTTGTCGAGGTTGCGGGCCGAGAGCACGCGGTCCATCGCGACGACGTCGAGGTCGCCCGTGCGCGGGTCCTGCGGCAGGTACCCGATGTCGTTGCCGCGCGTGATCTTCCCCGCCGTCGGCTGGGTCTCCCCCGCGAGCGTCTTGGTCAGGGTCGTCTTGCCGGCGCCGTTGCGCCCGACGAGTCCGATCCGGTCGCCCGAGGCGATCTGGAAGTTCGCCTCGTGCAGCAGGACGCGGGCGCCGACGCGCAGCTCGACGCCGTGAGCGGTGATCACGGGAGGGTCCTCTCGGGTGGTGCGGGTGCCCGGCGACGGCCCTCGCCCGGCCGGTCGGCCGGCGGCTCGTCATGGGGCCGGGTGCGTGCGCCCCGGCGTCCGGGCCTCGTCGATTCTACGGGGGCCCGGCGTCGCGTCCCACCCCATTCCGCAGGGGGTACGTGTGAGGCGGCTGCTCGACAGCGGGATCGCGCTTGCGCGGCGGTCGGACACCCCCACCAGGACGCCTGGTGCGCGGCCCGGCGGTAGCGTTGACCTGTGACTTTCCAGGAGGGTGGCTCGTTCGAGGGCGGGCGGGTCCGCAAGGGCGGCGGTCGGCGCGGCACGATGATCGCGGGCGGCGGGATCGGAGCCGTGCTCGTCGCGCTGCTCGTCGCGTTCCTCGGCAACCAGACCGGTGTCGACCTCAGCGCGCTCACGGGCGGCGACGGGGCGGACTCGGGCGCCTACGGCGAGGGCCAGCAGGAGTACATCGACACGTGCACGGCCGAGGAGGCGAACTCGACGCGCGAGTGCCGCCTCAACGGCACGGTCCAGTCGCTCGACGTCTACTGGGCCGAGGCCCTCCCGGATCAGGCGGGCGTCCAGTACGCGCTCCCGGAGGTCGTGAGCTTCACCGGGCAGGTCTCGACGGGCTGCGGCGCGGCGACCAGCGCCGTCGGGCCGTTCTACTGCCCGCCCGACCAGACCGTCTACATCGACCTCGGCTTCTACGACGACCTCACGAGCCGGTTCGGCGCGAACGACGGTGGCCTCGCGGAGATGTACGTCGTGGCGCACGAGTTCGGGCACCACATCGAGCAGCTCGTGGGTGCGATGGACGCGGCCGACCGCCAGGGCACGGGTCCCGAGTCCGACTCCGTCCGCATCGAGCTCATGGCCGACTGCCTCGCCGGCATGTGGGCGGGCCACGCCGCGAGCACCGTCGACCCGGACACCGGCGTGACGTTCCTCGCGCCGATCACCGACCAGGAGCTGAACGACGCGCTGTCCGCCGCGTCCGCCGTCGGCGACGACCGCATCCAGGAGGCCGCGACCGGCCAGGTGAACTCCGAGGGCTGGACCCACGGCTCGAGCGAGCAGCGTCAGCGCTGGTTCACCGTTGGCTACAACGGCGGCACGCTCCAGGACTGCAACGCTCTCTCCGCGTCGTCATTGTGAGCTTCCACGAGCACACACAGCAACGGATGCCGGCCCACCGTCCTTCGGTCGTGAACGATCCACGTCCGGCTCGTCGACACCTTCCACAAGCGTTCCTCCTGACGCCAGCTGTGCCATAATTCCGCAGTCCGGTTCATCTCAATGCAAGGGATGCGATGTCAACACAACTTCGATCAGAGGCACTGCGAAGGCTTACGTTCGGGAGTGTTGACTCCGAGTCAGAAGCCGATCTCGATAGACGCTTCGTGCGGACTAGCGATTTCGACATGTTCCTTCGACCCAACACATGGCTCGCGCTTGGAGCCAAGGGTACGGGAAAGAGCGCACTCTTCGAGCTGCTCACAAAATACGAAGGTGCGGCGCGCGCGCTGGCACCGCGAGAGTTAGACAAGGTCCTCATCACGGCGGGCACGGGTTTCTCAGATCTCTCAGAAGTGGCTACAGGCGACATCGCCGATCTCCGCACCGAGAGCGGATACGACCACGCGAACCTATGGCGTTTATACATTGCCATACGCGCCGGCCTCGCCCTCAAAGACTCTCCCCACGTTCCGGATGGAGCCCTTCGAGAACTTATACGGGCAGTGGGAGGACGGCGAGACTTCCGCATCGGCCCCCTTCTCAAGAAGTTATGGGGATTCGCGATCGGCACACCTCCTCAGATCGCAAATATTACGATCCAGGGCGTCACGATCGATCTGCGATCGGGCTCAAGGTCGCTGGACGTGGTTTCCCTTCTGCAAGATGTGCAGTCGACCCTAGAAGCAGAGAACAAGAACCTTTGGGTTCTCTTCGATAAGATCGACGAACTATTCCCCGCCGATCGCGCGGAGAGGATTCGCACTCTCGAAGGTTTGCTCATGGCATCGATGGCCGTGCGCCGAACCTTCCCTCGGATTTCACCCAAGGTGTTCCTCCGCACCGACCTTTGGCGTCATCTCAATTTCACCAACAAGAGCCACCTCAGTGACAAGCAGATCGAACTCCGCTGGAACAGCAACCAGATCGCTTCATTACTCCTGAAGCGGGCCGTTACGGATGAGGCCGTATGGGAGGTCGCGGCGGAGCGCGAGGAGAAACTCCTCGAAGTCATCGGCGTCGAGGACCTAGACGGCCCAGCAGTCCGTCGTGCGCTAGAAGCAGTCCTCCCTTCGAGCGCATATACGGGGCCGAATGAGGCATACTTTATTGACTGGCTGGTGGCGAGAATAACCGATGGCCAGGGCACGGTACTCCCGCGAGAGGCAATTTTTCTCAGCAACCAGGCACGAGATTTGCAGCAGGAAACCGGCGGCGCGGCCGCAAGCGGCCCGCTAATCGGCCGGGAGGCGATCCGGGAAGCGTTTCGTGAGACTTCGAAAATGCGCGCGACGACATACCTAGCCGAATTTCCTGACCTTGCAAACCACTTTCTTCGGTTCGAGGGCAAGACGTCCGCTGAATTCTCTCGTAGTGAAATTGGCGCGCTGATGACCGGACTGGATCCCGCGGGAGACGACCTCTTGCGGGAATTCAGCGATATTGGATTGTTGCGCCCAGTTGGGGGCGATGTAAGCACGGCCGCGACATTCGAGGTTCCACGGTTGTATCGCGTCGGCCTCGGATTGATCATTCGAGGTCGGCCGTAAGCAGTGCGCAGGAGGCAATCAGAACTCGATTGAGTACATGCGCGAGCCGGTCACCTTCTCGTATCCCAAGCTCGCGTAGAGGCCGTGCGCGCCGGACGGGTTCTCGGTGTCGACGTCGAGCGCGGCGTACTGCATGCCGTCCGCGGCGAAGGCGCGCATCCCCGCCGCGAGCGCCGCGACGGCGACGCGACGCCCCCGGTACGCGCTGCGCACGCCGAGGATCTCGGTGTAGCCGAACGTGTAGCCGCGCACGGGGAAGTCCTCGTCGTAGCGACCCGCCATCTCGTAGCCGACGACGAGCGGCTCGCCCGCGCGGAGCGCCGCCGCGGTCTCGAGGTCCGTCGCCGGGTCGGCGAGGAGCGCGTCGACGTCGGGCGCGTCGTCGACCACGAGGAACGACCACTGCGGCGCGAACTCGCTGCGCCCGTGCGTCCACGCCTCGGAGGTGCGGGGCTCGCTCCCCCAGTGGTCGCGGAACGCGTCGTTGTGCGCGAGGCGGGTCGCCTCGTCGAGCTCTGTCGACCACGGGACGAGCCGCAGCGACCCGTCGAGCGGCACCTCGGGGATGGGCGCGGAGAGGTCGCGACGCAGGTCGGAGTAGAAACGGCGGGTCTCGAGCCCGAAGCGCGCGTAGAGCCGCGCCTTCGCCGGCGGGTCGGTGTCCTCGCCGTACGTGAGCAGACGCGCGGGCAGCTCCTTGCCGCTCGCCGCGAGGAGCTGTCGCCCGCGCGCGATCTCCCACGCGAACAGCTCACGCCCGACGCCGCGCCCACGATGGGTGGGGTGGACGCCGCCCCAGAGGAACGCGCGCACGGTGTTCGCATCCCCCGGGTTGGTGTCGACCAGGGCGTACGCACGCAGCGTCCCGTCGGTGTCGACGCCGACGAGCGAGTCGGCCGCGAGGTCGCGCCACGGCGCGGTGAACAGCTCCTCGATCTCGCCGATCGTCTCGCGGTACGGCTCCTGGTCCGCCTCGGCGATGCCGTTGCGCAGGGCCAGCAGCGCGGGCGCGTCGGCCGGCTCGGCGGGGCGCCACGTCAGGTCTCCCGCGGTCACGGCCGGCAGGGTCGACGGCGCGGCGGCGCGCTCGGCGATCGGGGCGAGCGTCGTGGGAGCCGGGTTCTCGACCTGGTCGGTCGCGGGAGAGGACATGCCGACCACGGTAGGTGCGCCGGCGCCGTCGGGCACGCGCTTTTCCCACCCGACCGGACGCCCGAGCGATGCAGGTCCTGCTGAGACGGCATCCCACGACCGGGCTCGCGCGATCTACGCTGCGAACATGCCGATCGTCGTACCCCAGGACCTCGCCGACGCCCGTTCCCGGGCCCTTGCCGACGCGCTGCGCACGCGCGTCGTCGTCGCCGACGGCGCGATGGGCACGATGATCCAGGAGCACGACCCGACGCTCGACGACTACCAGGGGCTCGAGGGCTGCAACGAGATCCTCAACGTCTCGCGGCCCGACATCATCGCCGCGGTGCACGACGCCTACCTCGAGGTCGGCGTCGACGCGATCGAGACGAACACGTTCGGCGCGAACTGGTCGAACCTGTCGGACTACGACATCGACGACCGCATCCGCGAGCTCGCCGCGGCCGGGGCGCGGATCGCGCGCGAGCGCGCCGACGCGTTCGCGACCGACGAGCAGCCGCGCTGGGTGCTGGGCTCGATGGGGCCGGGCACCAAGCTGCCGAGCCTCGGCCACACGACGTACGCGCACCTGCGCGACACGTTCGCCGAGCAGGCCGCGGGGCTGCTGGAGGGCGGGGTCGACGCGATCCTGGTCGAGACGAGCCAGGACCTGCTCCAGGCGAAGGCCGCCGTCACGGGCTCCCGGAACGCGATGCGCGACGTCGGGCGCGACGTCCCCGTCATCGTCCAGGTCACGGTCGAGACCACGGGCACGATGCTCATGGGCTCGGAGATCGGGGCCGCGCTCACGACGCTCCAGGCGCTCGACGTCGACGCGATCGGGCTCAACTGCGCGACCGGCCCGGCGGAGATGAGCGAGCACCTGCGCCACCTGTCGCGGCACGCCGAGATCCCCGTGACGTGCATGCCGAACGCGGGGCTGCCCGTCCTCGGCGCGAACGGCGCGTCGTACCCGCTCACGCCCGACGAGCTCGCCGCGGCGCACACGCAGTTCGTCACGGAGTTCGGCCTGGGGCTCGTCGGCGGCTGCTGCGGCACCACGCCCGAGCACCTGCGCCGCGTCGTCGAGGCGGTGCGCGCGCGGCCCGTCGCCGAGCGGCACCCGGAGCGGGAGAACGGCGTGGCGAGCCTGTACTCGCACACGGACCTGCACCAGGACGCGTCGTTCCTCGCGATCGGCGAGCGGACGAACGCGAACGGCTCCAAGGCGTTCCGCGAGGCGATGCTCGCGGAGAACTGGGACGAGTGCGTCGAGATCGCGCGCGCCCAGACGCGCGACGGGGCGCACCTGCTCGACGTGTGCATCGACTACGTCGGGCGCGACGGCGTCGCGGACGTGCGCGAGGTCGTCTCGCGGCTCGCGAGCGCGTCGACGCTCCCCCTCGTCATCGACTCGACCGAGCCCGAGGTCGTCGCGGCGGGCCTCGAGCTCGTCGGCGGGCGCGCCGTCGTGAACTCCGTGAACTTCGAGGACGGCGACGGCCCGACGTCCCGGTTCGCGCGAGTCATGCCGCACGTCGTCGAGCACGGGGCGGCCGTCGTCGCGCTGACGATCGACGAGGAGGGCCAGGCGCGCACCGCGGCAGGGAAGGTGCAGATCGCGTCCCGTCTGGTCGAGACGCTGACGCGCGACTGGGGCATGCGCGTGGACGACATCATCGTCGACGCCCTGACGTTCCCCATCGCCACGGGCCAGGAGGAGACGCGCCGCGACGCGATCGAGACGATCGAGGCGATCCGCGAGATCACGCGCCGCTACCCCGGCATCCACACGACGCTCGGGGTGTCGAACGTGTCGTTCGGGCTGAACCCCGCGGCGCGCACCGTGCTCAACTCGGTGTTCCTCCACGAGGCCGTCGAGGCCGGCCTGGACTCCGCGATCGTGCACGCCGCGAAGATCCTCCCGCTCGCGCAGATCCCCGCCGAGCAGCGCGAGGCCGCGCTCGACCTCGTGTGGGACCGACGGCGGTACGACGACGAGGGGAACCTCGTGCACGACCCGCTCGCCCGGCTGCTCGAGCTGTTCGAGGGCGTGGACTCGGCGGCGCTCAAGGACCAGCGCGCCGCGGAGCTCGCCGCGCTGCCGGTGGGCGAGCGGCTCGAGCGACGGATCGTCGACGGCGCGCGGAAGGGCCTCGAGGAGGACCTCGACATCGCGATGGCGTCCGGGCTCAAGGCCCTCGACATCGTCAACGAGCACCTGCTCGAGGGCATGAAGGTCGTGGGCGACCTCTTCGGGCGCGGCGAGATGCAGCTCCCGTTCGTGCTGCAGTCCGCCGAGGTCATGAAGACGGCGGTCGCGTACCTCGAGCCGCACATGGAGAAGGTCGAGGGCTCGACCGGGTCCAAGGGCACGATCGTCCTCGCGACCGTGCGCGGCGATGTGCACGACATCGGCAAGAACCTCGTCGACATCATCCTCACGAACAACGGCTACACGGTCGTCAACATCGGCATCAAGCAGCCGATCTCGGCCATGATCGAGGCCGCGGAGCAGCACGACGCCGACGTGATCGGCATGTCCGGCCTCCTCGTGAAGTCGACGGTCGTCATGAAGGAGAACCTCGAGGAGCTCGCGTCGCGTGGGCTCGCCGGGCGCTGGCCCGTGCTGCTCGGCGGCGCCGCGCTCACCCGCACCTACGTCGAGGACGACCTCGCGGGCCAGTTCCCCGGCGTCGTCCGGTACGCGCGCGACGCGTTCGAGGGCCTGCGCCTCATGGAGCCGCTCGTGCGCGTCGCGCGCGGCGAGTCGCCCGACGCCGTCGGGCTGCCCGCGCTGAAGAAGCGTCGGCACGCAGTGGTCACCGTGACCGAGACGCCCCTCGAGGACCTGCCCGCGCGGTCCGACGTCGCGGCCGACAACCCGGTCCCCGCACCCCCGTTCTGGGGCACGCGCCTCGTCAAGGGCGTGCAGCTCGCCGAGTACGCGGCGTTCCTCGACGAGCGCGCGACGTTCATGGGCCAGTGGGGCCTGAAGCCGGGGCGCGGCGACGAGGGCGCGTCGTACGAGGAGCTCGTCGAGACCGAGGGTCGCCCTCGGCTCAAGTCCTGGTACGAGCGGATCCGCACCGACGGCGTCGTGAACCCGTCGGTCGTGTACGGGTACTTCCCGGTGTGGTCGGAGGGCGACGACGTCGTCGTCGCGCACCACGGCGCCGGGCTCGCGGGGATCGGCGCGCCCGACGGCGGGTCGGGCGGCGAGCCGGGGACCGAGCGGCTCCGCTTCACGTTCCCGCGCCAGCGCCGCGACCGGCACCTGTGCCTCGCCGACTTCGTCAAGCCGCGGTCCTGGGTCGAGGAGACCGGCCGGTACGACGTGCTGCCCGTCCAGCTCGTCACGATGGGTGCGACCGTCGAGCCCTACACCGCGAAGCTCTTCGCCGCGAACCAGTACCGCGAGTACATGGAGCTCCACGGCCTGTCCGTGCAGCTCACCGAGGCCCTGGCGGAGATGTGGCACACCCGCGTCCGCGACGAGCTCGGGTTCGCCGACGAGGACCCCAGCGAGGTCGAGGGCATGTTCAAGCTCGAGTACCGCGGCGCCCGCTTCTCCCTCGGCTACCCCGCCTGCCCGGACATGGAGGACCGCACCAAGGTCGTCGAGCTCCTGCGCCCCGAGCGCGTGGGCGTCGAGCTCTCCGCGGAGCTCCAGCTCCACCCCGAGCAGTCGACCGACGCGTTCGTGTTCCACCACCCCGAGGCCAAGTACTTCTCCGTGTGACCGTCGACTCTCCCAACAGCATCTTCTCGAGCAGTGTTCAACTCGCGCGCAGCGGCATGCCAACGGTGCGCATGACTACCTGGCGGGGGACGTCAGGCGCTCTCCTCGACTGCGAACCCGGGGACCGGTGCCAGTGAGAGGAGCCGCGCAAAGACGTCGCGGGTCTGGATCCCCCAGTTGTTGTTGAGAATCCAGGTGCGTCCTGCGTCGTGTATCGGATCGTCCAGGTGCCAGCGCTTCCGGTTCTCGGGAGACCTGTCGAGCTGCAGTTCCACGGCGTCCCAGAGCTCGTCGGCGTCGGTGAAGACTCCATCGACGACTATCAGCTTTCCCGTGGCCCTCGGAACCGATTCGAGAGCATCCTTGATGGTCGAGATCGGCAGGCCGCTCTCCACCAGTCCCTGCACGAGGCGCAGCACGGCCCCGCGCTTCGGCAGCGGGTCGGACACACCCCCGGGCGTCGCAACGACGAACTTGGTCCTGTCCTGGTTCGCGGTGCCCTGAGTCTGGCGTACGAGACTCTGTTCCTTCTGGCGGACACGGACCATGTAGTCAGCCGCCTCCGGAAGAGGAATCACCTGTTGGACGTCGAGCAGCAGCACACCCGCGTGGTTGTAAGGACTGAGCCGAACACAACGAATGTCGAAGTCGTGGAACTCGTTCAACCACAGCACCGTGGTAGTGATCTCCGGGCTGAAGTCCTCGGACACCAGCACGATCCCCACCTCTCGCGAGAGCACCGGATCGTTCTCGTCGTCCCATTCGAGCCAGGCGAGCAGTTCGGATCGCGCGTCCGTCTCACTCGCGGCGGCAACGGTTCTGTCGCGACGGTACTTGGCGAACGCCCGGACCAGGAGCTGGAAGGTCATTGTCGAGACCATGGCCGCATACCGGATGGCCTGAAGGTCCATGTGCCCGCCGTCGACCGTTCGCTTGAGCTCGAGCACGACGAGCCGACCGTCGCGGCTCAGACAGAGCAGGTCGATCCTGCGATGCGCGCCCTCGAAGTCTCCGAACTCCTCGGCGACGACGAGCAGATCGGGATCGACAAGCTCGATGTGGTCGCGGAGTGCAGCCTGCAGATGGGCTCGCTCCTGGATCCCTTCCCGCGCGAAGCTCGTCTTCGGCACCTCGATCAAGGACCCTGCTGTGACAGGAACGTCCGACGAGATCCTGGTCATGTCGTAGAGCGCCATCGCGCGATCCCCTCAGATGTCCAGTGCCGAACCTCACGCCTCACCGGGACTCATTGTGCGCGACTCGCCGAACCGCGTCACGGGAAGTCCAGCACCGGAGGTCCGCCAGGACGCCAACTCCGTGTCGAGCCGCGGCCCGTCGACACTAAGTGCTCCTCACCTTCCGAGGCGTCGGGCGCGCGACATCCGGGCGCGTACGGAGCGCATGGCACTGGTCCGTCAGGGAACGCGATGAGTTCCACGACACGCGGCGGTCTACCCCTCGACCCAGACGACGAGCACACCGGAGCGGGCCATGGGATCGATCGAGATCGAGCTGTTCACGACCCTCGACCTCGTCGGGCAGGCGCCCGGCGGGCCGGAGGAGGACCCGGAAGGCGGGTTCGCGTTCGGCGGCTGGCAGGCGCCGCTGATCGACGACGTCGCGGGCGCGCAGATCGCCGCAGCGTACGAGGGCACGGACGCGCTGCTGCTCGGGCGGCGGACGTACGACATCTTCGCGTCGTACTGGCCGTTCCAGGAGGGCGGGCAGGACGACGGCTTCGCGGCACTGTTCAACCGCGTCCCCAAGTACGTGGCGTCGCGCGGCGCGCCCGACCTGCGGTGGGCCGGGTCGACGCTGCTCGGCCCGGACCTGCCTGCAGCGGTGCGCGAGGTGCGCGACCGGCACGAGCACGTCAAGGTCGTCGGCAGCCTCGACCTGGTGCAGACGCTGCTGCACGAGAGGCTGTTCGACCGGCTCGACCTGTGGGTGCACCCCATCGTGCTCGGCACGGGCAAGTCGGTGTTCGACGGCGGCGCCGTCCCCACCAACCTCACCCTCCTCGAACCACCGGCACCCAGTCCCCGCGGGACGGTCCTGCTGCGCTACGGCCTCGCCGCCGGCACACCCGGGACGGGTGACATGAGCGAGCCGGGACGCGGCGTCGGGCAGGACGCCTGATCCAGGAGAGCGTCGTCGGGCACGAAAGCCCGTCGGCGCCCGGCGGCTCGCAGCCCATGCACCCCGGACCTACGAGTCCGCACCCAGGAACCCGACCTCAGGAGACGTGCCCATGACGATCCAGCGACTCGACAACGTGGCGGTCGTCGTCGACGACCTCGACGCGGCCGTCGCGTTCTTCGCCGAGCTCGGGATGGAGCTCGAGAACCGGATGACGATCGAGGGCCGGTGGGCCGAGCGCGTCGTCGGGCTCGACGGCCTGCGGTCGGAGATCGCGATGATGCGCGTCCCCGACGGGCACGGGCGCCTCGAGCTCACCCGGTACCACGCGCCCGCGCCGCTCGACCTCGGCCTGGGCACGGCCCCGCCGAACGTGCTGGGCCTCCACCGGGTGATGTTCGCCGTCGACGACATCGACGACACGGTGCGGCGCCTCGGGCCCCACGGCGGCGAGGTGATGGGAGAGATCGTCGAGTACGAGGGCGTCTACCGGCTCTGCTACCTCCGCGGACCGGGCGGAGTCATCGTGGGGATCGCGGAGCAGCTCGGCTGAGACCCGCCGTCGCTACGAGGCGGCCGCCGTCTCGCCGCGCAGGATCGACGTCATCTTCTTGCCGCGCGCGACCTCGTCGACGAGCTTGTCGAGGTAGCGGATCTTCTGCATGAGCGGGTCGTCGATGTCCTCGACCCGGACACCGCAGATCACCCCGGTGATGAGCGAGGCGTTCGGGTTCCACGCGGGCGCCCGGTCGAAGAACTCCTCGAGCGTGATCTCGTCCGCGATCGCCTGCGCCAGGCCGGCGTCGTCGTAGCCGGTGAGCCAGCGGACGACCTGGTCGAGCTCGTCCGTCGAGCGCCCCTTGCGCTCCACCTTGGTCACGTAGAGCGGGTAGATGCTCGCGAAGCTCGTCCCGAAGATCCGGTGTCCTGCCATGGGTGTCCTCCTCACGCCCGAACGAGTCCGTGACCGGCACGGCCCGTGCGGCCGTCCGGCTCCGACCACGCTACCGCGCGGCTCAGGTAGGACGGGCGGCGACCATCCCCTGCGCAGTCTCGAGCCGGTCCACGAGCAGCGTGCCCGCCGCGACGAGCGGCACGAGCACCAGGTTGCCCAGCAGCATCGTGCGCAGGAACGGCAGGCCCGCGACGTAGCTCGCGACGAGGCCGTCCACGGAGGCCGGGTACCAGACGCCACGGCCCTGGAACCAGACGCCGAAGTTGGTCCACGCGAAGAACCACAGCGAGCCCGCGACGCCGAACGCGGCACCCGCGCCGACGCGGCGCCACCCAGTCGTGTCCCGCGCGAGCAGCGAGCCCAGCCCGACGACGAGCCAGGCGCTCCACGTGAAGAGCGCGATCGACGTGTTGCCGAGCACGACGTCGGACACGACCGTCGCGGCCAGCGGCACGACGAACGCCCAGCGCGAGCGCAGCAGGAGCGTCGCCGCGAACGTCGCGGCCGTGACGAGCTCGAGGTTGGCGGGCGCGCCCAGGTCGGCACGCACGAGGCGCCAGACCACGGCCAGCGCCGCGAGCGCCACGACGAGCGCCGGGCGCCACCAGCGGGTCACCATCGAGGCCTGCGAACCCGTCACGAGGTGAACGTCTCGAGCTTCCACGTGATCTCGTCCCCGTCCTTGGTCTCGAGGGATCCCGCTCCCACGGTAGCCATCTCGTCGTTCACGTACATCGCCCAGAACTCGCTGTCCGGGTCGGCCGCGACGCCGTCGATCGCCGTGACGAACGCGTTCTCGCCCTCGCCGGTCACCTGGGCAGACGGGTCCGCCTCGAGCAGCAGGTCGAGCGCGGTCGCGCCGGCGCGCCCCTCGTACGAGAGCTCGGGCGCGTCCTCGGCGTCCGACTCGTCGTCGGACGCCTCGTCCGTCGCGTCGTCGGCCGGCGCGCTCGGCTCCTCGCTCGCGGTCGACGTGGACGGCGACGCGGCGTCGGCGGCCGGCTCGTCGGTGGAGGAGCACCCGGCCAGCAGCCCCGCGGCGAGCAGGACGGCGGTCAGGGCGGTGAGCGGGCGCGCGGAGGCGTCGCGGAGCGTTCGGAGGGTCACGACGACAGCGTACGGAGCGTGCGCGGACGCGCGCCCGGACGCCCGCCAGTCGGACGACGCACCGTCATCCGATCTCCTCCCCCGCGACGGCCTTGGCGGCCAGCCGCTCCTCCTCGCTGACCTCCCAGACCTCGTAGGCGGAGTGGAGCGCGAGGAGGATGATCCCGCACCCGAGCACGAGGTCCGGCCAGCCGGAGCCGGTCCACGCGGTCACGAGCCCCATCGCGATGACGGCGACGTTGACGAGCACGTCGTTGCGCGCCGACAGGAACGCCGCCTGGCTGAGCGACCCGCCGTGGTGCCGCACCCGCACGAGGAGCCACGCGCACACGCCGTTGACGACGATCGCCCCGAGCGAGGCGAGGACGAGCGGCACGACGTGGGGCGGCGTCGGGTCGCCGAAGCGCTGCACGGCCTCCCAGGCCGCGAAGAGGGCGGGACCGAGGATGAGCAGCGCCATGACCTTGCCCAGGACCGCGCGCCGCGCGAGCGGGAAGCCCAGTGCGACGGCGATGAGCAGGTTGATCGCCGTGTCCTCGAGGAAGTCGACGCTGTCGGCGAGCAGCGACACCGACCCCGCGGCGAGCGCGACGGTCAGCTCGACGACGAAGTACACCAGGTTGAGCGCTGCGACGACCATCACGACGCGACGCAGGCGGCGCGCGACGCCGGCCTCGTCGGGCCGGCGGGCGTCCTGGCCGGTGGTCACCGTCAGACGTCGATGCGGGCGTGGTCCAGCTCGGCGGCGCCCGCGACGATGAACTCCTTGCGCGGCGCGACGTCGCTGCCCATGAGCAGCTCGAACACGCGCTCCGCGGCCTCGGCGTGCTCGGCCGTGACGCGGCGCAGCGTGCGGTGGCGGGGGTCCATCGTCGTCTCGGCGAGCTGGTCGGCGTCCATCTCTCCGAGTCCCTTGTACCGCTGGATGTCGTCCTTGTAGCGGCGCCCGGCCTTGTCGAGCTTCTTGAGGGTCGCGGCGAGCTCGGTCTCGGAGTACGTGTAGATGTACTCGTTCTTGCGGCGGCCGGCACCGATGACCTCGATGCGGTGCAGCGGCGGCACGGCCGCGAACACGCGGCCCGCCTCGACGAGCGGCTTCATGTACCGGTAGAAGAGCGTGAGCAGCAGGGTGCGGATGTGGGCGCCGTCGACGTCCGCGTCCGTCATGAGCACGATCTTGCCGTAGCGCGCGGCCTCGAGGTCGAACGACCGCCCGGAGCCGGCGCCGAGCACCTGGATGATCGCGGTGCACTCGGCGTTGCGGAGCATGTCGCTCACGGACGCCTTCTGCACGTTGAGGATCTTGCCGCGGATGGGCAGGAGGGCCTGGAAGTCGGAGCTGCGCGCGAGGCGCGCGGTGCCGAGCGCGCTGTCCCCCTCGACGATGAACAGCTCGCTGCGCTCGACGTCGTCGCTGCGGCAGTCGACGAGCTTGGCCGGCAGGGAGGACGTCTCGAGCGCGTTCTTGCGGCGCGAGATCTCCTTCTGCTTGCGTGCGGTGATGCGCGCGCGCATCTCCGCCACGACCTTGTCGAGCAGCAGCGCGGCCTGCGTCTTCTCGTCACGCTTGGTCGACGTGAGGAGGGCGTTCAGCTCCTTCTCGACCACGCGCGACACGATGCCGCGCACGGGCGCGGTGCCGAGCACCTCCTTGGTCTGGCCCTCGAACTGCGGCTCCGCGAGGCGGACGGTCACGACGGCGGTCAGGCCCGCGAGGACGTCGTCCTTCTCGATGCGCTCGGAGGCGTCCTTGGTCGAGACCTTGAGGCGGCGCGCGTTGGTCTCGACGGACTTGCGCAGCACCTTGAGCAGGCCCTGCTCGAACCCGCCGAGGTGGGAGCCGCCCTTGGGCGTGGCGATGATGTTGACGAAGCTGCGGACCTCGGTCTCGTAGCCCGTGCCCCAGCGGAGCGCGACGTCGACCTCGCAGTCGCGCTGGACGGCCTGCGGCGTCATGTGGCCGCGGTCGTCGAGCACCGGGACGGTCTCGCTGAACGACCCGGAGCCGGTGAGGTGCCAGGTCGCGGTGACGGGCGTGTCCGGCGCGAGGAAGTCGACGAAGTCGACCGACCCGCCGGTGTGCACGAACGTCTCCTCGTGCGGCCCGGACTCCCCCGGCGTCCCGGGGACGCCGCGCTCGTCGCGCACGGTGATCTCGAGGCCCGGGACGAGGAACGTCGTCTGGCGCACGCGCGTGACGAGCTCGTCGTAGGAGAAGACGGCGGTCTTGAGGAAGATCTGACGGTCGGCCCAGTAGCGCACGCGCGTGCCCGTGACGCCGCGCTTCGTCTTCCCGACGACGGCGAGCTCCGACCCGGAGACGAACGGCTCGAACGGGGCGTCGGGCGTCGGGCCCGACTTCGGGTCCGTGAAGACGCCGGGCTCGCCGCGGTGGAACGTCATGCGGTGCGTCTTGCCGCCGCGGTCGACCTCGACGTCCAGGCGCGAGGACAGCGCGTTGACGACAGACGCGCCGACGCCGTGCAGACCGCCCGACGCGGTGTACGACCCACCGCCGAACTTGCCGCCCGCGTGCAGCTTGGTGAACACCACCTCGACGCCGGACAGGCCGGTCTTGGGCTCGATGTCGACGGGGATGCCGCGGCCGTCGTCCTCGACCGTCACGGACGAGTCGGCGTGCAGCACGACGAGGATCTTGGAGCAGTTCCCGGCGAGCGCCTCGTCGACGGAGTTGTCGATGATCTCCCACAGGCAGTGCATGAGGCCGCGCGAGTCGGTGGTCCCGATGTACATGCCCGGGCGCTTGCGCACGGCCTCGAGGCCCTCGAGCACGGACAGGTGCCGAGCGGTGTAGCTGGACTCAGCGGAGGTGGTCGTCACGGCGGCAAGCCTAGACGAGCGCGCCCACACCGTTGCGCTCCCCCGCCGCGGGCCCGCCCGGCTCCGGCCCGGCACGCGACCCGGTACGGCTCGGCACGGACCGCGCACGGACCCGAGACGCTTCGCGGGTAGCGAACCCGGTGCCCCCACGGGACGAATCCTGAGGACCGGATGGTTTGATGTTCATGTGACTGCTACGACGACCACCACCGAACCGCTGACCGCGGCCGACCGCTGCGACCGCTGCGGGGCCCAGGCGTACGTCCGCGTGGTCCTGCCGAGCGGTGAGCTGCTGTTCTGCGGCCACCACGCGCGGGCGCACGCCGACGCCTACACCGACCTCGCGACGTCCATCCAGGACGAGACCGACAAGCTGCTCGCGGAGCACGGCGCGCGCTGACCCGCCGCTCGCACCGCCCGGCGCCGCGCCACGAGCGCGAGGCTGCCGGGAGCGCCGCGAGGACCGGCTCCACCGCCCGGTCCCGCGGCCCACGACCGACGACACGACGAAGGCCCCGAGGAGATCTCCTCGGGGCCTTCATGCGTCTCGACGCTTCTCGCCGTCGGGCGGCCGGGCCGTGGGGGGCCGGCCGCCCGAGGGCGGGACGTCAGTCGAGGTAGTCGCGCAGGACCTGCGAGCGGCTCGGGTGCCGCAGCTTCGACATGGTCTTGGACTCGATCTGACGGATGCGCTCGCGCGTCACGCCGTAGACCTTGCCGATCTCGTCGAGCGTCTTGGGCTGCCCGTCGGACAGGCCGAACCGCATCGAGACGACGCCCGCCTCGCGCTCGCTGAGCGTGTCGAGCACCTGGTGGAGCTGCTCCTGCAGGAGCGTGAAGCTCACGGCGTCGGCCGGGACGATCGCCTCGGAGTCCTCGATGAGGTCGCCGAACTCGCTGTCGCCGTCCTCACCGAGGGGCGTGTGCAGCGAGATGGGCTCGCGGCCGTACTTCTGGACCTCGACGACCTTCTCCGGGGTCATGTCGAGCTCCTTGGCGAGCTCCTCGGGCGTGGGCTCGCGGCCCAGGTCCTGCAGCATCTGACGCTGCACGCGCGCGAGCTTGTTGATGACCTCGACCATGTGCACCGGGATACGGATCGTGCGCGCCTGGTCCGCCATCGCGCGCGTGATCGCCTGGCGGATCCACCACGTCGCGTACGTCGAGAACTTGTAGCCCTTGGTGTAGTCGAACTTCTCGACCGCACGGATCAGACCGAGGTTGCCCTCCTGGATCAGGTCCAGGAACAGCATCCCGCGGCCCGTGTACCGCTTGGCCAGCGACACCACCAGACGCAGGTTCGCCTCCAGCAGGTGGTTCTTCGCCCGCTTGCCGTCGTGCGCGATCCACTGCAGCTCACGCTTGAGCTTGCGGTCCAGGTCGTCGCCCTCGGCCGCGAGCTTCTCCTCCGCGAACAGGCCGGCCTCGATCCGCTTCGCGAGCTCGACCTCCTGCTCCGCGTTCAGCAGCGCGACCTTGCCGATCTGCTTGAGGTAGTCCTTGACCGGGTCCGCGGTCGCACCCGCGGTCACGACCTGCTGGACCGGCGCGTCGTCCTCGTCGGCGTCCGACACGACGAAGCCCGTCTCCTCGGGCTCCTCGGTCGCGGCACCGGCGGCGGGCTTCTTCGTGCCCGTGTCCGCGGCCGCGTCCTCGTCGTCCTCGGTCACGTCGATCTCGAGGTCCTCGACCTCGACCTCGGCGTCGTCCTCGTCGTCGTCCTTCTTCTTGGCGCGCGCGGGCGTCGCCTTCGCCTTGGCCGGCGCCTTGGCCGCGGTCTTGCGCGCGGCGGGCTTCGCGGGGCCGGTGGACGGAGCGGCCTCGGCCGCGTCGCCCTCGGCGGCCGGGGCGGCCTTGGTGGCGGTCGTCGTGCGCTTGGTCGCCGACGCGGACTTCGCCGCCGCGGGCTTGGTGCGCGCCGTCGTCGTGCTGCGCGGCGACGCCGCCGCGGCGACCTTCGTCGTGGTCGGGATGTCGACCTCGACGCCAGCGCCTGCGAGCGCGCGGAAGACCGCCTTCAGCCGCTTGGCGTCGTTGACGGCGGCCTGCTCGCACGCGGTGCGGAAGCTCTCGGCGTCGACGCGACCGTTCGCGCTGCCGCGCCGCAGGAGCTCCTGCAGGGCGGGGTGCTCGAACTCTCGCGGGAGTGCGGAAATCGGGGTTGAGGGCGCCACAAACCGACCTTTCGGCAATCATGGGGGGCGGTAGGGCCGCCGGAGCGGGGACGTGAACCGTGAAGTGCGGGCTTCTCGTGGACTCTCACGGTGAGTCGTCGGGCTCTAGCGGATACCTATATTGTACCGGCGATCCGTGCACCGGACGCCGCGACACGAGGTGAGGTCGGACCTGACCGCCTCGCGGCCGGCCCGCGCACCACGTCTCGACGACGTCCGACACCCGGGTCCTGGCCTGTACAACGGCCGGGCACCCGCGAAGATTCCCTGCTCAGGCCCCCGCGCGCTCGGGCTTGACGGCCAGCACCGGGCAGGGCGCGTCGAGCAGGATGCGCTGCGCGTTCGACCCGAGGATGAGTTTGCCGACCGGGCTGCGACGGCGCAGGCCGATGACGATGAGGTCCGCCGAGGCCCGCTCGGCGGCGCTCACGAGGTCCTCGGCGAGGTCGGACGTCCCCTGCTCGCGCCGCAGCGTCGTCCCCGTCCCCTCGAGCCGCTCCTCGACCCGGCGCAGGTCGTCCTCGTGCGCGGCGACGAGCTCGGGCGTCGAGGTCGACGCCTCCGTGACGACGACCACGAGCTCGGTGCCGCGCCGGACGGCCTCGGTGGCCGCGCTGTCGAGAGCCTCACGACCCTCGGGCGTGCTCAGGTGCGCGACGACGACGCTCATGTGTCCTCCGGGAACGGATCGTGGGCGCGGTCGGCCGCGGGCGGCGACCGCAGGTCGTGTTGCGGTCGAACCTACCCGAACCCGCGCGCCGCGGCTCACACGTCGGCGCGGATCCAGCCCGGCGCGACCCCGGCGTCGAGCGCGCTCGACAGCAGGAGGGCGAGCCGGTACGTCGGGTCCTCCACGAGGGCCTCGTCGAGCCGCCGTCCCGCCCTGCCGCCGTCCCCGTGCCACCAGGCGACGAGCGCGAGGAGCGTGAGCGCCGGGGCGGTGCTCCCGCGCGGTGCGTGGGCCACGACCGCCTCGAGCACGGCGCGGGCGGGACCGGTCACGTCCGGGTCCGGCGCCAGCCCCGCCGCCGGGTCGACGATCGACGCGATCGCGTGCGCCGTCCCGGCGTCGACGTCGCCGCCACGGACGGTGCGGTCCGCGAGGTCGCCCGTCCCGGGCACGAGCGAGACGAGCACCGCGTCGCGCACCGGGACCGCCTCGAGCCCGGCCGCGAGCCTGCCGAGGACCGTGGCCGGAGGCAGCCCGGTACCGGTCCCCGCGCCGGGGGCCTCACCCCTGGCGCGGTCCTGCTCGTGCGCGACCGCGCGGGCGACCGCCGCGCGCCACTCGGCCAGGCTCTCGACGCGGCGGGCGACGGCGCCGGCGTCCGGGTCGGCCCAGGTGCCGGGAGGAGCACCCTCGCGAGCGCGGTCCCGCACCCGGCGTGCGGCGCGCGCCGCACGCCGCCGCGCGTCGGCGCCCGCGCGCGGGATGCGCAGCGCCTCCTCGCGCGAGTCCGCGAGCGCCGCACCCGCGAGCACCATGTGCGCGCCCACCTCGCTGGACTCCAGCTCGCGCAGCGGACGGCCGCCCGGCGGGCAGCACTCGTCCTCGGCGCAGTCGAGCGCGTACCAGCCGCTCGGCGACACGACCCAGACGTCCACCGGACCGTGGTGCGGCTCGACGGCCTCCCGGCAGTGCTCGACGGCGGCCCGCGCGACGGCGGTCCCGACCCCGCCGGACCGCAGCGGCGCGTCCGTGTACACGACGAGGACGACGCGCTGCGCGCCGTCGGCGGCGAGGTGCCCGACGACGGAGCGCGCGAGCTGCGGGCCGTGCTCGAGGTCGGCGACGTCAGCCACGTCCACCCGGACGACGAGGCCGATCCGACCGCGCGGCGGTCGCAGCCCGACGAGGACGACGCTGTCCTGGGGACGGTAGCCGAGCCGGTAGGGGACGTAGGCGAGGAGCTCGCGCGGGCCCTGGGCCCGGATCAGGGTGGTCATGAAGCCCATCCCAGCCCGTCCCGGCGGCCCGCGGGGCGAGCGCACGAACGCCTGTGGACGCCCGGGGCCCGGCCCCGACCCGACCTGCCGCCTGTGGTCCACCCCCGAGGCCGGTGGTGGCTCGCGGACGCCCGGGTGGCTACGGTGTGCGCGTGCCACCACGAACCCGAGCCCGCGCGCGGCGAGCGGACCCGTCCGCCCACGCGGCCGCCGTCGTCCTCGCCGTGGCTCTGCTCGGCACGACGCTCGCGGGCTGCCAGGCCGGCCCGGACGACGTCCAGGGGGCCGCCGGACCCCGTGACACGCCCGCGTCCCCCACCGAGGAGGCTGCCGGCGCCCCCGGCACGCCGCTGCCCGACTACGACGCGGACTCCGCCGTCGGGGACCTCGTGGAGGGCTTCCCGGCAGAGCTCGTCACGGTCCCCGCGGGCGCCCAGGTGCTCGCGAGCTCGGCCCGGCCGTCCGGGGACGGCACCCTCGTCGACGTCACCCTCAACCTGCGCTCGGACGAGCCCGTCGACGCGCTCACCGCCTACTACACCGAGGCGCTCGGCGCCGCCGGGTTCGCGGTGTCGCCCTCGAGCGTCCCGAGCGCGCTCACCTCGCTCACGACGTTCGTCCGGACGCCGGCCCCCGAGTCCCCCACCGAGTCGCTGGCCGTCGGCGTGTTCGACGACGAGACCGAGCGACTGGTGACGATCAGCGGCCAGGTCGCGGCCGGCTGACGGGTCCTCCCGTGGGACGACGCCGCCGAGGCGCCGCACCGCATAGGCTGCCCCCGTGCCGAACCCGTCGCTGCCGACCTCGTCCTCGCCCGAGCCCCTCGTCCCGGGGGCCTCTCGGAGCGTCACCGACCCGAGCCCGAGCGCGCTCGTCGACCGGGAGGGCGTGCGCGCCGGGGTCGACGAGGCCCTGCACGTCTCGACCGCCGCGCTGCGCGAGGAGCTCTCCTCCACGCACCCCGACGCCGACCCCCTCGCCGACGCGACGGACGAGCTGCTCGCCGGTGGCAAGCGCCTGCGGGCGGCCTTCTGCTACTGGTCCTGGCGCGCGCACGGCGGCGACCCGGACGGCCCGCACCGCGCCGTCGCGCTCCGCGCGGGCGCGGCGCTCGAGCTGTTCCAGGCTGCTGCGCTCTTCCACGACGACGTCATGGACGCCTCCGACACCCGGCGCGGGCGTCCGACCGCGCACCGCGCGTTCGGGGCGCGGCACCGCGGGCTCGGCTGGTCGGGCGACGCGGACCGCTACGGCGAGAACACGGCGATCCTGCTCGGCGACCTCGCGCTCATCGCGAGCCACCGCGAGCTGGGCGACGCGCTCGACGCCCTCCCTGCGGACGTCGCGACCCGGTCGCGCGTCGTCTTCGGTCGCATGCAGACCGAGGTGATCGTCGGGCAGTACCTCGACGTGCAGGCGCAGGTGCTCCCCTGGGGCGACGACCCCGCGGCCGACGAGGAGCGCGCGCGGGCCGTGATCCGGTCGAAGTCCGCGCGGTACAGCGTCGAGCACCCCATCGCGCTCGGTGCGGCGCTCGCCGGGGCCGACGAGGAGGCCGTGGCGGCGACGAGCGCGTTCGGGCTGCCCGTGGGCGAGGCGTTCCAGCTGCGCGACGACGTGCTCGGCGTGTTCGGTGACGCGCGCGTCACGGGCAAGCCCGCGGGCGACGACCTGCGCGAGGGCAAGCGCACGGTGCTCGTCGTGCGCGCGCTCGCCGCCGCGACGCCCGCGCAGCGGGACCTCCTGCTCACGCACCTGGGCGACCCGGACCTCGACGCGAGCACGGTCGAGGACCTGCGCGCCGTGCTCGTCGAGACCGGCGCGCGCGACGCCGTCGAGTCCCTCATCGCCGAGCTCACCGACCGCGCGTCGTCGGCCCTCGCCGACGCCGGGCTCGCCGAGCCCGGGGCCACGATGCTCGGGCTGCTCGCGCGGGCCGCGGTCGAGCGCACCGCCTGACGCCGCCGCCTCGGGGCCGGGTCAGAGCTCGGACTGCGCGACGCGGCGCACCCGCGCCTTGTGCCCGCTCAGGAGGGTGTCGAACGGGGCCTGGCCCAACTCGTCGTTCGGGCTGAACAGCCACTCGAGGATCTCGGCGTCGTCGAACCCGGCGTCGGTGAGCACGACGATCGTGCCCTGCAGGCTCGACAGGACGCCCACCCGGCCGCTCTCGTCCGGACGGCCGGCGTTCGCCGGGTCGACGAGGTGCAGCGGCACGAGGAAGCGGGCCGGGATCTGGAAGGTCGTGCGCTCGCCGCGCTTCACGCCGACGACGCGGCGCTCCTGGACGATGCGGCGCACCTTGCCGACGTCGGTGCCGAGCGCCTCGGCGACGTCGGGGAGGGTCAGCCACTCGCCGACCAGGTCGTCGAGGGTCGGGCGGGGGCCGGGGTCACGGTCGGTCACCGGGCAAGCCTACGGCGTGCCTCCACACGACACCCACGCCGTGCGCGCCCGCGCTCACCGGATCGCGACGTCGGGCCACCTAGACTCTCTCCCGTGGCCACCGTGACGACCGATCCCCTCGTCGGCCGCCTGGTCGACGGGCGGTACGAGGTCGTCTCGCGCATCGCGCGAGGCGGCATGGCGACGGTGTACCTGGCCGTCGACCGGCGGCTCGAGCGCGAGGTCGCGCTCAAGGTCATGCACGCCCACCTCGCCGAGGGCGCGTCCGGCGCCGACTTCGTCTCGCGCTTCCGCCGTGAGGCGCGCGCGGCGGCCCGCCTCACGCACCCCGGCCTCGTCGCCGTGTACGACCAGGGGCTCGACGGCGACACGAGCTACCTCACGATGGAGTACGTGGCGGGCTCGAACCTGCGCCGCGCGATGCTCACCGAGCGCACCCTGCCGCTGGGCCGCACGCTCGACGTGCTCGAGGACGTCCTCGACGCGCTCGCCGCCGCCCACCGCGCCGGGCTCGTGCACCGCGACATCAAGCCGGAGAACGTGCTCCTCGACACCGAGGGCCGGCTCAAGGTCACCGACTTCGGGCTCGCGCGCGCGGTCAACGAGGTCACGGCGACGACGACCGGCACCATCCTCGGGACCGTCGCCTACCTCTCCCCCGAGCTCATCGCGACGGGCGCGTGCGACGCGCGGACCGACGTCTACGCCGTGGGCATCCTCGCGTACGAGATGCTGCTGGGCACGGTCCCGCACACCGGCACGACTCCCATCCAGGTCGCGTTCCAGCACGTCAACAACGACGTGCCGCCGCCCTCGGACGTCGCCCCGTGGATCCCGCCGGAGGTCGACGACCTGCTGTGCGCGCTCGCCGCGCGCGACCCGGCCGACCGCCCGGCCGACGCCGGCGCCGCGCTCGCGCTCGTGCGCTCGGTCCGGGCCGCGCTCGACCCGGCCGACCTCGAGCGGCGCGTCGACCCGCCCGCGGGCGCGACCGTCGACGGACCCCCGGCAGAGGGCCCCGGGCCCGGCCCGACGACGGAGCACCGGTCCGCGGCGACCGCACCCCTCGCCGCGCTCAGCCTGCAGGACCGCGAGGCCGCCGGCCTCACCGAGCCGCTCGCCGTGGGGCACGTCGTCGTCCCGACGACGCGGCCGGGCCCGCCGCCACCTCCCGCTCCCCCGGTCACGGCGCGACGCCGCGGGCGAGGCCGGGCGGTCGTCTGGTCGCTCGTCGTCCTGCTCGTCCTCGCGGGGGCCGGCGGCGGCGCGGCCTGGTGGTTCTCCTCCGGGCCCGGCGCGTACACGCAGGTTCCCGGCGGGCTCGTCGAGGCGTCCCGGACCGAGGCGGCCGCGATCCTGGACGGGGCGGGCCTCGACCACACGATCGAGGAACGCTACGACGACGCCGTGCCGGAGGGCGCCGTCGTCGAGACCGACCCCCCGTCGGGCGAGCCGGTGCGCAAGGACGGGAGCGTCCAGCTCGTCGTCTCGAAGGGCGTGCGGATGCTGACGGTGCCGACCGGCCTCGTGGGCGCCACCGAGGTGGACGCGACCTCGGCGCTCGAGGGCGCGGACCTGACGGTCGGCGATCCCGTCGCGAAGGCGCACGACGAGGTCCCGGCGGGCCAGGTCATGGCCGTCACGGACGGCGACGGCAACCCGATCGAGGAGGGCGCCACGATCCGGCACGACGTCCCCGTCGTGCTCACGGTCTCGTCCGGGCCGGCGCCCGTCGTCGTCCCGCAGGTCACAGGCTCCCAGAAGGACGCCGCGGTCCAGGCGCTGGAGGACCAGGGCCTCGTCGCCGCGGTGACGGAGGAGTACTCCGAGTCCGTCGCCGCGGGCCTCGTGGTCCGCCAGGACCCCGAGCAGGGCACCGACGCGCACCGGACGGACACGGTGAACGTCGTGGTGTCGCTCGGCCCTCCGCTCGTCGAGGTGCCCAACACCTACTCGATGAACGTCAAGGCCGCCGAGAAGGCGCTCACCGACGCGGGGTTCACGGTCGAGGTCCGGCACCCCCAGGGCATCAGCCCGCTCAACATCGTCTACGCCCAGGACCCCCCGGGCGGCGATGGCCGCACCGCCCCGAAGGGCTCGACGATCGTCATCAACGTCTTCTGACATCGACTCCCGACCAGGTGGCTGTGGCCCGTCCCGACGTCGGGACGGGCCACAGCCGCATGCTCGGCGCGCGAGTCGTGCCGCTCAGCGGCGGAGCATCTCCGCGACCTGGAACGCCATCTCCAGCGACTGCTGGTGGTTGAGGCGCGGGTCGACGAGGGTCTCGTAGCGCAGGGCCAGGCCCGCGTCGTCGATCTCCTCGCTGCCGCCCAGCACCTCGGTCACGTCGTCGCCCGTGAGCTCGACGTGCAGCCCGCCCGGGACGGTGCCCGCCGCGCGGTGCACCTCGAAGAACCCGCGGACCTCGTCGAGCACGTCGTCGAACCGGCGCGTCTTGTAGCCGCTCGCCGACGTGATGGTGTTCCCGTGCATCGGGTCGGTGACCCACGTGACGGGCACGCCCGCGCGCGCGACCGCCTCGACGAGCGGGGGCAGCGCGTCACGGACGTTCCCCGCGCCCATGCGCGTGACGAACGTCAGGCGGCCCTCGACGTCGTCCGGGTTGAGCCGGCGCGCGAGCTCCAGCGCGACGTCGGGCGTCGTGGTCGGCCCGAGCTTGACGCCGATCGGGTTCGCGACGCGCGACAGGAAGTCGACGTGCGCGCCGTCGAGCTGGCGCGTGCGCTCGCCGATCCACAGGAAGTGGGCCGACGTGTCGTACGCGTCGCCCGTGCGCGTGTCGCGGCGCGTGAGCGCGCGCTCGTAGTCCAGGACGAGGGCCTCGTGGCTGACGAAGAACTCCACCGTGCGCAGGGCGTCGAAGTCGGCACCGCACGCGTCCATGAAGCGGATCGCGCGGTCGATCTCCGACGCCGTCTGCTCGTAGCGCGCGTAGGCCGGGTTCCGCATGAAGCCGCGGTTCCACTCGTGCACCTGGCGCAGGTCAGCGAAGCCCCCGGTCGTGAAGGCCCGCACGACGTTCCACGTCGCCGACGAGATCTGGTACGCCTGGACGAGGCGCTCCGGGTCGGGCACGCGCGCCTCGGGCGTGAACGCGTGGCCGTTGATCATGTCGCCGCGGTAGGCGGGCAGCGTCACGCCGTCGCGCGTCTCCGAGTCGGAGCTGCGCGGCTTCGCGTACTGCCCGGCCATCCGGCCCATCTTCACGACGGGCATGCTCGCGCCGTGCGTGAGGATGACCGCCATCTGGAGGATGGTGCGGATCTTGTTGCGGATGCGGTCCGCGTTCGCCTCGGCGAACGTCTCGGCGCAGTCGCCCCCCTGCAGGAGGAACGCCTCGCCCCGCCCGGCCGCGGCCAGGCGGGAGCGCAGCGTGTCGGCCGCGGCGGGCACCACGAGCGGCGCGGAGGCCGCCAGCCGGTCCCGGACGGCGTCGAGCGCCGCCTCGTCCGGCCACGTCGGCTGCTGGAGCGCGACGAGCGTGCGGAAGTGGTCGAGCCCGGCGTCGGTCCCCGGCTCGCTCGTGGTGGTCATCCCGCTCCCCGGATCAGTGCGCGGCGGGTGCCGCGGCGACGAGCGGCTGGCCGATGCCCTCGAGCAGCTCGCCGAACCACTGCTGCGTGACGTCGAACGCCTTGCCGCCGGCGATGCGCGGGAACTCGATCGCGCGCAGGCGGTCGCCGTTCTCCTCGTCGTGCCCGATGACGCCCGACTCGCCGCGCAGCGCGCACTCGACCGCGAGGTCGGTCATCGACTTGATGAGGCGCAGGTCCTCGGCGTTCGCGGCCGCGGCGCGCGAGTAGTAGCCGGACTTCTGGACCATGACCTTCTCGGCGCCCAGCTTGTCGGCGAACTGCTTGGCGAACCACTGGCCGGGGTTGACGGTGTCGAGCTTGACGTGGCCGAACGGGTCGCGCTGGACCTCCTCGCCCGCCGCCTCGAGCTGCGCGACGATCTCGTGCATGCCGGCGCCCTCGGACAGGAAGATGTTGACGTTGCCCTGCTCGTCCATGATCGCCTTGAGACGCTCGGCCTCGGCGTCGATGTCGAGCGCGAGCTCCGGCAGGAACACCGCGTGCACGTCCCAGCGCTCGCGCGTCAGGCCGAGGGCCGGGGCCCACTCCTGCGCGTCGAGCCACTTGCGGTACTCCGCCGCGGACGCGGCGGTGAGCCACCCGCAGTGGCGGCCCATGACCTCGTGCACGATGAGCATGCGCGGGCCCGAGCGGTGCTCGCCGATGACGTTCGCGGCGAAGCCCGCCGCCTCCTCGGCCGCGGTCCAGGCGCCGAGCGACTGACGGATCGGGATCACGTCGTTGTCGATCGTCTTGGGCAGGCCCACGACGGTGAGCTCGTAGCCGTTGTCGTGCAGGTACGCGGCGAGGTCGGCCGCGGTCGTGTTCGTGTCGTCGCCGCCGATCGTGTGCAGCACGTCGACGCCGTCCGCCTTGAGCTGCTCCGCGGCGACCTGCAGCGGGTCCTGGCCCTCCTGGACGAGGCCGCGCTTGACGCAGTCGGCCGCGTTGGTGAGCTTGACGCGCGAGTTGCCGATCGGCGAGCCGCCGAAGCGGTGCAGGATGCCCGCCTGCTGACGCCCCTCCTCGTCCACGACGATCTTCGTGCCCGTCAGGAGGCCGTGGTAGCCGTACTGGTAGGCGATGATCTCGATCTCCGGGTCGAGCTCCGTGTACCGCTCGATGAGGCCCCCGACGGCGGAGGACAGGCACGGGGCGAAACCGCCCGCGGTGAGGAGGGCGACGCGACGAACCGACATGTGAACTCAGAACCTCTCGTAGGACGGATCCTGGCCGGACGGACGCGGTCCGGCGGGGTGGCGGCGACGGCGGCGGGCACGTGCCCCGCGAGGGGCACCGTGAGCGAAGCGCGACCGGCCGTCGCTCAGTCTACTGACGCCGCGCCGGGCTCCGGCGGCGGTTCCGGGACCTGGACGTCGGGGGCCGGACGACCGCCGGGCGCCCCGCCCGCCTCCTCGGACTCGGTGTGCCCCGCGGCGAGGCGCGCCTTGGCCGTCGCGGCGTAGATGTCGACGTACTCCTGGCCGGACAGCCGCATGATCGCGTACTGGATCTCGTCGGCGACGGCGCGCAGGATGAAGCGGTCGTTCTCCATGCCCCGGTAGCGGGAGAAGTCGAGCGGCTCGCCGACGACGACCCCGATGCGCATGGGCTTGGGGATGACCTTGCCGATCGGCTGGGCGATGTTCGTGCCGACCATCGCGACCGGCACGACAGGGGCGCCCGACTCGAGCGCGAGGCGCGCGACGCCCGTCTTGCCGCGGTACAGCCGCCCGTCGGGGCTGCGCGTCCCCTCGGGGTAGATGCCGAACAGGTCGCCCTCGCGCAGGACGCGCAGGCCGGTCTCGAGCGCGGCCTCGCTCGCCTTGCCGCCCGACCGGTCGACGGGGATCGTGCCGACCCCGCGCATGAACCCGGCCGTCAGGCGCCCCTTGACCCCCGTGCCCGTGAAGTAGTCGGACTTCCCGAGGAACTGGACCTTGCGGTCGAGCACGAGCGGCAGGATGAAGGAGTCGATCACCGCGAGGTGGTTGCTCGCGAGGATCGCCCCGCCCTCGTCCGGCACGTGCTCGACGCCCCGCGTCCAGGGACGGTACAGGAGCCGCAGGATCGGGCCGACCATCACCTGCTTCATGAACCAGTAGAACAACGTTCCTCCTCGCGGGGTCCCGGCGCGGGACGTGCATCCGACTCTAGAGTGATTCCTATGGCCGCACCGAACGCCCAGCCGGACTCCCCGCAGCCCGACGACGGACCCGACCCCACGCCCGACGACGCGTCGCGGGGCCCGGAACACCCCGAGCCCGACGACGAGAGCGCCCGGCAGGGCGACGCGCCGCACGAGCCGGCGCTCGACGTCGACGCGCAGTGGGCCGGCATCGTGGCCGAGCTCTCCGACCTGTCCGACCTCGACGACGACGCCGCGCGTGGACCCGAGGACGGCGGCGGGCCCACGGACGGCACCGACGGGCCGTCGCCCGCGCCGCGCGAGGGCCGCGACGTGCTCGGGTCCGTGCCGGTCGCGCCCTGGGTCCGCACGAGCGGTCCCCGCGACTGGCCGACGACGCCGGAGGTCGAGGACCTCGAGGAGGCGGAGAGCCACTTCGTGCCGCCGGACCCGCCGCTCGTCCTGGGCCGCGACCCGCTCCTCACCATGGCATGGGCCCTCGTCGTCGGCGTGCCGGTGCTGCTGCTCGTCGTGCTCGTCGTGGTGCGCCCGTACCCGGTGATCGTGGCGCAGGTGGGCGGCGGCGCGTTCCTCGCCGGGCTCGCGATCCTCCTCTGGCGCATGCCGCACCGCCGCGAGGACGACGACGAGGGCCCGGGCGCCGTCGTCTGACGCCCGGGCCCCGCCCGCACCTGGTCGCGCTGCCCGTCCCGGCCGGCCCGTCGAGGCAGGTCAGCGGCGGGCGAGGTCCGCGGCGCCGACGATGCCGGCCTCGTTGCCGTGCTCGGCGAGCTCGATGCGCGCCTCGGGACGGTGCCCGCGCGCGGAGAGCTGGTCCGCGAACGCGCGCCGCACGGGCTGGAGCAGCAGGTCGCCCGCCGCGCCGACGCCACCGCCGATGACGATGAGCTCCGGGTCGAGCAGCGCCGTCACCGAGGCCGCGCCCTCGCCGATCCAGCGGCCGAGGTTCGCGAGCAGCTCGACCGCGAGGTCGTCGCCCTCCTGGGCGGCCTGCGTGATCTGGGGGCCGTTGAGCTTCTCCGGGTCGCCGCCGCAGATCTCCAGGAGGCGGGTCGCGCGGTCGGGCTGGGCGATGAGCGCGTTCTGCCCGTCGCGCACCAGGGCGCGGCCGGACGCGTACTGCTCCCAGCAGCCCTCGTGGCCGCAGCCGCAGTAGTGCCCGCCCGGCACGACGCGCATGTGCCCGACCTCGGCCGCGACGCCCCACTTGCCGCGCACGAGCTCGCGGTCGACGACGATCGCGCCCCCGAGCCCGGTGCCGACCGTGAGCATGAGCATGTCGGTCGCGTCGCGCGCGACGCCGAACTGGAACTCCGCCCAGCCCGCCGCGTTGGCGTCGTTCTCGACGACGATCGGCACGTCGGTGTCCCCGATGAGCTCGCGCACGTTGCGCGCGAGCGGGTACTCGCGCCACGCGATGTTCGGGGCGAAGAGCACCGACGTCCGGTCGGGGCTGACGAAGCCCGCCGCGGCGAGGCCCATCGCGCCGACCTCGTGCTCGGCGGTCAGCTCGGTATACACGTCGGCGATGGCACGGTCGATGCTCGCGACGTCGTCGGGCTCGGTGTCGCGGCGCGTCTGGACGAGGATCTCGCCCTTCTCGTCGACGACCCCGGCCGCGATCTTCGTCCCGCCGATGTCCACACCGATGGCGTGCATGTCCCGTCCTCACTCGCTCGGTAACCGCTGACTAACCGCTGGCTGGAAGCCTCACGCTGCAGGTGCTGCCCGTCGACGGGCGACGCACGACCACGGCTCGCGACCCCGCGCCCGGGTGGTCCTGCCGGAACTCCGCGCCCGCGCGAAACGTTGCGCAAGCAGCGCACAGCACCTGAAGCCTACCGACATCGGCAGGTCCCGGGCACACACCGCCACTGGGTAGGGTTCTCCCACCGTCGACTACTGCCACTGGAGCCAGAATGGACGAGATCAGCGCCCCACGGATCGTCGAAGTCGATCCCTCGAAGAACCTCAACGACCTGCTTGCGAGCCGCGTCGCGGCCGACCCGGCCGCGCCGCTGGTCGAGCGCCGCGCCGGCGCCGACGGCACGTGGCAGGCGCTCAGCGCACGGGACTTCGACGCCGAGGTCGTCGCCGTGGCGAAGGGGCTCGTCGCGCGCGGGATCCAGCCGGGCGACCACGTGGGCATCATGTCGCGCACGCGCTACGAGTGGACGCTCCTGGACTGGGCCACGTGGGCGGCCGGCGCGGTGCCGGTGCCGCTGTACGAGACGTCGAGCGCGGAGCAGGTCCAGTGGATCCTGTCGGACGCCGACGTCCGGCTGCTCGTCGTCGAGACGGAGGCGCACGCGGCGACCGTGGGCGAGGTGCGCGACCAGGTCCCGGCGCTCGGTGACGTCCTCGCCATCGACTCCGGCGCGATCGCGACCCTCACGGCCGACGGTGCCGCGGTGGAGGACGCCGAGATCGAGCGTCGGCGCGGCCTGGCGAACCTCGCCGACGTCGCCACGATCATCTACACGTCGGGCACGACCGGGCGCCCCAAGGGTGCGGAGCTCACGCACCAGAACTTCTACTCGCTCACGGTCAACGCCGTGAAGGCGGTGCCCGAGGTGTTCGGCGAGCCGGGCGGTCGCACGCTGCTGTTCATGCCGCTCGCGCACGTGTTCGCGCGGTTCATCGGCGTGCTGGTCGTCGCGGGCGGGACGGTCCTGGGCCACACGCCGGACACCAAGACGCTGCTCGACGACCTCGGCACCTTCAAGCCGACGTACATCCTCTCGGTCCCGCGCGTGTTCGAGAAGGTCTACAACTCGTCCGAGCAGAAGGCCGCCGCGGGCGGCAAGCTGAAGATCTTCCACTGGGCGGCGGCCACGGCGATCGCGTACTCGCGCGCCCTGGACGAGCCGTCGGGCCCCGGCATCGGGCTGCGTCTGCAGCACAAGGTCGCCGACGCGCTCGTGTTCAAGAAGCTGCGCCACGCGCTCGGCGGCCGCGCGAAGTACGCGGTGTCCGGCGGCGCGCCGCTCGGCGAGCGGCTGGGGCACTTCTACCGCGGCATCGGCGTGCGCATCCTCGAGGGCTACGGGCTCACCGAGTCGACGGCGCCGACGAGCGTCAACCGCCCCGCGACCACGAAGATCGGGACGGTCGGCGAGCAGCTCCCGGGTTGCGGGGCGCGCATCGCCGAGGACGGCGAGATCCTGCTGAAGGGCGACCACATCTTCCGCGGCTACCACAACAACGAGCAGGCCACGGCGGACGCGTTCGTCGACGGCTGGTTCCGCACGGGCGACCTCGGTTCGCTCGACGCGGACGGGTTCCTGCGCATCACGGGCCGCAAGAAGGAGATCATCGTGACCGCGGGCGGCAAGAACGTCGCGCCCGCCGTCCTCGAGGACCGCATCCGCGCCCACGCCCTCGTCTCGCAGTGCGTCGTCGTCGGCGACCAGAAGCCGTTCATCGGCGCGCTCGTCACGCTCGACCCCGAGGGCCTGCCGGGCTGGGCGAGCATGCACGGCAAGGAGGCGATGTCGATCGAGGACGCGGCCAAGGACCCGGACGTCCTCGCCGCGCTCGACGCCGCCGTGACGCGCGCCAACCAGGCCGTGTCGCGCGCCGAGTCCATCCGCAAGTTCACCGTGCTCACCACCGACTTCACGGTCGAGAACGGCTACCTCACGCCGTCGCTCAAGGTGAAGCGGAGCGAGGTGCTCAAGGACTTCGCGGCCGACGTCGAGGCGATCTACGTCGACGGGCCCGCCCCGGTCCGCTGACGTCGGTCTCCCCGGGACCACCCGCCCGGCGGGACCACCCGCACGGCCCTCCACGGCACCCGCCGGGAGGGCCGTGCGGCGCCCGCGTCAGCGGCGCGCGAGCCGCGCCAGGAGCGCCTGCGCGGGGACGCACACGGCCCCCATCGCCTGCACGTCGTCCGACACGGCACGGTCGCTCGTCACGACGACGACGGGCCGTCCCGCGGGCTCCGCGGCGACCAGTCGCCGGATGAGGTCGTCGGCGATCTCGCCCGACGAGAACAGCACGCGCACGCCCCGCGGGGCGTGCACGGGGCGGACGGCGGTGTCCGCGCCGTCGAAGCAGACCGTGACCTCCGTGCCCCCGGCCGCGACGCGCAGGAGCCCGCTGAGGAGCCGGTCGCGCTGCTCGGCGAGCGTGAGCTCCCCGAAGCCGGTCTTGGTCACGTTGTAGCCGTCGACGACGAGGTGGGTGCGCGGGACCGACAGGAGGTCGCCGAGCAGCGCCGGGTCGTCGGCGGCCCGACCGCGCGACCCGGGCCTCGGCCGCACGGTCGCGCCCGACAGGGCTGCGGCGACGTCGTCGGCCGGGGTCGTCGTGGCGGGCCCCAGCGCGAGCTCGCGCCGCAGCCCGGACGCCGCCTCGACCACCGTGTCGAGCAGGAGCCGCGCGCGTGCCGTCGCGACGTCGGCCGCCGACGTCCGCGCCCGACGCGCCTCGTCCCGCTCCGCACGCGCCCGGGCGAGCTCGACGCCCGCGGCGCGACGCTCCTCGCGCGCGTCGCGCAGCGCCCCCTCCGCCTCCGCGCGCTCGGCCGCCGCCGCCTCGCGGGCCGCCCGGGCCTCCGCCCGCGCGCGGTCGGCGTCCGCCCGCAGCCGCCGCTCGGAGCGCCGCGCGCCCGCGAGCTCCGCCGTCGCCGAGTCAGCGCGCGCCACGGCGTCGCGTGCCTGCGCCCGCAGTTCCTCGACCTGCGCGGCCAACCGGTCGCGGTCGCGGCGCAGCCGGGCGACCTCGCTGCGCTCCGAGCGCTCGGTCCGCAGCGTCGTGTCGAGCGCGCGGGCACGCTCGACGGTCGCCTCCCAGCCGTCCGGGCGCAGCAGGAAGGCTCCGGCGGCACGCTCGCGGACGAGGGCGGGCGAGGTGGCCTCCGCGCCGGCCCGTGCCGCGACGACGTCGTCGCCCGCCGCCGCCGCGCGGCCCTCGGGCGGTCCCGGGTCGTCGAGGACCGGGACCTCCGGCGGTGGGCCCGTCCCGCTCCCGTGCTCGCGCGACCAGGCGGCGGCGACCGCGTGCCGGAACCCGGCGTCGTCGACCAGGGCGCGCCACAACGGCGCCGCCCCGGCCGACGCGCGCCGGCGCGGGGCGAAGGCCTTGACCCGCTGCAGGGCCACGGGGACGAGGACCGGGTCGAGCGTGCCGAGCACGTCCGCGGCGGCCTCGACGAGCAGCGCGCGCACCGCCGGCGGGACGCCGCCGTCAGGTTCCTCCTCGTCCGACCTCTCGGCCACCATCCCCGCCTCCTGCGTGTCTGCCGTCGGAGCACCGTCGAACATTTCGTCCCCGATCGTCCCGATTCCCGAGCACCACCCTATGCCGTGCCGAGGCCGTCGCCGCGGGACACGACGGAGGGTGTCGGTGGCCGTCGCTAGCCTCGCCGCCATGTCGTCCGGACCCCTCCTCGCCTCCTCGTACGAGGGGTCCGCGCCACGCGGCGTGCCCGTCCAGCCCACGCTCGACGACCTGGGGACGCCCCTGCGCGACGTGACGTTCGTCGTCGTCGACCTGGAGACCACGGGCGGGTCGCCCGCGGGCGCCGGAATCACGGAGATCGGCGCCGTGAAGGTGCGCGGCGGCGAGGTGCTCGGCGAGTTCCAGACGCTCGTCGACCCGGGCGTGCCCGTCCCCGCCTTCGTCGCCCGGCTCACGGGGATCACCTCGTCCATGGTCGCGACGGCGCCGCGCATCGAGGCCGTGCTGCCGAGCTTCCTGGAGTTCGCCCGCGACGCCGTGCTCGTCGCGCACAACGCCCCGTTCGACATCTCGTTCCTCAAGGCCGCGTGCCGGGCCGCGGAGTACGAGTGGCCCGGGAACCAGGTGCTCGACACCGTCCCGCTCGCGCGCCGCGTCGTGACGCGCGACGAGGCACCCAACCACAAGCTCGCGACCCTCGCCGCCCTGTTCCGGGCCACGGTGACGCCCGAGCACCGCGCGCTCGCCGACGCGCGCGCCACGGTGGACGTCCTGCACGCGCTCCTGGCGCGGCTCGGGCCCCTGGGCGTCACCCACCTCGAGGACCTGGCGGGCGCGACGGACCCCGTCCCCCAGGACGTCCGGCGCAAGCGACACCTCGCGGACGGACTCCCGGACGCACCGGGCGTCTACCTCTTCCGCGGGCCCGGGGACGAGGTCCTCTACGTCGGCACGTCGACGTCCATCCGGCGCCGCGTCCGGTCCTACTTCACCCGCTCGGAGAAGCGCAGCCGCATCACCGAGATGGTGCGCGTCGCGCACGCCGTCACCCCGGTCGTGTGCGCGACGCCGCTCGAGGCGCAGGTGCGCGAGCTGCGCCTCATCGCGGAGCACGCACCGCGCTACAACCGGAGGTCGCGCCACCCCGAGCGCATGACCTGGGTCCGGCTCACGGACGAGACCTACCCGCGCCTGTCCGTCGTGCGCGACGTGCGGGCCCCGGCCGCCCACATCGGGCCGTTCGCGTCCAAGCACCAGGCCCAGGCCGCCGTCGACGCCCTCCACGACGCGTTCCCGCTGCGCCAGTGCACGCGCCGGCTCCCCGTCGTCGCCTCGCCGGGGGCCACGGCGTGCGTCCTCGCCGAGATGGGACGGTGCTCGGCCCCGTGCACGACCGCCGAGCGCGACACCGGCTACGCGGCCGTCGCCGACGGCGTGCGGGAGGCGTTCGAGTCGGACCCGTCCCGCGTCGTCGCGGAGCTCGGGCGCCGGATCGTCGCGCTCTCGCGCGACGAACGGTTCGAGCAGGCGGGAGAGCTCACGCACCGGCTGCGAGCCTTCCTCACGGGCGCCGCGCGAGCCCAGCGGCTCGCCCCGCTCGCGGCGTGCGCCGAGCTCGTCGCCGCCCGCGCGACGGACGCGGGCGGGTGGGAGATCGTCGTGGTGCGGCACGCGCGCCTGGCCGCGACCGGGGTGAGCGAGCCCGGCGTGGACCCGTGGCCGCTGGTCGACGCCCTCGTCGCGACGGCGGAGACCGTCGCACCGCCCGTGCCGCCCGCCCCGGCGAGCCACCCCCACGAGGCCGAGATCCTGCTGTCCTGGCTCCAGGAGCCGGGTGTGCGGATCGTCGACGTCACCGGCCCGTGGGCGTGCCCGGTCCGGTCCGCGGGGTCGCACGTGGACCTCGCCACCACGGCCCGCGACGTCGCGCGCCACGCCGACCCGGTCGACCGCCCCGACCTGTCGCACGCGGTGCCCGGCGTGACCGTAGAGTGGTCGCCAGTCGACGACCCGACCCCGGAGGAACCATGCTGACCGCCATCGTCCTGATCGACACCGAGCCCGACCGCATCCCCGAGGTCGCGTCCGAGGTCGCGGACCTCCGCGGCGTCAGCGAGGTCTACTCGGTCACGGGCAAGGCGGACCTGGTCGCGATGGTGCGCGTCCAGGAGCACGACCAGCTCGCCGACGTCATCGCGGACCGCATCAGCAAGGTCCCCGGGGTCGTGCGCACGGAGACGTTCATCGCGTTCCGCGCCTACTCGAACGTCGACCTCGAGCAGGCGTTCGCGCTCGGCCTCGACGACTGACGGGCCGCCCGGCATCGCCGGCCGGCCCGCCGTCGCGGGGTCAGTCCCGCGCCGCCGCCTCGGCCCAGCGCGCGAGGACCTCACGGGCCGCGCCGGTGTCCACGCTGCGCGCCGCGATCTCGTAGGCGGCGCGGAGCCGCTCGGCGAGCGTCCCCTCCGCGGTCCCGGGCAGCGTGCCGTCCGCGACGAGCCCGGCGGCCGCGTTGAGCAGCACCGTCTCGCGCACCGGCCCGGTCTCGCCCGCCAGGAAGCGGCGCGCGACGTCGGCGTTGTGCGCCGCCTCGCCACCGCGCAGCTCGGCGATCGTCACCGGCGCGAGGCCCAGGTCGGTGACCGGGTCGAGCCGCTGCTCGGTCACGACGCCGTCGCGCACCTCCCAGACCGTCGCCCCGCCCGTCGCCGCGAGCTCGTCGAGCCCGTCGTCGCCGCGGAACACGAGCGCCGAGGTCCCACGCCCCGCGAGCACCCCGGCGATGAGCGGCGCCATGCGCGCGTCCGCGACACCGATGGCGGCCGCGCGCGGCTGCGCGGGGTTCGTGAGCGGGCCGAGGACGTTGAACGCCGTCGGGATGCCGAGCTCCTTGCGCGCGACGCCCGCGTGGCGCATGGACGGGTGGAAGACCATCGCGAAGCAGAACGTGATCCCGGCCTCCTGCACGATCCGGGCCACGCGCTCGGGGCCGTGGTCGAGCCGGATGCCCAGCTCCTCGAGCACGTCCGCCGCGCCCGACGACGAGGTCGCGGCACGGTTGCCGTGCTTGACGACCCGCACGCCCGCGCCCGCGATGACGAGCGAGGCCATGGTCGAGATGTTGACCGTGTGCGCGCGGTCGCCGCCCGTGCCGACGATGTCGACCGCCGGACCGTCCACGGCGAACCGGCTCGCGTGGGCCAGCATCGCGTCCGCGAGGCCCGTCAGCTCGGCGACGGTCTCACCCTTCGCGCGCAGCGCCACGAGGAAGCTCGCGAGCCGCACGGGCGACACCTCGCCCGACATCACCTGGTCCATCGCCCAGGCGGTGGAGTCGGCGTCGAGGTCGTGCCCCGCGACGAGCTCGGTCAGCAGGCCGGGCCACGTGAGCCCCGTGCCCGTCGAGTCGCTCGTGGTCGAGGCGGCGGGGTGCGGGGTGGCGGTCACGGGTGGCCCTTCGGCTGGACGGTCTCCTGTCGGCTACCGCGTGCCGGCGGCACGCAGCAGGTCGGCGACGGCGCGCTGGAGGGCGACCGCGTCGAACGGTCGGGGCACCGCGTCGTCGGCGAGCGACCACGATGCTAGCCAACCGTCCTGCGGCCTGCCGGTGAGGACCAGGACGGGCGGGCAGCGGTAGACCTCGTTCTTGAGCTGGCGGCACAGACCCATGCCGCCGGCCTTGTCGGCCTCCCCGTCGAGAACGAGCAGGTCCCAGCCGCCCGCGTCCGCCGCGGTCACGACGGCCGTCGGCGTCGCGACCTCGAGCCACTCGATGTCCGGCTGACCGGCACCCAACCGCCGCCCGACGGCGAGACGCACCTGCTCGCGCACCGTCACGTCGTCGCTGTAGAGGAGGATGCGCGGCGCGCGCGGGGTCACGCTCGTGTCCCCGTGCGTCGTCGTCACGGTCGTCGTCATCGTCGTCACCGTCGCCTTCGTGGTTTCCCTCAGGGTGGTCCGGGAGGGGCGCGCCACGGCACCGCGGCGCGCACGTCCCGACTGGCATCTTGGCACGTCGGAGCGGATCGCAGCACCCCCTCGCGCGGTACCCGCGCCGACCGGCGCGGGACCCGGGACCAAGGGCCCTGGCCACCCTCGGGCGCATGCCAGTTTCATGGCACTTAGCAGCGATCCGTCACCAAGTGCAGGTCTCCGTGGGAAGATCTGGAGACATTGTGAGATTCACCGCCTCCGGGCGGCCGTCTGCGTGCCGCGAAGCGGCCGTTCGTCGGCCATAATGGCTCCTGTGTCGACCGCAACGGCTGCCCCCCACGCCCATCAGCACGTGAGCGTCAACCGACCGAACCCCGTCTCGGTCGGGACGATCGTGTGGCTGGCCAGCGAGCTCATGTTCTTCGCCGGCCTCTTCGCTATGTACTTCACGGTCCGCGCCGTGATGCCCGCCGACGAGTGGGCCCTGCAAGCGGACAAGCTCAACCTGACCTTCGCGGCGATCAACACGACCGTCCTGGTGCTGTCGTCGGTGACGTGCCAGATGGGCGTGTGGGCCGCCGAGCGCTTCCAGCCCGTGCGCACCGGCTCGATCTTCCAGGTGAACCGCTGGGGGATGAACGAGTGGATGACGCTCACGTTCCTCATGGGAGCGTTCTTCATCGGTGGTCAGATCTTCGAGTACGCCGAGCTCGTCGAGCACGGCGTCTCGATCTCCTCGACGCCCTACGGGTCCGTCTTCTACATCACGACCGGCTTCCACGGCCTCCACGTCGTCGGTGGCCTGATCGCCTTCCTGTTCCTTCTCGGCCGCTCGTTCTCGGCCAAGAACTTCGGGCACCACGAGGCCACGACGGCCATCGTGACGTCCTACTACTGGCACTTCGTCGACGTCGTGTGGATCGCGCTGTTCTTCGTGATCTACATCTTGCGCTGACGACACGCCCGGGGTCCGCCCCGGCCCGCCCACCCGCCCCCTGCTCCCCCACCTGCGAGACGAGGATCATTTCGTGAAGGCACTCGCCGCCCGCAGACACCACCGCCTCGCGCCGGTCGTGCTGCTGCTGCTGGCGCTGCTGGTCACCGGTGGCGTCTACGCCGCCTTTGCACCGACTCCGGCCAACGCCGAGACCGCCAGCACCGAGGACATCGAGACCGGCCAGAAGCTGTTCCAGGCCAACTGCGCCACGTGCCACGGCCCGAACGCCGAGGGCTCGGACACGGCTCCGTCGCTCGTCGGCGTCGGCGCCGCGTCGGTCGACTTCCAGGTGTCCACCGGCCGCATGCCCATGCAGATGGACGGTCCGCAGGCCATCCAGAAGCCTCGCCAGTTCGACGAGGAGCAGACGGCGCAGCTCGCCGCCTACGTCGCCTCGCTCGGCGCCGGCCCGGCGATCCCGACGGACGAGCAGGTCGACGCCTCGCTCGGCGACGTCGCGAACGGCGCCGCGATCTTCCGCACCAACTGCGCGATGTGCCACAACGCGGTCGGCGCCGGCGGCGCCCTCTCCGAGGGCAAGTTCGCGCCCCCGCTGTGGGAGACCTCGGAGCGCAACATCTACCAGGCGATGCTCACCGGCCCGCAGTCGATGCCGGTCTTCAACGACGCGACCGTCACGCCCGAGGAGAAGCGCGACGTCATCGCGTTCCTCGAGTTCCAGCGTGAGGGCTCGGCCGGTGGCCTGTCGCTCGGCTCGCTCGGCCCGGTCAGCGAGGGTCTGTGGGCCTGGATCGTCGGAATGGGCCTCCTCATCGGGGCCGCGGTGTGGATCGGAGCGAAGTCCTCGTGAGCGACTACCAGAACCCCCGGTCGCCCGAGTCCTCGCACCGCGAGGTCGGGCACCGCGAGGAGCACGGCACCCTCGAGACGTTCCCGGACCCGGGTCTGCCGGAGCACAAGAGCCGCATGGCCGACCGCGACCCGAAGGCGTCGAAGCGCGGCGAGCGCCAGGTCGCGACGCTCTTCGGCCTCTCGGTGATCGGCACGATCGCCGCGCTCGTCGTGTACTTCGTCATCCCGCCGGACGGGACCACGGCCGGCGTGCGCCTGTCGACGCTCTCGCTCGGCGTGGCCATCGCCTTCGCGCTGCTCGGCATCGGCCTGGGTGCCGTGCACTGGGCGAAGGTGCTCATGTCCGACCACGAGAAGGTCGACGAGCGCCACCCGATCGCAAGCGACGCGGAGACCCGCGCCGGTGCGATCGCCGAGCTCGAGGCCGGCGCCAAGGACTCGGGCATCGCCCGTCGCGGCGTCCTCAAGGGCGCGGTGATCTCCGCGCTCGCGCTGTTCCCGCTCACCATCGCCGTCCCGCTCGTCGGGAGCGTCGGCGGCGACTGGAACGTCTCCAAGTTCAAGCACACGCTCTGGAAGCCCGGGACGCGCCTCGCGATCGACCCCTCGGGTCGGCCCATCAAGGCGGCGGACGTGACGATCGGCTCGGTCGTGCACATCATCCCCGAGGCCTCCCAGGAGGAGATGCAGTCCCACGAGTGGATCACGGAGAAGGCCAAGGCCGTCGTCCTGCTGGTCCGTCTCGACCCGCGCGACATCGTGTCCGAGCAGTCCCCTCCGGGAGAGAGCTGGTCGTACGACGGCATCGTCGCGTTCTCCAAGATCTGCACGCACGTCGGCTGCCCCGTGGCGCTCTACGAGCAGCAGACGCACCACCTGCTGTGCCCGTGCCACCAGTCGACGTTCGACGTGGCCGACAGCGCGAAGGTGGTCTTCGGGCCCGCGAAGCGGCCCCTGCCGCAGCTGCCGATCACCGTTGATGACGAGGGCTACCTGGTCGCCCAGAGCGACTTCCACGAGCCCATCGGCCCGAGCTTCTGGGAGCGTCTGAAGTGACCACCAGCACCGGAACCGCCGCACCCAAGGCGGCCGCACCGAAGGCAGCCGCGCCGACGACCCCCGCCGGCAAGGCCGCCGACTACCTGGACCAGCGCACCGGCATCGGCGTCGCCGTCAAGGAGTTCGCGCGCAAGGTCTTCCCCGACCACTGGTCGTTCCTCCTCGGCGAGATCGCGCTGTACTCGTTCGTCGTCCTGATCCTCACGGGCATCTTCCTCACCATGTTCTTCGTGCCGAGCATGTCGCTCGTCACGTACCACGGCGAGCCCGCGTCGATGAACGGCGTGCTCATGTCGGACGCGTTCGCGTCGACGCTGCACATGTCGTTCGAGGTCCGTGGCGGCCTGCTCATGCGGCAGATCCACCACTGGGCCGCGCTGATCTTCCTCGCCGCGATCGTCACGCACATGATGCGCGTGTTCTTCACCGGCGCCTTCCGCAAGCCGCGCGAGGTCAACTGGCTCGTGGGCATGCTGCTCATGATCATGGGTCTCGCCGCCGGGTTCTCGGGCTACTCCCTCCCCGACGACGTCCTGTCCGGCAACGGCCTGCGCATCACCGACGGTGTCGTGAAGTCGATCCCGCTCATCGGGTCGTACCTCTCGTACTTCATCTTCGGCGGCGAGTTCCCGGGCGAGCACATCATCCCGAGGCTCTTCACGGTGCACATCCTGCTGGTGCCGGGCCTGATCCTCGCGCTCGTCGCGCTCCACCTGTTCTTCGTCGTGCTGCACAAGCACACGCAGTACCCCGGTGGCGGTCGCACGGACAAGAACGTGGTCGGCTACCCGCTGTTCCCGGTGTACGTGGCCAAGGCCGGCGGCTTCTTCTTCGTCGTGTTCGGCATCCTCGCCCTCATGGGCGGCACGATGGCGATCAACAACGTGTGGAACTACGGCCCGTTCGACCCGTCGCCGGTGTCCGCGGGAGCCCAGCCCGACTGGTACATGCTGTTCCTCGAGGGCTCGCTACGACTGATGCCCGGCCAGGCGGAGTTCGTGACGTGGGGCGACTACACCGTGCCCCTCAACGTCCTGATCCCGGCCGTGGTCGTCCCGGGCCTGCTGTTCACCTTCCTGTTCGTCTACCCGTTCCTCGAGGCCGCGGTGACGAAGGACAAGCGTGAGCACCACGTCCTCGACCGTCCGCGCAACGTCCCGGTCCGCACCGGTCTGGGCGTCGCCTTCCTCACGGCGTTCATCATCCTGGCGCTCGCCGGGTCGAACGACCTCATCGCCACGCACTTCCACATGTCGATCAACACGATCACGTGGGCGTTCCGGATCCTCTTCTTCGTCGGCCCGTGGTTCGCGTTCTGGATCACCAAGCGCATCTGCCTCGGCCTGCAGCGCAAGGACCGCGAGCTCGTGCTGCACGGTCACGAGACGGGCCGGATCGTGCGGTTCGCGCACGGCGAGTACATCGAGGTCCACCGCCCGCTCGACGAGCAGGAGCGCTGGCTCCGGGTCAACTACCAGGCACACGAGCCGCTCGAGATCGAGCCGGCGACGGACTCCCGCGGGGTGCGCCGCAAGGGCTACAAGAAGGACAAGCGCCTCCAGCGCCTGTCGCGGTTCTTCTACGAGGACCGGATCAGGCCCGTGACGCCCGCCGAGCTCGCGGCCGCTCACTCGCACGGCGAGCACGACGCGCTCGAGGGCGAGAGGCACGAGCAGATCGAAGCCGGTGCCGCCACCGTCGGTGGTGGGCGCGACTTCGTGGAGCCGGAGAAGGGCGCCGACGAGCGTCGACCCTGAGGTTCCTGCACAGTAGGACGATGACCCGTGACCAGTCCCCTCATCGAGGCGGACAGGTTGCGGGTCATCGTCGTCTCGGCACCCGGGCGCGGACGGCCGCGTCCGCCTGAGGGTGCCGAGGCACCGCCAGTTCACCGCACAGCGGCCGCTGGACCCCTTCCCGCGGCCCCGGTACCAGGAGGTCCTCCGGATGCCCGTCTACACCCTGCCCGAGCTGTCCTACGACTACGGTGCGCTCGAGCCGCACATCTCCGGGCGGATCATGGAGCTGCACCACTCCAAGCACCACCAGGCCTACGTCACCGGCGCGAACACCGCCCTGGAGAAGCTC
>PJUI01000115.1_pt1 | contig 49357 bp, 43 predicted proteins | sample 1512201 | NCBI WGS metagenome assembly PJUI01 (sample SAMN08177670, study PRJNA422409) | Feces metagenome, whole genome shotgun sequencing project. | isolation source: Chicken feces (2) enriched on wood chips | host: Gallus gallus | place: USA: Madison | collected 2015-01-15
CCTGCCTAGGTGGTGGAACTGGTAGACACGCAGGACTTAAAATCCTGTTCCCGTTAAGGGAGTGCGGGTTCGATTCCCGCCCTAGGTACAAGAAAGCTCATCAGTCGATGGGCTTTTCTTGTTTATTCGCTTCAATTTAATAAAATTGTCTGCGGAGCTCATCCCTAGGTGGATATATTTATCTTACCGCCATAAAAATAAGACAAAGCCATAGATCAAGCTCAGCAAAATAAGTTTTAACATGCCAATTCTATATTTAAACAAAAGAAAGACGGAAAAAAGCAACCAAACGACTGCAATGGGATCGATTGAAAACCATGCACCTATACCCTGCGCAAATAGAATCCCTTGCCCCAAATAACAGGCTAAATTAACTATTACTCCGACCACTGATGCTGTCACTAAAGATAGGACGTATTGTATCCCTACATTTTTTTGCGCCCGCTCAATCAGTGGTGCCCCCACAAAAATGAGAGCAAAGTTTGGCAAAAAGGTAAAATACGCCGTAGCAGCCAAACCTATCGCCGCCATGGTATAGGACTGTTGAAAATGATTGAAGCCAGCCATAAACCCTACATAAGCCAATACAACCACCAAAGGTCCCGGCGTCGTCTCTGCAAGTGCAAATCCATCGATCATCTGACTCTTTGTAAGCCACAGCAATTTTTCTGTCACAAGAGCAGCAACATAGGGAATAACGGTATAGGAACCTCCGATCGTCAGATAGGCAGATTTTGTAAACAAAAACGAAAGTGTTTTCCAAAAATCTGTATCAACCGTAAAAAACAGTAATGTGGAAAATGGAATCAACCAGAGTAAAAAAAACAACAAAATCTGAGCAAAAATACGACGATAGGATAAAGACGGAAGCTTTTCGAGGGTATTGATAAAGTACGACGATTCGAGTTTCTCGCCATCATTTTCTAGACTAGTATCTATTTTAGAGGTTTTCGATAAAATGGAATATAAAAGTATACCAAAAGCTATTACGCCAACAATAATCCAAGGCATGGGGACCTCAACAAAATATGACAGAAAAAAAGCCGCCAATGCAACCCAATAATGCCATCCACTGACAAGCGATTTCTGTCCTACCCGAAAAGTTGCAAATATAATAATTCCTAGAACTGCCGGTTTTAAGCCTGAAAATAAGGCCATCAGCAATGCGGAATTACCATAGTGTGCGTATATTGAACTGAGTCCAAATATAATAAGAAGCGAAGGAACAATAAAAAATAATCCGGCAAGGACACCTCCTTTCAAGCCATGTAGTTTCCAGCCGAGATAGATGGTCAATTGATGTGCTTCGGGGCCGGGGAGCAACATACATGCGTTGAGCGCCTGAAAAAACTTCTTGTTGCTTACCCACCTCTTCTTTTCAACCAAAAAATCATGCATAATTGTCACATGACCGGTTGTTCCACCAAAACTTATCCAGCCTAACACAAACCAAAACCGCATCGCTTCCCAAAAAATCGGCTTTTGTCCCTTATCTTCTTCTAAATTCATTGTTTTAAACTCTATTTCTATTAAGCTTATCTTGTATTGACAATCAATCCCACAAAATAAACTTTATTCCACTGCTCTTATTTAAGAACAGTTAATGCATGGAACTCTTATCAAAGAGGTTTGGCCCCTATATATAACCGTATAAAAAAAGCGGGATTATTAAAATATCTCGCTTTTTTTATATTAAGAATTTGATGAGATAAACTATTTTTTATCTAAAATAGTAACTTCCACTCTTCTGTTTTTTTGACGTCCTTCGGGAGTTTTATTATCGCCAACCGGATTTGACTGACCAAAACCTTTCGCCGTGATGCGTGATTCAGCAACACCTGAATCCACTAAGAACTTCTTCACTGAAGCAGCTCTTTTATCAGAAAGCCATTGATTATACTCAACAGTACCTGTTGCATCTGTATATCCATCGACTTTAATCTTATTATTGCTTTCTTTTAAGATCAAAGCCAATTTACTGACTTCGGTTTTTGCCTTTTCAGACAAATAAGAAGAGTTTGTTGGAAACAATAAATCGGACGATATACTAAACTTAATCCCTTCATCAGTTCTTTTAGCATCATTAAAATCCTTCTTCACATTTTTCAATCCATCATCAGTTCCATCTTTTGTTACAACAGCACCTGGATTGACTACAATAGCTTGTTGTTTACAGGAAAATAACGATAAACTTGCACATAAGGTTAAAATCCCCAAATTAATTTTTCTAAGCATGTCGTTTCTAGCGTATTTAATATCGATTTAAGCACTGTAAATATAACGAAAAAAGTCCAATAAGACATCTTTCCCCCGCCCTATCTAACGTAACAAATCTATTTCTTGGTATATACTTTTTCCATGGTCTTTTTCACTTCAGGGATATTTTCGTATAATTTCCAGATCATACCCGAATTTGCATTCTCGATCATCACCGCAATTGTTGCCTGATTCCTTGCGCGATAGCTTTCAGAGACATCGTTATTTTTAATATCGATCCAGCTTCTAAAACCATATTGTGTAAATAGCACATCGGCATATTCTTCATAGAACTTTCGTAAGGCTTTTAGTGCAATCTCTTTTTCAAACGGATAAGCTGCAATAGATATTGCAGGATTTACTAAATATCCCCGATAAGTATCTTCAACATTTTCTACTCCCCAGATATCCGTAAATCGTGTCCCTATGCTCATTTCATTATCTCTGCGCTTATAAGCAAGGATATAATCCGACAAATACTTCTTGTAATCCACAAAATCATCTACTTTTCCCTTAGGATCCATAATAAGAAAAGGGCGATAAACGGACATTAATGATTCATTCAAACTGCCTCCCGCGATATTTTTAGCAAAAATAACTTTGTCATCGGAATAAATTGAAGCTCCGGTATTTCCCGCATCACCAATTAAAGGGTTGGTACTTATTGAACGCGCCAATGAGTCATTCAACTTCATCCGCAGCTCAGGAGCCAAATCATTGGATTCATCTCCAAAATACAATTCATTACCTTTATGTTTGGTGGCAAATCCATTGGTATAGGCTGAAATCGGTAGAGGATGTGTCGGTGAAGACATCGCCAGTAAGTAGGTCCCCAAACTCTCATTAAACCCTCCCAGCAGTCTAGACCTAGCTGTACTGTCTACTGGAGACCATTTGTTCCAAAGTACATCAGCATTATTTGCATCCGTAAAATAGTTCCAATTTATACGTTCCCAGAGTTTGGTAATGTTATTTCTCAGCGCCTGTTCTTCGGGATTATCTTTAGAGAAATACTGTCGGGCGATTAAAAGCGATTCCATGATATGCGATGTCCCACGCAAATCATACGTTGGAATTGAATCGCGATAATAAGGCACCCCTGAACGACCATCATAAAGTGCTGTAAAGACACCTTGATGCTGTTGTGCGCTTCCTAAAAATTTCACCATTCGTGCTAACCTGAGCAAAAGAGCCTGCCTCGAAATCAGGTTATTTTCCCCCGCCACAAGCAAGCCTAAGATCGCATAACCAGTTTCGTTGGTGGATACAATAGCCTGTCTATTGCCTCTATCGGGCAGGAACATACCGCTATTTACATCATAATTATCTATAAAATAGTTGACATGTGCATTCCGAATAAAATTTAACATCTCCGCATCCGTACCTTTTTTTGTCTGTACCTCCCTAACTTCGGAAAAAGGAGATTCAACATAATTATAGTCTACCCAAGCTATCTTATAATAATAAGGTTTGTTATATTCATCCACCCTATCCAACGATTTTTGCACATAGATGGGTAAAATTGCAATCGGCTGAAAATTAAGTTTATCTTCCGAACGATAAATTTTTACATAGCGAATACTTGGGGTCAACGGTAATTGCCAAACCAGTTCCACTTGTTTATCCACAGAACTTATTTTCGACAAAATGGCGGCCGATGACAGTTTTACCTTTGGATAGTTTTTGGGTAAAAACTCAATTTGATCGATAAACAATTGATTTGTCCGCAGAGAAGTTCCATTTTGTTCCAAAACTAAGGCTGAAACAGACTTACCCATTGAAATTCCAGCAAATTTAGTAATTGGAATAGAAACATTAAGCCAAGTATCATAAGCAAAATCATCGATATAATTTGCAATATCCACCGCATTCGTCCTTGTATCATTTTGCTGCAAAGTGACTTTAGGCAATTGTCCTTTCTCTGTGTTGCTTTGAACAAACAATTTAAAGGTCAGATGGTCATCTTTAGCGATTAAATAGGGGAATTTCTGCTTGTCGTTTAAAATGCTTGCTTCCCATTTTCCATTGGGAGAAGAAACATACCGCAGCGAAAGCGAATTGCCCGGAGTAAAAAACAAACTATCGGACACAGGTAAGCTATAACTCACATTCTGTATCCATGATTCACCTGTATAATGAGCAATACTTTTAGCATAACTCCCGTTGATAACGCTATTGTCAAATAAAACTTCAGGATAACTCTCCGATCGAACAAGCGAAGGTAAGATCAGCAACAAAAGAAAGTAAAAATATTTTTTCAGCATAAGTCAACATTTTTCACAGGGCTACAATCAAAAACTAAGCCACCACTACGATTATAACGCAAATGTAACAAAGGAATTCCAATGATATTATCCTCCTTAATTTTAATTTCAGAAAAAATGCGCTAAATTAGCCCTCTGAATATTTTCATAAAATAGATATATGAAAACCACGTTTGATTTTGAAAAGCCAATTGCAGACTTGCAATTGCAAATTGAAAAGGTAACTCAAGTTGCCGAAAAAACTCAAGTTGACATGAGCGCAACCGTTCGTGAGCTTGAGGAAAAGCTTGCTTCTACAGAAAAAGAAATATACGGCAATTTAACTGGCTGGCAGAATGTTCAAATGTCGCGTCACCCTGATCGCCCGCAGACTTATGATTATATAGAAGCGATCTGCGACGAATTTATTGAGCTACATGGTGACAGAACTGTTAAGGATGATAAAGCCATTGTTGGCGGTATGGCTTCTATAGATGGTAATGCTGTTATGATTATTGGTCATCAAAAAGGCAAAAACACAAAAGAACGCCAATACCACAATTTTGGAATGGCTAATCCTGAAGGCTACCGAAAGGCGTTACGTTTGATGAAAATGGCCGAAAAGTTCAATAAACCCGTGATCACCTTAATTGATACGATGGGTGCTTATCCGGGCTTGGAAGCTGAAGAACGTGGACAGGGAGAAGCGATCGCGCGTAATCTGATGGAAATGGCGGTATTAAAAGTTCCGATCATTTGTGTGGTTATTGGCGAAGGAGCTTCCGGAGGAGCTTTGGGGATTGGTGTTGGAAACAGGGTTTACATGATGGAACATACCTGGTATTCGGTTATCTCTCCAGAATCTTGTTCTTCTATTTTATGGAGAAGTTGGGATCATAAAGAGAAAGCCGCAGAGGCATTAAAATTAACTTCAGAAGACATGTTGGGCAACGGGTTAATTGATGGTATCATCCCTGAGCCTTTAGGCGGTGCACATCAAGATCCGGCGGCAGCAGCAGCGAATCTAAAAAGCCAATTGTTAAAAGATCTTGCAGAATTGACTGCTAAAGATAGTGACACATTGGTTTCCGAAAGAATTGATAAATTTAGTAAAATGGGCGTTGTCACTGAATAAGATGACTCACCCCTATCATAAAAAAAAGTCAGCCATGTAGCTGACTTTTTTTATACCTACTTGTATAAGAAAATAGGCTCTAAGTGTCTTTGAAAGTGACTCACTGTCAATAGATCCCCTACCTAAGTTGGTAGATCAACATCTATTCGATGACAAAACAAATCTTTCTAGTTCCCTAAAAAACGATATATGATCGGTCGCTTTATAAAAGAATAATTCAGTAACATTTAATAAGTTACATCTTTTCGCATCAAAAAAGTCAAAAACATTTGGCAAAATTCATTTATTTTCCTACCTTTGCATCACTTTCAAAAACGGAAAGGATTCCGTAGCTCAGCTGGTAGAGCAATACACTTTTAATGTATGGGTCCTGGGTTCGAATCCCAGCGGGATCACAAAAGAAAAGCTAATCGCAAGATTAGCTTTTTTTGTTTTAACGATATTCGGATCCGAAAGCAGGTCCGGCTGGAATTGATTCTTTGGGGCCCGGGTATACGCATGTGAATTAGAGACTGAGCCAATCCCAATACATATTATTCTGGATCCAATATTACTTCCAGAAATTTCACCATTTCAGCCCCTTCAATGCTATTTGCCTTTAATTCGATTTTCTGGTTGCCTTTGGACAGATTTACACTTCCCAATTCGAGCTGGATTCCGCGTGAACCGACAGGAGAAGCCGGATTTATCACAAAATCGAGGTCCTTTCCTCCTAGAGTCAAGCTTAAACTCCCTCCTGTGTTCGCTACATCTTTTACATATCTGACGGAGACCTTAGACCTCCCACCAGTTAACACATAAGTATTCCATACCAGACCTTGATATAAGCCGGTCCACCCAGCAACATAATAACGATCTTTTTTACCATCACCGAACTTCATCTGCGGCCCTATCTGTTTAGCGTAAAATGACAAAAGTCTATTTTTGGAAAAATTGTGATCTAAATAGATGATATCATTATTGTTTTGATTCATGCTATTGCTTTCGAGCTCTACAACCACAACCGAATCACCTTCTTCACGATCAATTCGGTCTGTAGGAATATGCAAACCATCATCCTTAACCCTATAATTCTCTATTGTCTTACCCGACAAAGAGGTAACTGACTTAACTCTACCTTTCAATCCTCCAACAATCAACTCCCCCTGCTGAGGCCCATCAAAGACATGGAGATATAAAATGTTCCCTCTTTGTGTAATGACTCCCCAAGGCTGGCGAGACAAACCGGAAGGTGCAACAGCAATAACACTTTCACTATTCCCTTTCATCCATTGACCTAATCCCTTTAAAATGGCAACATCATGAGCATCGATGCTTCCATCCCCCTTAGGACCAATATTCATAAGAATATTCCCTCCCATTGCAGTCGCCTTTGCCAACAGCTTAATAAAATGTGCTGTAGATTTATGACTTTTATCTGTCGAAGAGTAACCATAAGATTCATTCGTCGTGGGTATCGCTTCCCAATAAGCTCCGTTGGAAACCGGATAATATTCCTCCGGCCGATCTGCTGTATTCAGATAGTCGCCATAATTCTTTTCCTCCGTACGAGCCAACCTACCGTTGACAACAATAGAAGGATCCTTCATTCGAATCGCTTTGAGTATCCTCAAATTTTCCGATAGCGGCAACTTATGCGGCGTGTCAAACCACAATAAATCGGGATGATAACGTTGGATAAGTTCTTCAATCTGTGGAATTGCTTTTTCATCCACATAACGTTTAGCTTTTGTTAACCAATCAGGATGCTTGTCGAACCACTTTGCACCGCCCAGCAATTTATCTCCCCCTGGGTTATCATAATCCCAGTCATTCCCGGGAGCATCGGGATGTTCCCAGTCGAAAGCATGCGAGTAATAAAACCCAAATAAAAGTCCATGCTTACGACAAGCTGCAGCTAACTCGGCTAAAGGATCTCTTTGAAATAGCGTATTCGCTAACGAATATTCACTTGAAAATGCGGTGGGATACATTGCAAAGCCATCATGATGTTTGGCTGTGATAATAAAATATTTCATGCCTGCGTCCTTTGCCAACAACACCCATTCCTCTGCATCAAATCTTACCGGATTGAATCGTCGTGCAGAATCAAGATATTCCTGACGTGGGATTTTCATTACACGCATCAAATGCTCAGCATAACCACCACCTTGTTTTCCTTTCCATATATTGCCATACTGCGAGTAAACACCCCAATGAACGAACATACCAAATGTTGCTTCCTTCCACCTCTTGATGCGTTGCTCCCTCGTACTGGCCACTTGTTTCCACCAGTCATTTTCAGCTTCCACTAGTGCATTTTTATCACGCGCAGTAGCATCATTAAACATATTCGCAGCTTCATTACCCTCATTTACATTTTTAGTCTGCGCCATGGAAACAATTGTTCCTGAAGAAAGTAATAAAAAAAAGAAGTACTCAATTTTAAACATAATGTCGGTTTTATGGATCGCAATAAGAGTTATTCCGATTGAATTCGATCAAAAGTAACATAAAGTACGATTCGACAAGTGTACAAATTGTTCATTTTGGAGGAAATATTGATCCGAATTGCTACAAGGAAAACCTATTCTCCAATCGACTGTTTACTTAAGATGGCAAAGACACTTAAAGAGAGATGTCTAAAACTGTGCAAATATTTTATAGCAACTGATACAAGCTATTACTATTTATTGAATATTTGTCTGAAACTTTAATTCAATCATTATGGAAAAGTTAACCGCAAAAGCAAGTATACAGATTCAGAAACCTATCAACGAAGTTTTTGAGGCAATCGTAGATCCCACTAAGATGAACCACTATTTTATAAAATCGTCAACCGGACGGTTAGAGATTGATAAAACGGTCGAATGGACATTTCCTGAATTTCCGGATAGTTTTCCTGTCACCGGAAAAATGATCAAACTGGACACTTACATTTCCTTTGACTGGAGCGGTGGGCTTCCGAATCAATTCGTGGAAATTGTATTATCTACATTTGGAGAGAACTCTACCGTTGTAAAAATTACAGAACACGAGATGAACAATGATGAAGAAGGTATTTTAATTATGATGCGTCAAACCGAGGGATGGGCCAACTTTCTGGCCTGTCTGAAAGCATATCTTGAATATGATATTAATCTGAGAACTGGAGCCTTTGATTTTATGTTCCAAAAATAGTCACGGCAAAACATAAACAAGCACAAAATTAAATTTCAAGATCATTACATAGTTCAATTAAAATTATAGGAAGACTTCTCCTAGCATTCAATGATAAATGGCACAAAATAAAACGGCGTATACCGAAGCATCTGTCGAAATCTTTATCAAGACTGTTGACGACCCACAAAAACAGATGGATAGCGCAGCACTTATAAAACTGATGGAAACCGCAACAGGGGAACCAGCAAAGATGTTCGGATCATCCATTATCGGATTCGGGCAATATCATTATAAATATGCAAGCGGACATGAAGGTAATGCCCCTCTGCTTGGATTCAGTCCCCGAAAATCAGCGATTTCTCTTTACGTGTACAGCGGAGGAGATGAACAGCGTCATTTAGTTGATCAGTTGGGAAAGTTAAAAATAGGCAAAGCCTGTATATACATCAAAAAATTAAGCGACATCAATATGGAGACATTAAACCAGCTTATGCGCGAAACAATACAGTTTATAGAAAATAAGTATACGAGAATCAAAGAATAGCATCCAAATTATGGCAACGAGCATCTCAACAATAGACGAATATATCAATCAGTTTGATGGGGACAAAAAAGCATATCTGGTCAAAGTGAGACAGCTTATTGCTGATCTGGTCCCTCCTTCGGCAGATGAAACGATTTCCTATCAAATGCCCACTTTTAGATACAACGGTAATATCATCCATTTTGCAATGAACAAAAATCATCTGGGATTGTATCCTGGCCCAGATGCTATCCAGCACTTCATTACAGAACTCAAAAATTTTAAAACTACAAAGGGTGCAATACAGATTCCATTGGATCAACCGATTCCCGCACAAGTAATAAGCGATATTGTCAATTTTAATATCGATAAACTAAAAGACAAACAAGGCCCCAATTGGTACCAAAGCCGGGGAAACTGGCAAGCAGCTGAAGAGCTCATGCAGCAGATTATCGTCAAGACTTCATTAAAAAAAGAATTCAAATGGGGAAATTACATTTATACCCATAAAGGAAAAAACGTTATTGGCTGGGGTGGTTTTAAAAATTTCTTTTCTCTCTGGTTTTATAATGGCGTATTCTTAGAAGACAAAGAAAAGCAGCTCATTAGTGCCTCAGAGGGAAAAACGAAAGCATTGCGGCAATGGCGTTTTGAAGACGTTAAGGATATGGATGCCGAAAAAATAGCCGCGTATATCCAAGAATCCATCCAAAACATTGACGAAGGAAAAGAGCTCAAACCGACCAAGGCACCTGCAAAAGTTCCCTCAGGTTTATTTTTAGAAGCTTTACAGGCAGACAAAGTATTCAACGACAGCTTCCAGGCATTAACCCCTGGAAAACAGAAAGAATACATCGAATACATCGAGGAGGCCAAACAAGAAAAGACTAAACAGTCCCGTATGGAGAAAATTAAACCATTGATTTTTGCGAAAAAAGGGCTGAACGACAAATACAAATAGGTGAACGCTAATACAAAAAAAAGATGAATAATTCAATTATCCCATCCATTTGGTTCGATCAAAACGCGCAGGAAGCCTTTGATCTATACGCTGGTACCTTTCCTAGAAGCCATATTAGCAACAGCTCTCCCATCGTTGTTGAAGCGGTCCTAAGCGGTGTGAAATTTATTGGAATAAATGGAGGTCCTATATTCAAACCCAACCCATCCATATCATTTATGGTCATTTGCGAAAGCAAAGAGGAAATTGATCGTATCTGGAATTCACTTGTTGTGAACGACAACATCTTAATGCCTTTAAACTCCTACCCTTGGAGCCCATACTACGGCTGGCTGGCCGATAAGTTTGGTGTCAATTGGCAATTATACCTCGGTAAACTGAGCGATACCAACCAACAGGCAATTGTACCGACGCTAATGTATTGCGGAGAGCAACAAGGAAATTGCGAACAAGCGTTAGCATTTTATGCAGAATTATTTCATGATTTTCGAAGCAATGGGATCATGAAATACACAGAAGGTGAATATATCGGCTCAATCCAACATACCCAATTTTTAGTCCGGGATTTTACACTCATGGCAATGGATAGCGGTGTTCTCCAAACTTTCACCTTTAACGAAGGTATTTCACTCACTATTCTCTGTAAAGATCAGCAGGAAATTGATTATTTCTGGAATCATATCACGAAGAAAGGCAAAGAGAGCATGTGTGGCTGGTGCAAAGACGAATTCGGCGTAAGCTGGCAGATCGTACCCGAACAAATTGCAACATTACTACAGCGACCGGGGGCAAATGAAGCGCTCATGAAAATGAAAAAGATCATTATCCGGGAGCTCATTGGATAATTTCAAAAGGATTCTCAAACTGAGGAGAACAGCTATTTTAAAATAGTATCAAGAAAAAAGGGGATTATTCATCCCCTTTTATGCTTTCACTTGCAATGCCAATGCGTATAATTTCATTTGCTTAATCATGGATAGCAAGCCATTTGCCCGAGTTGGTGACAAATGTTCTTTCAGCCCTATTTTATCTACAAAATATAAATCGGCATCAACGATCTCCTTGGCGGTATGTCCAGATAGTACTTTGACCATTAAACTCACCAAACCTTTTGTGATAATCGCATCACTATCTGCGGTAAAATACACTTTTCCATCCTTTATTTCCGGGAAAAGCCATACTTTGGACTGACATCCTTTGATGATATATTCGTCTGTTTTGTATTGTTCATCAATTAGAGGCACTTCTTTCCCGAGCTGGATGATGTACTCATATTTTTCCATCCAATCTGTAAAGAAAGCAAAATCCTCAATTAATTCATCCTGTATTTCATTAATGGTCATACCTATTTTTTATTAAACTAACATATTGACCGCACGTTGGATACCTGCGACCAAAATATCTATTTCCTCTTTTGTATTATATACGGCTAAAGAAGCACGAATAGTTCCCGGGATGCCAAACCTATCCATGACAGGTTGGGCACAATGGTGTCCTGTACGAACCGCAATTCCTAATTTATCCAGAATCACACCAACATCATAAGGATGGGTACCATCAATGACAAATGAAATAACAGAACATTTCTGCTCAGCCGTTCCAATAAACCGCATGCCCGGAATTTCAGCCAACTTCTCCGTAGCGTACTGCAACAAATCATGTTCGTAGGCCTCAATATTGTCCAAGCCTATTGAATTGATATAATCGATTGCCTCATTTAAACAGATACCGGCCTCAATATTAGGCGTACCGGCCTCAAATTTAAACGGCAACTCATTATAGGTTGTTTTTTCAAAAGTAACCTCTTTAATCATATCTCCGCCACCTTGATAAGGTGGCATTGCGTTCAATAATTCCTCTTTACCATATAACACGCCTACTCCTGTAGGACCATACATTTTATGTCCGGAAAATACCAGAAAATCTACATCAAGTTTTTGAACATCAATCTGTATATGTTGAACAGCCTGCGCAGCATCGACTAAAACAACAGCACCATGTCGGTGAGCAATTGAAATCATCTCACGCACAGGATTGATTGTCCCCAGGGAGTTTGAAACATAGGTTACAGCAACTAATTTGGTTTTCTCATTAAACAAATTGCTGTAAGCATCCATATCAAGCTCACCTTTGTCGTTCATCGGAATGACCTGAATTTTACAGCCCTTTTCATCACAAAGCATCTGCCAAGGCACAATATTAGAGTGATGTTCCATTGCAGAGATAATGATCTCATCTCCCGCATGAATGAAAGCTCTTCCGTAACAGGTTGCAATGAGATTGATCCCATCTGTTGTTCCTTTGGTGATAATGATTTCCTTATCTTCAGCAGCATTGATAAAAGCCTGAACTTTTTTTCGGGTTACCTCAAAGGCGTCCGTCGATATCTGACTAAGATAATGTACGCCCCGATGCACATTACTATTCATATCTGTATAATAATGTACAATCGAATTGATAACAGAACTCGGTTTTTGTGTCGTTGCGCCATTATCCAAATAAACCAATGGTCTGCCGTTTACTTCTCTTTTCAGTATCGGGAAATCAGCACGTATTTTATCTATATTAAATTTTTCCAACGTCGTCTAAATAATTTATACAAAGTTAATAGTATTTTATCGAATACGGGGCGGCCAATCTGTTTTTTATGTCATTATCAATATCGGTTTTATAAGGTATCCTCAGCCAAAAAAGTAATTTTTGGCATTTTAAACAATTATAGTTAGCTTTTATAATTTATTGATGCTATTTAGTTACCTTTGTAATGATATGCAAGAATTACCTCTAAATTTACCAGAAGGCTCACGTAAAGAAGTGATGACCTATTTGGAACCGTTCATGCTCAATGAGATGAGCGAATACCTGAAGCCTGTTGAAGACATGTGGCAACCTGCCGATTTTCTTCCAGATTCTTCTAGGGACACTTTTTTTGAGGAAGTAAAAGAGTTGCAGGAAAGTGCAAAAGAGCTTTCTTATGATTTAGTTGCTGTATTAATCGGAGATACAATCACCGAAGAAGCTCTACCAACATACGAATCCTGGTTGACCATGGTGGAAGATGTTGACAAAAACGAGCAAGGCGGATGGATGAAGTGGGTACGCGCTTGGACTGCTGAAGAAAACCGTCACGGTGACCTGTTGAACAAATACCTTTATTTGTCGGGCAGAATAGACATGCGTCAATTTGAAATGTCTACACAATATCTTATTCAAGACGGTTTTGATATCGGTACTGGTGCAGACCCTTACCGGAATTTTATTTATACTTCATTTCAGGAATTAGCAACCAACGTTTCCCATCGTCGTGTATCTGGGCTTTCAAAAAAAAGCGGTGATAAACTTTTAGCAAAAATGTGCGGTGTCATCGCATCTGATGAAGCACGCCATGCCAAAGCTTACATGTCGTTTATTTCAAAAGCAATCACGGTAGATCCTAGTGAAGTGATGATTGCATTTGAAGATATGATGCGGAAAAAAATCGTGATGCCAGCACAATTTTTAAGAGAAGCAGGCGAGCCTCAAGGAGAAGCATTTGCACATTTCTCTGATGCTGCGCAAAGACTGGGTGTATATACTGCTTTGGACTATGTTGATATATTGAAAGACCTAAACAACGAATGGCAAATAGATCAAGTGACGGGACTGAATGATAAAGGTGAAAAAGCAAGAGACTATCTATTAAAGCTACCCGATCGCCTGACTAGACTGGCTGACCGGATGAAGGTTCCTGAAAAAGAATATAAATTCAAATGGATTTACGGATAACATAAAAAAAAGCTTGATTTAAATAATCAAGCTTTTTTTTATGTTGAACGAATAACTTAATGGTGTCAAAATCGCGAACGATTATTTCACGTTACCCATCAATTTACGCACTACAGGCGACAAGGCAATAAGCACTACACCAGCAATCAAAGAATACAAGCCTAATTGCTTGTAACTTTCTGTATAAGTCACGAGTTTATCCGCCAATGAACTCCCTTCTTTAGCTTCGGCCATACTAGCACCAATCAAACCTGCAACGTATTGCCCATAAGCACTTGCTAGGAACCACATTCCCATCATGATACCTTGCAATCGCGGCGGAGACAATTTTGTCATAATAGAGAGGCCGATTGGTGAAAGACAAAGCTCACCTACGGTGATCACTAGTAGCGCAAGAGTAAAAACATCCAATGAGGTCATACCATCATGGGCAAACAAACGTGTCGCAAAGAGAACATAATAACCCAAGCCCAAGAAAACGAAACCAAGACCAAACTTGATAATGGTGTTTGGCTCGACTTTACGTTTGCCCAACCAAATCCAGAAAAGGCCAAAAAGCGGTGCTAATGCAATAATAAACAGTGCTCCACCTGAATTGTTAACACCATTCGGATCCAGCGTTATCATGCCTAACAAAGAATCATTCAGATGTTTTGCAGCAAAAATGCTCAACGAACCGCCACTTTGCTCATATATTCCCCAAAAAATAATAGAGAAAAGAATAAATACCAAGGCAGCAATCAATTTTTTACGTTCCTCTGATGTAACTTTAGACATTTCATAGAAAAGATACAAAAGTGTCAAAGGGCCGATTGTATACATAAAATAATCGGTATACTGGGTTTTTGACACCATGATCTGAATGACGGGAATGAAAATCAATGTCGCAATATATACAGCATATTCTACCCATTTTGGAAGTGCCTTTGTTTTTACAATCGCATTAGGATCCCCTGGTTGAAGTCCAATTGGCCCCAAATGCCTTTTGGTGAAATGAAAATTCACCAAACTGACCAACATTCCTACTGCCGCCAAACCAAAGGCAACATTCCAACGATGTGCCTCAGAAATAAACGAAGTCAGCATATACCCTTTCCCGATCGCAACACAGATATATCCACCTAAAAAGGCACCTAAATTTATTCCCGCATAAAACAAAGAAAAACCGCCATCCCGACGAACATCACCTTTTTTATAAAGTTCTCCGACCATCGTCGATATGTTTGGTTTAAAAAAACCAGTACCTATGATAATAAACGATAAACCAAAAAAGAAATATTTATGCGGATCTGCAGCAAGAAAAAGACTTCCTACAATCATCAATAAACCACCCCAGAATAAAGACTTTCTAAAACCAAGAATTTTGTCTGCGAATAAACCACCAATAAATGTAAATGCATAAACAAATGCCTGTGTCGCCCCATACTGCAAATTCGCGTCCTTCTCAGCAAAGTTTAGTTGCGTGATCATAAAAAACACCAACATACCTCGCATACCGTAGAAACAGAATCTTTCCCACATCTCGGAAAAGAATAGACTCCAGATTTGTTTAGGGTACTTTCCCTCAAAATTTTGAATCTCTTCAAGCGATTCCCTTGTACTAACCTCCATACTAATTTATATTAATCAAAAAAGCTTCTTTCGTAAAAGAAGCTTATATATTTGTTATTTAATTCCGTGCATCAATCGTTTAATCAATGGATTAAACAGCATTACTAACAGTCCTGCTAAGGCAGGAATTGCGGTAAATAAGAAGAAGAAGTAACTCAAGGAGTGTTCCTCTTGAATGGTCTCCACTTGTCCTCCCAATACGGCCGCAACCTTCTGTGCAATAGCAATCGCCAAGTACCAGATGCCAAACATAAATGCAAGCATGCGCGCGGGCACCAATTTGGATACGTAAGAAAGACCTACAGGTGAAATAAATAATTCGCCCAATGTATGGAACAAATAGGTCAGCACCAAAAATACCATCGAGATTTTAGCCCCTTGACTTATTCCCATAGATCCCAATCCAATAATCAAAAATCCTATCGCCACCAAGATCAAACCAAAGCCATATTTGAAGGCTGCCGATGGGTTATATTTGGACTCCCAAATTTTGGATACCGAGGAGGCAAGTGCAATGATAAAAAATGAGTTGAGGATCGAAAACCAGGAGACTTTAATTTCTGATGCTTCTTTATTGAATTCATTGTACAACATCCAGATTACTGCTCCCCAGATCAACCCAAAACAGATAAACAATACGATATTTGAAATGGCAATTTTGTTCCAGGTTACTTTTGCCAATTTAATCAGAACCCAAGAGATAATCGAAAGCGGTACAATCGTCAATAAACCATTTACCAAATTAAAGGTCGTCAATGCAGCACCGGTAAGTGATCTATCAATATTATCTCTAGCCACAAGAACCAACGAAGTTGCCCCTTGCTCAAAGCTCATAAAAAAGAAGACCAAGAAAAACGCTAGCAACACCACCGCAAACATCCGATCCCTGACAACCTTATCATAACGCATAATCCGTGTCACAATAAGATATATGAAGAGAATCAACGCCACAATGACCATAATATACTGACCTCTAAGAAACGGTGTATCCAAACCAGAAAACACATCAACAATACCGTTCTTAGATAAAGGATCATTGAAAGCGTATACAAAACCAATAATAGAAACTATCGCGATCAATACATAATCCCGTAGGGTAAATGGATTTCTAGTATCCGTATCCTCAGCGATAACTTTATGTTCCCCTGAGGTAGACTTATTTAAAACACCGAGATTTCCCATGAGCGGTTTTGCAAAAACAAACTGCAGCGTTCCTAAAAGCATAAAGATACCAGCCAATCCAAATCCCCAGTGCCAGCCATAAGTTTCAGCAATATATCCGCATAGCATCATACCAAAAAAAGCACCGGCATTAACACCCATGTAGAATATCGTATAAGCACCATCTTTTTTCTCCGGCAGATCTTTATACATCTCACCCAAGATAGAAGGCATATTGGGCTTAAAAAAGCCTGTACCGACAACTAGACATATCAGACCAAGGAAAAACATAATTGAGGTATCAAAAGCCATGGCAGCATGCCCCAGTGTCATAATCGCCGAGCCAATGATAACCGCTTTACGCGATCCAATATATTTATCCGCAATAATCCCTCCTAGAATAGGAGTTAAATAGAGCATCATGGCATAGGTTCCATAAAGTGCTCCTGCTTGCTGTGCAGTCCAAGACCATCCCGAGAAGGGACTACCTTGAATGACTGCCGCAGTTAAAAACTGCATTAAGAGGACACGCATTCCGTAGAACGAAAAACGTTCCCACATTTCAGTAAAGAAAAGGACAAAGAGTCCCGAACGCTGTCCCAACACATTTGACTTAAAAAAATCAGTCGACGGGCTAGTAGTCATATCCCCGTTTAATCTCCCCATAAATAATCAACCTTTATTTTTTTGATAAAATACTTACAAAGAAACAAAAACAAAATCACTTTTGACCAAAATAAAGTTGCATAAACAAAAAAAGGCAACCCTTTGGATTGCCTTTTCAGTAACAATTTTAATATGCCCTATCTTTTGTGCAATTGCTCATAAAGATCAATAACCTTTTTCTGCAATTCAATTACTTCGCCATCGCGTTGTTGTAATTTTTGCGTCAAAGCATTCACCTCATTTACATACTCTTTATCTTCTTCAGAATCTGAAGTAGATAAAAGTTGAACAACTGTCAAATTGAATAATTTTGAGATTTGATTCAGGCGAGACAAATTCACATCCGTAATCCCTGTTTCAATTTTAGAAAATGCTGGGATTGAGATATCCAATCGTTTTGCAACATCCTCTTGACTCCACCCTTTTTGGTGTCTAAGTAATCTGATTTTTTTTCCTAATGCATTCATCTGGTAGATATTTTAAACAAAAATAACAAATTACAATTAAATTTACATTAAATTATATTTTTTTCTCTAAAAATCTCTAAAAAAACGATCAGCCAACACCGACAAGTTAACCCCATTATAATTATTTAAACTCATAAGAAGTAAATTGTACCCCTTAGACTTCACGCCATCTAAAAAAGAATAGAGCCCATCCAGACTTACAACAACCTCTAAATCAGGGTTATTAAAATTATCTCTAATATTATTGGGTACATTTTCAATATCTTTATTGAGCTCTTTACAGGAATTTATATTCACGTAGACCACAGACACATCCGACTCTTTCATAGAGTTCGCATATTGTAACAAAAACGATGAATCTAAACTATCATACGAGTTTAATTCGATAATTGTGACCAATTTCTGATTAGGAAATTGCTCTTTCACGGCGTGAATACTTGATTTCACCTTGTCCGCATTGCAGGCATAATCCTGATAAACTACAGACCCCTCTGAGCTCGCAACAAACTCCAAATATCGGATCGAAGTATTAAAACTCTTTATAGCCTCAAAGAACTCTTTCTTTTTGATCCCCAACCATTCACAGATCGTATATGCTCCGGCAATATTAGACAGATTGTGCTTACCAAATACCTGCAATGGAATGTCGCCATCTGCTGTGTTGATATAGGTTACCCCTTTATTGATCGTATAATCAGGAATCTTATAGCCATGCCTATTGATCTTACAATCTTTCGTTTCTTGAAGAACTTTTTGTAAAACAAGATCCTCCTTATTATAAATCAAGGTACCTTTGGACGGAATCGAGTCAATAAAATCTTCAAATTGTTTAATATATTCCTCTTGTGATATTTTCGAATTAAACTCACTCCATACGATACCCGAAATCAAGGCTATATTTGGTTTATAATACAAAAACTTCGACTTCGGATCGATTTTGGATGAAACATATTCATCTCCTTCGATAATAATAATCTTATTATGCTTAGTGATATCGACCAGCTTATCAAAACCTCTCAGCTGAGCACCTACCAAATAGTCAAATTCTTTTCCTAGAAATCGCATAACATGCATAACCATACTCGTTATGGTTGTCTTGCCGTAACTTCCAGCAATAACTACTCGAATTTTATCCTGAGAAAGCTCCTGTATAAATTCGGGAAAAGAATAAATTTTTAGACCTAATTCTTGCGCTCGCTTTAACTCAGGATTGTCTGCCTGGGCATGAGCCCCCAAAATCACCGCATCAACATCCTCTGTTACCCTTTCCTCAAACCATCCTAGCTGATCAGGAAGCAATCCAGCTTCGATCAGATGAGAACGAGAAGGCTCCACGATCTGATCATCAGAACCAGTCACTTGATGCCCTTGTTTTGCCAATGAAATAGCAAGGTTATGCATCACACTACCACCTATTGCTATAAAATGAATCCGCATAGCTAAATTATCGCTTCACAAATTTGGCTGCACACCAATTGTTTAAAACTTTATTGGAGATAAACTCAAAGCCCAATGATACCGCAGAATCGCTTAAAATCGCCAAATCCTCCTGTTCATAGAAACCACTTAAGTATAACTCTCCTCCTGTTCGCATACTCAATGCATATTGTGGCAATTGCTCTAAAAGTATGTTGCGATTAATATTCGCCAAAATCACGTCAAAGACACGACCTTCCAACACTTCATAAGAGCCACAGAGCGCTTTGATATGCTCCTCGTGATTAAGTACCTTATTTTCAATCACACTTTCCACACATATTTCATCATAATCCACAGCTAATACGGAATCAGCTCCTTTTTTTGATGCCAGAATTGCCAGGATTCCTGTACCGCAGCCCATGTCCAAAACTTGCTTTCCATTAAAATCATTCTCCAAAATATACTGGAGCATCATCGAAGTCGTTTGGTGATGACCGGTGCCAAAAGACATCTTCGGGTCTATAATGATTTCGTATGGAAATTCTGGTCTTGCCTCATGAAAAGTTGCACGTACATAGCATTGTCCTCCCACCTCTATTGGGTTGAAGTTACTTTCCCAGAGTTTATTCCAATTCTGATTTTCTATTTCCTTTACCTCATAATCGACCTCGAGGCCGTCATAAGGCTGCAGCATCAACGTCTCTAACGCCTGCAAGTCAAGATTTGCAGCCGGAATATAGGCTGCAAATCCAGATTCGGTATCTTCAAAGGTATCAAAGCCAATATCAGCCAAATCAGATATCAACAAATCCTTTTGCCATTCTTCGCCTGATCGCATTTGAAAGATAACCTCTACGTATTTCATTTCTAAAAATTAGCCGTTAAATACTTTAGCGATATCAATAAAATCTCTCGATTTCAAAGATGCCCCTCCAATCAAACCACCATCAATATCTGCCTGCGCAAATAAATCCTTCGCATTACCAGGATTACAAGATCCTCCATATAGAATACTTGTATTCGCTGCAATCTCTTGACCATATTGATCAGCAACAACCTCGCGGATAAATTGATGAACCTCCTGTGCTTGCTCTGGACTAGCTGTCAATCCTGTCCCAATTGCCCATACCGGCTCATAAGCCAATACAACTGAAGCAAACGCTTCTTTTGATAAATGGAACAGCCCTTCAGTCAATTGTGTTTTAATAACATCAAAGAAAGCACCTGATTCACGTTCTTCTCTTGTTTCTCCAATACAGAATATAGGAGTTAAGCCATGTTTCAAAGCTATATCTACTTTAGCTGCCAATAATGCATCTGTTTCACCAAAATAAGCACGTCTTTCTGAGTGACCTAAAATAACATGTGAAGCACCAACTGATTTTACTTGTGACGCTGAAATCTCACCTGTATAGGCTCCAGACTCGGCTTGATGAATATTCTGTGCACCGATATTTACATTTGCGACATTTTTAGACAGTTGTCCAAGACTTGACAAATGAATAAATGGGCTACAAACAACCAATTCTTGATTTCCAATCACTTCATCTTTGGCCATATTGATAATTTCAGAAAATAAACTTAATCCTGATTGATAGTCCAAATTCATTTTCCAATTACCAGCTACGATTTTTTTACGCATGATTTTACGATTTAATTATATTTTTTGTTAAGTTGATTCAATTTATCTTTAATCTGCTCTGAGAGCACCTTTCCCTTAGAAGTATATAGAGCCTCCACATATGCCATAAATTTATCAAACGCATAAGTCTGTGTATTCCCATCAAACACCCAAGCAAATGACGGTACAAATTTAGCATAAAAACTTGTATCTGCCAGCATGCTTGCAATCCCAATTACTGTTCCCGTATTTAAAGTCGAATTGATGCCAAGGCGTGTATAATCTCCAATAAACGATCCGCATTTTAATAACCCAGTGTCCCGGTCCCCGTTCAAAGCATAATCGTAAATAGAAACCGTCTTTAAGTTATTCTTTAGATTGGAATTAGAGGTCCCGGCCCCCAAATTGCACCAATCCCCTATCACCGAGCAACCTAGATAACCGTGGTGTCCTTTCGCAGAGAAGTCGCCAATGACCGAATTTCCGATCTCCCCACCGACAACACTCTGTTCTCCAATAGAAACATTTCCATAAATGGTCGCCCCCATTTTCACAACCGCTCCTTTGCCGAGGTACAAAGGACCACGCAAATGTGCCCCCTCCATGATTGTAACATCTTCATCGATATATATTGGCCCCGTTAGGGAATTAAGTGTTACACATTCCATACTAACCTTATCCGCGATATAAAAGCGATTACCTAGTAATTGATTCGTAGCAGAGACCGTTGGAACTCGAGCATCTTGAACCAACAACTTAAAATCATTTTCTATTTCTGCCCCATTCAACAAAAACAGGTCTTCAACACCTTTTAATATATGTACTTTCTCCCCGATCTCCCGTGCACAATAATGACCCGAATGCGTATAGCGACAGGCTAAAACATACCCTTCGTGTACCAAGACATCTCCCCGATTCAATCGCCGAATAGCTTCTAATAATCCAGCAGAGGGGACAACATTCGCTGACACCCAAACAGCCCCTTCTTCATTCTCACTCGCCAAGAGATATTGAACATCATGTCCCGACACTATTTTTTGCCATTTTTCGCGTAAAGTCAGCACACCTACCCGAAGATCTAAACAGGATTTCAAGAAAGTAAAGGGATAAAGACTCTTTTTATCAAAGGAAATAAATGGGGAGCCAAGCGTATCCAACAATTGGATCGTATCAAAGCAATCTGTAAAGAAGATTTTCACAAATTAAAAATAACAAAAAAAACCCGACAAATCCTATTTATCGAGTTCTTAATATTGTAATATACAGATCTGCTACAATTATTTTTTGTTGTAACGGCTACGGAATTTGTCGATACGACCAGCAGTATCAACCAATTTCATTTTACCTGTATAAAAAGGGTGTGATGTATGAGAAATCTCCAATTTTACAACTGGATATTCATTACCGTCTTCCCATGTAATAGTTTCTTTAGTATCAACACAAGATTTTGTAATAAAAGCATAGTCATTTGACATATCTTTAAATACAACTAATCTGTAATTTGAAGGATGCAAATCTTTTTTCATTATTATTATGATTACGTATATTCAATTATTGAGGTGCAAAGATAACTTATAAAAATGTAACTTACAACAATTACGAAGAATAATTAGTTGAATTTTTCCACATTTTAGTTAACGGCACTTATCAAGCTCACAAATGTAACAATCTTTATCCTTACACAAAGAATAATTTTGTTTATCGACTTTTTTACCTAACTTAACTTACTACAATTAAATCACTTACATACATTATGAGCAAATTAGATGAAAAAATTGCTGCATATGTTGCAGAATCAAAAAAGCTAGGCTTATCATTAGATGAAGCATTTATTGCAAAAGTAACAAAAGGAATAGGACCTTCCATTTACAATGCAGACTCTGAGACAATCGCTGCTTCAGATCCCGAAGAACTTAATCGCGTCAAACAAAATTTTCTGATCAAAAAACTGGGACTAAAAGATGGCCCCGATTTAGACAAAGCATTGGAGGAGGTTATTACTGCTATTGGTAAATCCAATAAAAATAAATACCGTGTATTAGTCTATGCACTATTGGCAAAAAAATTCAAAAAAGAATCTGTTTATCAATAAGCATCAACTGTTTTAATCCAACTCCTAACCAAAGACCATTTCTCCAAAAAATTGGGGGAGATGAAAATTAGGAGTTGGATTTTCTATTTTATTCCATGATATAAAATGCGGTTGTTTAAGAAGATCACCACATTTGTAAAAATTACCATGGATTAGTCTCCCTTTCAGATCGGCAAGATCGTCAAATTTAAATACCGAAAGCGGAATGACCTCAATCATACTCCATCGTTTATCGCCACCATGACGTGCTATTAAAGAGAAAGTACGAACCTTTTCTATCTCAGCAATATCCAATCGATTTCTAGAGGACTTCTCGGCCGGACCATAGCCAATCAAACCTGTTCCGATTAAATTAAACTCAAGATTGTAATAATGTTTACAGCCATCAAACGAAATAAAAAACTCCACACAGCTATCTTCCCACACGTTTTGATTGGTTTCAGAATATTGACCACGCAGTTGTTCTTCAACGACATCATATTGTAATACAAGACACTCTTGGGTATAGCCAATTTTAAATTGCACCTCGGGTTTATACGGGAAAGATTCACTCCAGTTATTAAACTCCAGGGAGTGCGATTCGAGATTCCCCATGAGCTTTGATAGGGAATTATAATCGAGTGTATCGGTCAGCTCCGCTGCGATAGGCAAAATGGTTAGTTTTTTCATTCAAATATATTTTTGTACAGAAAAAAAGAAGCTTCATCTACTTGATGGAAGCTTCTCAATAGGATTAAAGGTATAAAATTGTTAAATACAATCAAAAACTACCTTCCGCATAAATGCTTCATTCTTCTCCATCTCTTCAACCAATTTCAACTGTGTATTTGTACGTACTAGATTATGGTCTTCATATTTGGTTTTATAATAATGATCACCCTCTAAATAATCTGTTAAGAAGCGTACACCTTGCATATATGGTAATAAGAAAGCGCCATCTACTAATGTTTCTTTTTCTAAAGTTGTCAAAAAGTCATTAGCTTCTTCCAAATAACCTTCCGCATATGCCTTATATAGAGCGAGATTTAAGATGATTTTTGAAACATCCTTCTCATCTTCGGCAACAGGGTTAATAATCGTCCGGATAGCATCCCCAAAGTCATACGCCACATACCCGGGCATAACTGTATCTAAGTCGATTACACATTGCATCTTATCGTGACGATCCAAGAGCACATTATTGAATTTTGTATCATTATGTGTTATACGTAAAGGGAGATCACCTTTATTTCCCAATGCAAGTATGGTTTTCATACGATCTTCACGAGTAAAGATAAAATCCAATTTATCCTTTATAGATTCGACACGGCGACAGATATCTTTAGCAATTGCCTTACGAAGATTTTCAAGTCGAAACTCTATATTATGGAAGTTGGGAAGTACTTCTACGATCAATGACGCATCTAAATCCGATAGTTGCTTTTGAAACAGACCAAAAGCACGACCACCTTCAGCGGCTTGCACTTCGGTCTCCACAATATCATAGCTTTTGGTATCCTCTATGAGGATAAACATCCGCCAATAATTACCCTGACTATCCTTTATATATAATTTTCCTTCTTTAGTAGGAACAATTGTCAACACATGATCGCTGATTCGCTTTCCTTCAGCAACTTTAACTTTCTTACTAAGATGCCTGGTGACAATCTCGATGTTATGCATCAATCCATCCACGTTAGGAAAAACATGGTGATTAATACGTTGTAATAAATGCGATATACCGCTATTTATGGTAGTAACTACACGATAAGTATCATTGATATGACCAGAACCAAATGGTTGCACTGAAATGATATCTCCTTCTAATGTAAATTGTTTTGCTGCGTTCTCTACTACTAATTGGTTAAAATCAGACATTAAACTATGTTTTTTAAATCATCAATGTGCTTGCAATATCACAAATTGAATTAATAAATGATAATTTTTATTTCAATCAAACGTTTGCATGAAATTTAATAAAATTAAGCAAACGTTTGCACTTTCATTTATCCCAAATGAAATAATATATTTGTTAATAGTAGCCAGTCTCAAGGACTGTTTTCAAACAAGTAAATAACTAATATACAAACTCCTCATATCTCAAAACAATGGATAGAAGAAATTTCATAAAATCGACTGCCATCACGACAGCTGGAATCGGTGTCCTTTCAAGTACAGACTTATTTGCCCAAACAAATGGAAAAATAAAAATCGGTTTTATCGGCGTTGGTCTTAGAGGACGTAATCACGTTCAAATTGCCCTCAACAGAGATGATTTAGAAATTGTCGCTGTCTGTGACACTCAAGAAGAATCGCTAGCACAATGCCGTAAACAATTCAATGCAAAAGGCACCAAACTTCCAAAAGAGTATACTGGTGGTGTTGATGCTTACAAAAAGATGTTAAGCAATGAAAAATTAGATGCTGTTATTATTGCAACGCCTTGGCAATTCCACAAAAACCAAGCTATCGATGCAATGAAAGCTGGACTATACGTAGGTTGCGAGGTTATTGCAGGTCTGACGTTACAAGATCACTGGGATATTGTGAAAGTATCCGAAGAAACTGGAAAGCCTTACATGACCCTAGAAAATGTCGCATTCCGTCGTGATGTACTTGCTGTATTGAATATGCACAGACAAGGACTATTTGGTGAATTGTTGCACCTGGAAGGCGGCTATCAACACGATTTACGCGAGGTATTATTCAATGACGGGAAAGCCTATTATGGCCATGGCGTTGAATATGGTCCGAAAGCGATTTCTGAAGCACAATGGCGTACACAGTTCAATATCGACCAAGATGGTGACCTATATCCTACGCACGGTTTAGGCCCAATCATGCAATTTGCAGATATCAACAAGGGCAACAGATTCACACATATCACTTCTTACTCAAGTAAGGCACGTGGATTGGCAGCCTATGTAAATAAAGTTTCCCCAGGGCATCCCAATGGTAAGATCAATTACAAAAATGGTGATATCACACAAACAATGTTACAATGTGCAAATGGCGAAACCATGTTGTTAACTCATGATACGCACTTACCGAGACCTTACTCTATCGGTTTCCGTGTACAAGGAACAGATGGTATTTGGATGGATGTTGCCAAAGGTATTCACATCGAGGGTAAATCCAAACCACACACTTGGGATTCTGCAGACGAATGGGTAAAGAAATATGATCACCCAATCTGGCAAAAATACGAAGAGGTAGCAAACGGTTCTGGCCACGGTGGCATGGACTGGTTTGTATTCAATGCGTTCATTCAAGCAGTAAAACAAAAGGTACAGACACCAATTGACGTCTATGATTCAGTAACCATGAGTGCTGTATTCCCATTATCTACCGAGTCTATTGCAAAAGGAAATAAAACGTTGGAATTCCCTGATTTCACAAAAGGAAAATGGAAAACCAAGAAAAATACTTTTATGTTAGATGACAGTGGAATGTAATTGAAAAAACATTCTTATTATTATAAAAGCCGTATTGAAAGATATACGGCTTTTTTTATAAATGCTTAACATAGTCATAATAATCCTACTTTTTAGCCGGTCTTTTCCGTAAATTAGCCCTAGCAAACAACTTTTTCAACTCATTATGCTTACTGAAGCAATTATTATTTTAGTACTGATTATTCTAAACGGAATATTATCGGCATCAGAAATATCCATCGTATCCAGCAGAAAGGCAAGATTACAGGCTGAAAGCGATAAAAACAATGCAGCCGCTAAAATCGCCCTCAACCTGAAAGAATCGCCCAACAGCTTTCTATCCACTGTACAAATAGGCATTACCCTTATCGGTATCCTGACTGGATTTTTTTCCGGTGGTAGTATTTCATCTTATCTAGTCGAAATTTTTAATAAATCCAGCATTATAGCACCATATAGCGAACAGCTCGCTGTAATCATCGTTGTCTTTATCATTACCTACTTTTCTTTGGTCCTTGGTGAACTCGTCCCTAAACGTATTGGTATGGCTATTCCAGAGAAATATGCCATGCTTATTGCTTATCCGATGAATTTGCTGAGCAAGATCGTTAGACCATTTGTTTGGCTACTCAGTATGTCAACAGAATTTATTGTCAAAATTCTAAATATCAAAAGCAATAGCAACAGTGTTACTGAAGAGGAAATAAAGGCACTTGTAGACGAAGGTGTTGATAGTGGAGTCATCGAAGGGATTGAACATGATATTGTCGACCGACTATTGAGTTTGGGAGACAAAAAAGCAGTCAACCTGATGACTCACCGCAAAAATATTGTTTTCCTGGACCTCGAAGATTCTTTTGAGGAAAATAGAAAGATTATATTGGACAACGATCATTCTATATATCCTGTCTGTGAAGGTGGTCTTGACAATATTAAAGGGGTTGTTCATGTCAAATCATTACTCCGCCAATCTCTCCAAAACGAACCATTTGATCTAAGAGCACTTATGTTACCGATCAAGTTTGTTAATGAGTTCAGTTCCTCCTATAGTATTATGAATACCTTGCGCACTTCCAGTATACATCAGGCGGTTGTCATTGACGAATATGGCTCACCTCAGGGGATTATTACTTTGCGGGATATCGTTGGTGACCTTGTCGGTAACATCACAGAAAGCGACCTAAGTGCTCGTCCAACAATACGTCAATTAGAAAACGGTGATTATGTTGTCGACGGACAGTATCAGATCGAGGACCTACTGGATGAATTTGAAATCGGTCTATCTGAAGAAGATGAAGATGAGATCAACAATGTGACTACCGTCGGAGGTTTGGTATTTTTAAGATTGGACCATGTCCCCGAAGAGGGTGAGCGTGTACGATTTAAAAACCTCATTTTTGAAGTACTCGATATGGATGGACACCGCATCGATAAACTACTTTTAAAAGTCGAGGAATAGCGCATTAATATGCTTTAATGTAACAACACTGACTAAGCATAAGAAAGAAGGGCTGATCATATGATCAGCCCTTCTTTCTTATGAAAAGTATCAAATTTTGCTAATTGATACCGTGCATCATTTTTTTCAATATTGGGTTAAACACAATCAATAGCAGTGCGGTAACCCCAGGAACTATGGCAAATATCATAAAGAAATAAGACATTGAATGTTCTTCTGTAATTCTATCAATATAGGAACCTAAAAATCCGCCAATAAAGTTAGCAATCGCCGAAGCACAGAACCAGCAACCGAAAAGAAGTCCCAAAAATTTCTTTGGAGAAAGTTTACTGACGTAAGACAAGCCAACAGGTGACAGACAAAGCTCGCCCGCCGAGTGGAAAAAATAAGCGATTACAAGCCAAATCATGCTAACAGACGCTGTTTTCGCCCCTTGCGGAACTTCGCTCGCCCCATAAGCCAATGCTGCAAATCCGATACCTACTAATATTAAACCTAGCGCAAACTTAACAGGTCCAGATGGATTCCATATTTTCTCCCAAAATTTACTGAATGACGATGCAAGTGAAATAATAAAAAATGCATTCAATATCTGAAACCAAGAGGCCCCAACTTCTGAACCGGTTATACCAATTTCCCTAAATACTTTCCATAAGCCCAAACACCAAATTATTCCGAACGAAACACCAGTAAATAAAATTGTCAATGGATATTGTTTATAGATCTTTCTAGCCAATGCTGTTAAAACAATCGTTACAATAACAATGGGCACAATGGTTAAAATAGTATCAATCCATTTAAATGTTACTGCTGAACTTCCAGACAACACTCTTTGCGTATAATCTTTAGCAAAGATTGACATTGAGCCTCCAGCTTGTTCAAAAGATAGAAAGAACACCACACTAGCCAACATAAATATGGTGACAACAATTAATCTATCACGGACAACATGCGCAGGAATAACCTCCTCCTCTTCTTCATGGTTTTTAATTTTTTTCTCATGATAAGCCTGAAGTTCTTTCGGTGAATCCCCGATGATTCCGAATATCTTTTGTCCAAAATAAAACTGCAACATACCGAAAAACATAAATACTCCGGCAAGCCCAAAGCCATAATGCCAGCCTATCTTTTCACCGATGTAACCACATAGAAGCATACCTAAGAATGAACCTGCATTGATCCCCATGTAGAATATCGTATAACCGGCATCCTTTTTAGAACTTTGATCTGGGTAAAGATTGCCCACCATAGAAGAAATATTGGGTTTAAACATTCCATTACCCAAAATCATCAAAACAAGACCAAGATAAAAGAAGTTCGAATTTACTCCTTCAAATGCCATAGACAAATGCCCCAAAGTCATCACCAAAGCTCCGATCAAGATTGCCTTTTTAAAGCCCGTCAGCTTATCCGCAATCATTCCACCTATCAATGGTGTCAAATAGACAAAGCCAGTATACAAACCGTATAGTTTCATGGCCCGTTCGTTACTCCATTCCCATCCTCCATCAGCAATAGAACTTATTAAAAACAAGGTCAGCAATGCCCGCATACCATAGTAACTAAACCGCTCCCACATCTCTGTAAAGAATAGCACAAATAATCCGGCAGGATGTCCATTTACCATCTTGTCATCGATTCCCTGCTTAGCAAGATGCGCTACAAGAACTTGATCTTTTTCTTGATTCATATAATTTCAATAATTGTTTTATAACTCAGGTTTTGTTTTTATTTTGATAAAAATCGCTTGAAGATACACTATTTTTCTATGAATTAATCAATTCCATGCATCATCTTTTTTATTTTTTTATTACCTAGAATAAGAAATACCGCAGCTATCATCGGAATCACTGTAAACACCGCAAAGAAATAAGACATTGAATGAGATTCGGTAATCTTATCAATATATGACCCAATAAAGCCGCCTATAAAATTAGCAATGGCGTTGGCACAAAACCAAAAACCAAACAATAGTCCAAGGAATTTTTTTGGCGATAGCTTACTCACATACGATAGCCCAACCGGACCTATGCATAATTCGCCCACCGTATGAAAAAAGTACGCCAGCACCAACCAGATCATACTAACAGAGGCCGTCTTTGCACCGGTAGGAATCTCTGAGCTTCCAATAGATAAGGCCGCAAAACCAACTCCAACCAATGACAGTCCCATGGCAAATTTAATCGGACCAGAAGGATTCCATACTTTCTCCCATATTTTACTGAATGATGTTGCCAGCGTAATGATAAAGAATGAATTCAACATGGGAAACCAAGATACAGTAACTTCCGAATTCATACCATAATATTCCCGATAAACTTTCCAAAGACACAAAGACCAGATGATCACAAAAGAAATGCTCGAAAAAATTATAATCATAGGATATTTACGAATAATTTTCTTAGCTAAAACAAACAATACCCCAGTAATTACCACAATTGGCAACACCGTCAATGCAGCATCAAACCATTTAAATAAAATTGCCACTTCTCCACTTAAAACCCGCTGTGTATAATTTTTTGCAAAGATCGTCATAGAGCCGCCTGCCTGTTCAAAAGCTAAATGGAAAACGATACTCGACAACATAAAAATGGCAATGACCAGCAACCGGTCACGAACAATATGCTTTGGATTTTCTTCTTGCCCCGCCGTAATCTCCTCCGTTTCCTCCTGCCTTTCTGGTGTATTTCCAATTTTTCCAAAGATCGGTTGTGCGAAATAGAATTGCAACATACCCAAGAACATAAATATGCCCGCAAGTCCAAAACCGTAATGCCAGCCAATCTTTTCCCCAATATATCCGCACAACATCATACCCAAAAATGCTCCACCATTGATGCCCATATAGAAGATCGTATACCCTGAATCCTTTTTACCACCTTTATCAGGATATAATTTCCCAACCATGGAAGAAATATTTGGTTTAAACAAACCATTTCCCAAAACAATCAGTACCAAACCCGCCAAAAAGAAACTCTTATTAAGTCCCTCTAAAGCCATAGAAATATGCCCTAGGGTCATAATTATCGCGCCAACCATAATGGATTTCTTGTAACCGGTGAGTCGATCAGCAATAATTCCACCGAATAGCGGTGTTAAAAATACCATCCCGGTATACAAGCCATAGAGTTTCATTGCCTCCGAATTCGTCCAGCCCCAGCCCTGCTGTGCAATGGTAGAAACCAGAAAATTCACCAATAGCGCCCGCATACCATAATAGCTGAAACGCTCCCACATCTCAGTGAAGAATAATACAAACAAGCCCGCAGGATGCCCTTGTACCAATACATGCTCTGCTCCTACTTTTTGCAAATGGGTTTCAAGAACAGCATTTTTTTCAAAATTCATGTTTTTTTTTAATAGTTGTTTTTCAAAATAAGGTAGCGCGATTTCCATTTATTGTTCTTTCATCAGCAAATGGAAAAATCTGATGCTCTTCATTACATGGAGAGGCTGTTCAATTATCTTCATCACTATCGATCGGATAATGAAGACTAAAATAGGATTCTAACGAGTGAACTGCTCATTTAATACCGCTTCCGTACAAAGTAATATATAAACCAGCATCCCATACAAATAGTAAAGTTCTTTTCATCGACTGAAAAGAACTCTACCATTCTGTGTTATATTAAATCAATGGTCGCAAACGTTCCAATAATTTTTTAGTAGCAAAAATACCCTCTTCTTCACTCATCTTACTTCCTTCGTATTCGATTCCCACATAGCCCTTGAATTTTGCTTTTTTAACAATCTTCAACATGCGCTCATAATCAATTTGCGTTTCATTACCATTGGCATCAAAATCGTGCGTTTTAGCACTTACACCATGTGCATAAGGCATCAGATCTGTTACACCTTGATAACGGTCATATTCATAAAAATTACCAAGATCCGGTAGACTGCCACAATACTTGCTCCCGACAGCTTTTAATGTACTGGCTAACCAGTCACCATGTGAAGAAATACCACCATGATTTTCTACGATAATACTGATTCCGGCCTTTTTACCGATATCAGATAATGTCGTTAAACTTTCGACAACACGTTTACTCACTTCCTCAGGCGTTCCTTTTCCAGCCGCGTTGACACGAATTGCATGACAACCTAAGAAATTAGCCGCAGAAATCCACTTATAATGGTTTTGTACCGCTTGTTTTCTCTTTGTCTCATCTTCATCACCGAGATTTCCCTCACCATCAATCATAATGAGCACATTACGAACACCATTATCTTTTGCACGCATATTTAGCTCGGTAAGGTAATTATTGTCATTAGCCTTGTCTTTAAAAAACTGATTTACATATTCAACACCATAGATGCCATATTTTTTTGCCGCTAATACAGGGAAATCCAAATTGTTCAAATCTCCTTTGAATAACGATTTATGCAATGACCATTCAGCTAGGGAAATGTCAAACCAATCTTTCTTTGCTGCTGCAAAACTCTCCATTGAAGGAGCTAACGCTATACCAGCAGATGCTAATGCAAGGTTTTTAAGAAAATCTCTTCTTGAATTCATGTGTTTAGATTTAATGTGTTATTTATATATTTCCCCAACCAGTAGTCAATACATCAACAAGGTGCATTGTCTGAATAGGTAATTTATGTTTATCGATATATGATTGCAGCTGCAGCAAACAAGATGAATCAGTTGAGATGATGTAATCTGCATTCAAATCAAGTGCATTACGCACTTTTTGCTCAGCCATTGCTGCTGATATTCCTTCGAATTTTACGGCAAAGCTTCCACCAAATCCACAGCATGTTTCACTATCTTTCACTTCCACCATTTCCAGTCCTAAAACCTTATCCAATAATTTCCGTGGCTCATCTTTAATTTTGCACTCACGTAAAGCCGAACAAGAATCATGGTATACCGCAACACCCTCCAATTCAGCTCCAAAATACTCTTTTTTCAGTACGTTTACTAAAAAATCAGAGATTTCCATCACTTGTTGCTGGATTTTATGACATTGATGAGAGTCCGCCGAATTTGCGAATAAATCATGATAACCATGCCTAACCATACCTGTACAAGATGCTGAAGGAGAGATAATCACATGATCTCCCGAGAAATCATCTAAAAACTTCCGTCCAACCTGTTTTGCATCATCCCAAAATCCAGCGTTATAAGCAGGTTGACCACAGCATGTCTGCTCGGGATTGTAGACGACCTCACAACCGACCTTTTCTAATAAACGAACCGTATTAAAGGCGGTCTCAGGATAAAGCTGATCTATAAAACAAGGAACAAAAAGTTCTACTTTCATATTTAATTTAATCAATAAAATTAAGATTTATTGGACACTAATATCCGCACCAAAAGTAACAATCCAATTACAAAAAATAAAGAAAGAACCAATGCAGAATACCGAATATTATGTGTTACCTGTTCTATAAACCCGAATGAGAATAGTCCAATGACAATAGCTACCTTTTCAGTAACGTCATAAAAAGAAAAGAAAGCAGTCGTATCTTTGATATCTGTTGGGATTAGTTTTGAATAGGTTGAACGCGATAGTGACTGAATTCCACCCATGACTAAACCGACCAGTGCAGCGATGATATAAAACTGAAGTGGGGTTGCCAAATAGAAGGCCGAGATACAGATTCCTATCCAGATCATTACCACAACAATCAAAACCTTAATATTTCCAAAAAGCGTGGATAAATACGACATCAAAAATGCACCTAAGATCGCTACAAGCTGAATAAGAAGAATTGTAGCGATCAACCTTTCCGCACCTAGATGTAGTATTTTCTCCCCAAAAGAAGAGGCCACAATCATCAAGGTCTGAACCCCAATAGCATAAAAGAAAAATGCCGGTAAAAACTGTTTGATTTCAGGAATTCCTTTGATCTTTTGAATCACATGCCCGAATTCATCCCGTACATTTTGCACAAAACTCTTACCGGTGTTATTCTCAGTCGCGTCGATTTTGGGTAAATATTTAAACGGAATCATTGAAAAGCCAAGCCACCATACCCCAACCATTAGAAACGATATACGAGCCGGTAATGAAGCATCTATAATACCAAACCATTCGGGTTTAAGCACCACTATGAAACAGAGGATCTGTAAAGTAACACAGCCGATATAACCGTAAGCAAAACCCTGCGCACTTACTTTATCTTGCTGATCGACAGTTGCCAATAGCGGTAAATAAGAATTGTTAAACAAAACACCGCCAATATAACCCATCGCAGCAAGAACGAAACAGATAATACCTATTTCCAAAGTATCAAGTTTGAAGAAAAATAGGCACATACATGCAACCGCTCCAACATAGGTGAAGAATTTCATTATCTGTTTCTTTTTTCCTTTTGCATCAGCGTACGAAGAAATAAAAGGCAAAGAGAAAGACATCAATAGATAGGCAAAGGCCAAAGAAAAGTTGGAAAGCGCGGTATTGACGACCTCTATCCCAAAGAAACTGACCACATCACCATGTTCTTTTGTCGTCGTAATTGCGGTATAATAAACAGGGAATATCGTGGAAGTAATAACAAGGTTGTAAGCAGAATTGGCCCAATCGAACATGGCCCAAGAACGAATCAATTTTTTATTGTTTTTTACAATTGCTTCCATTTAAATTGGCTTAATAAGTTTGACGAATATAAGTAATTATTTTAGCCATTTCTTTACGAATTGCACTTGCTTGATCATCTATATAATTATTGTTCATAAAAGAAAATGCCAAGCGTCGTCCTGTCCGTGTGATTAGATAACCACTTTGATTATAGACCGAAGTTATGGTGCCTGTTTTAGCAAAAACAAAAGGTTCACCGAGATCTTTGCTATAGGTACGTTTCAGAGTACCATCAACACCACCAGCTGGGAAAAGCCGTAAGCGTTCCTTTTCATCAGGCAGTTTATTTTTCAAGAGCACCAATAGATCTACATTATTCTGCGGAGTCACCTTGTTATAGGACGACAGACCCGAACCATCAAAAATAGCGACCTCTGCCGAAAAATATTTATAAACGTTATTCTTCATCCAGTCCCGCACCAAATAAGTATCAAATTGACCAAATTGTTTCCACGAACACATCATCAAAAACTGTTCAGCAATAAAATTATCACTTGGCAACATCATTTCACGGATTAGATTCTTGGTACTGCCTGAATAGAGTATCTTGGTATTGTTTGGTTTTTGGTAAGACAATAAGGTCACAGATTTACCTAGACTATCCGACAATAATTTAATAAATAAGCTGTCGGAATAGATAAAGGGGACTTCATTGACATAGCCGCTCGGAACGGGGCGTTTAGACATCCAAAAGGAATTGGCTCGAAATGAACGGGAAAGTTCGAAATCGCCTGACTTGGGCTCCGGCAAAAAGTCTAATGCATTTTGAAAGCTCGCTGGAGAGGTTACTAGATAATTGTAACCTTTTTGACGAAAAGTGACCACATTGCCATAAATAGGAAATGTACTGATTTCAGGTTGATAGTAAGCTTCAAAATCTTCCATGGCCCAACCATGTGCAAAAAACTTATTTTTCATAGTCCCCGGTACGACAAAAATGCGTTTGTTTGTATTTTTCAAAAAGTGATATACCACTCGGGTATCTAATCTATTATGTAAAAATGTTGGATCACCTGTCCCCCAGATAAGTAGCGAATCTCCACGTTCCACATATTCCAATCCGGGTATTGAATCCCCCAACAGTTCTATTGCAGCATAGGTTGTATACATTTTTGTATTGGAAGCAGGTGTAAAATGCTTATTGCCATTCATGTCCATGACATATTTATTGGCGTTTAAATCATACAAGGAAAACCCGAAGAAATGATCGTTTAGTATCTTGGATTCCTGGAATAACCGATAAACATCGTCAAAACCCTGAGCCTTTGCGTTAAAAGTAACAGCCGGAATAAACCAGAGCAACAACAATACACTTAAAATTTTTTTCATCAGTTCAAACATACAAAAAACTGTAGGAACTCTTTTTCATCAACTGCCAAAATTCAGATACAAACTGTATCTAAAAAGAAACGGAGGGACATTGTCCCTCCGTTTCTTTTTAGATCCGATCAAGTATTAATATCCCTGATTTTGTATCAAAGCACCTCCACTTCTGTCAATCTGCGATTGCGGAATTGGGAAGTAGTCATTTTGTGGCTTATAATTCAGACCTTTGTAACGGGACATAAAACCACCTTCAAACGTTGCATAACTTTCCAATACAGTTTTCGCCTCACCCCAACGCACGAGGTCATAGAAACGATGTCCTTCCATCGCTAACTCAAGACGGCGCTCAAAACGAACAGCTTTGCGTGCATAGTTTTGGTCAGGAAAAGAAGTATAGGGTTTTACCACATATACGGCCGCTGCTACATTATCGCCGGTCGTTTTAGGAGGTAATTTAGCCGCACGCTCACGAACTGCATTTACCAGATTCATTGCTGCACCCAAATCCCCCAATTCAACCTGACATTCTGCAGCCATTAAGAAAACATCAGCTAAACGAATAATATTGACATCCAAATCTGTAATATAGGCAGCCCCAGATGCTGTATGCGTTGCATGCAAGCTTTTAGGAATCATTGTTTTTATACCAACAAATGGTCCCCCTGAGCTCACTTCACGAATCCATGCATCACCTGGCATGACACCATAATCATAGAAATTTACACCTCTACGGCCAACCGTATAATCTAAACGTGGGTCAAAACGAAGCGTCACATCAAGTTTATAAGTCTTCTTAGCATCATCAGACAAACCAAAGTCTGATTTATATGGATTATTACGGTAAGAACCGTCCAATAATGGTAATCCATTCGCATCAACTTTATATGCATTGACGAGATCAATAGTAGGCTGATAGAAACCACAACAACCAACAGGATTACTTCCGTTTAATCCAGACAACATATCACCGACATTGGCATTATCACCAGATCCATCAGGATTGATCACGTGTTTTGAGACCAACAATGCTTCTGGACCATCTTTTGTAAGGACATTAAAGTTGTTTTGATAAGGCATCGTACGAAGATCTTTTGCTCCGATAACCTCCTTAAACAAAACCAGCGCATCCGCATACTTTTTCTGATAGAGGTAAACTTTACCCAGATAAGCTTTCGCAATATTCTGATCCATGCGCCCAGCCTGGCTATTAATTTTTGTCGCTGGCAGATTGGCAATTCCGGCTTTTAAATCATCAATAATTTTAGGCAACACATCATCTTTATTCGGTTTCGTTTTAGCCTCATCGTCTGTTGTATTCTCATCAACGTAAGCTAGATTTTTGAAAACACGCCATAAATAAAAATAATAGTGCGCCCGCAAAACTCTTGCTTCACCTTCAATTTCTTTCGCGCGTGCGGCAGTAACGGTTTTTCCGCCTGCTTGGTCAGCTTTCAAAATGCGTAAGGTATTGTTAGCCCTCAGTACGCCTTCATAATAAACTTCCCACATCTGGCTCAAGTTATCATTAGAACTATTTGGCGTATGGAATTCGATCATATTCATGTTCGGTTGATCCGTAGCCTCAGATCCTTTGTGTGCATTATCTCCAGCAACCTCCCCAAACAACCATTGACTTGGTGCCGAAGAGTAATTCCCCCAGGTACCGTTGACATTCCCATTTAATATACCGTATGCACCGATAAGGGATGCCTCTATACCTTTTGAATTTACAATTTGAGACTCAGGCAATTCGGCTTGCGGATCGCGCTCCAAAAAAGATTTCCCACAAGAGGCTAATAAAGTCAATGATATACCTAAAACTGTAATTATATTTCTTTTTTTCATTTCAATCAAATTTTAACTTAAATCACTAAACCCTTAAAATCCTAGACTAACACCCAACATGTATTGGCGAGCCTGTGGATACACACCAAAGTCTACACCCAAAGCTGGGTAAGTCGACGGTGTTGCCGTAACTTCTGGATCAAGTCCCTCATATTTAGTAATCGTAAACAGATTTGTTACCCCCACATAGGCGCGAAGTTTCTTGATGCCAGTATTATTACCGAACACCTTATTGGTATCGAAGTTATAGCCAACTTGAAGATTTTTCAGTTTTAAGAAACTTGCATCCTGTACATAATAGCTCGAAGAAGCATACTCGTATGCTGAAGCATTTCTCACCTGTGAAGGGATCATACTACTGCTGTTCGTTGGACTCCATTCATCCAGTACACGTGTACTTTTTTGACCTCTAAACACACCAAAATCTGTAAAGTACCTTGTTGCTTCATAGTTTTGATTACCCTTTGAGCCATAGAAATAAGCCATAAAATCAAAGTTTTTATAAGCCGCATTGATATTGAATGAATATACAAAATCAGGATGTGGGCTACCGATAACTGTACGGTCATTTGCATCAATTTTTCCATCGCCATTGACATCCTCAAATTTAAGCCCACCAGCTCTAGACTTTCCATCCTCATATTTAGCGACACTCGCATTGTTCATATCCGCTTCCGAATAAATACCAATTACTTTATAGCCATAGAAAGCACCAAGAGGCTCTCCTGGTTTTAAGATGGAGGTCTCCATACTTCTAAAACTACCGTACACTTGTTGGGTTACTGACGGTGCCAAAGAAACAATCTTATTCACGTTACGCGAAATAGTAGCGGACAGATCCAACTTAAATGCACTTTCTTGACGTCTACCATAATGATAGTTCAATGAAAACTCAATACCTTTATTTTGCATATCACCAATATTGACATAAGGTGATCCGGCACGACCTGCAGCAACAGCAGGTAAAGGCAATAGGTACAGCATGTCTTTGGTCTTTTTATTGTACCAATCGAAAGATCCATCAAAATCACCTTGTGCAAGTGTAAAATCTACCCCGAGGTTTAATGCAGATACTTGTTCCCATTTTACGTCAGGATTACTGTAAGCATTGTGCCACATACCAGAAGTCAAACTTCCGTCAATAGGATATGAAGACGAATTAATAGCAACCTGATAGCGATTCAAATATTGATTAGCTGGAATACGTTGATTACCCGTGACCCCATAACCCGCTCTGATTTTCAAATCCGAAAGCCACGAAATACCTTTCATGAATTCTTCTTCCGACAAGCGCCAGGCAGCACTCGCACCAGGAAATGTTCCGTATTTATTGTTCGGCCCAAAATTCGAAGAACCATCACGACGCACTGTTGCACTTAAGATATAACGATCTTTGTAAGAATAATCAACCTTGCCAAACACCGAAAATAAGGAACCTACAGAACCGCTACCTTCACTCACGCGACCCGTTGAAGCAGCATCTAGGTAAAGATAATCAAGCGATGACATCGTGAAAAAGCCATTTCCTTTTCCTCTTATCTGCCTATTTCTATTCTGAATAGCTTCCGTACCGGCAAGAATGCTTAACGTATGCGCCTCATTAAATGTTTTTTTATAATTTAAAGTATTTGTCCAAGTCCATTCTTTATTCAGTCCAAAAAATTCATTAATTCCATTGTTAAAACTTCCTTCTGTAAATTCAGGATTTGGATAGGTATACGAAACACCATTATAGTTTTCATACTTCATACCAAAACTGCTACGGAAGGTTAATCCTGAGACAATATCAAATTCTCCAAAGACATTTCCGAAAAACATATTGCTCTTATTTTTATTATCCTTGGCGCGATAAGCGATAGCGACAGGGTTTTCTCCATTGCCATATTGCCCGCCGACAGATCCTGCAAAATTTCCACCTTCATCATAAACAGGAATAATATTATGAATACGATACGCAAAACCCAAAGCACTACCTTCACCGATATAATCACCCGCAGTATTGGTATTTACCCCCATACCAAATCCCTCCGTAAAACTGTACTGCATATTTTCACCGAAACGAAGTTTATTATTGAAAGCAGAAAAGCGAGTGTTGGAGCGAAGGTTGTACTTTTCAAAACCTGTATGGATAATTGTACCTTTTTGTTTTAAATATCCTCCCGAAATCGCATAAGAAGCATCTTCCCCCCCGCCTAAGACACTAAGTTGGTGTGACTGCGTAGGTGCATTCTGAGATAAAGCATCAAACCAATTTGTTCCGGCCTTGTTTGCTTTTGTAATTTGATAAAAATCGCTTCGGCTGCTCGCATCGTATTTATATTTTGACATATCCACATCTGCGGCAGTAATCACGTCCTTTCCACCGACTTTAGGTCCAGCAATAAGGTAATCAGGCATCACATTGTTTGTTCCGTCCAATCTATTTTCAATATCCAATGTTTGTTGTGGAGATAACATTTTTGGAAAACGTCCACTGTTTGGAACCTGGATACCATAATAAGAGTCAAGGTTGAATTGAGGTTTTCCGCTTTTACCGATTTTTGTGGTAATAATAACAACGCCATTATTGGCACGTGATCCGTAAATTGAAGCTGCCGATGCATCTTTCAGCACTTGCATTGTCTCAATGTCATTTTGGTTCAACCAGCTTAATTTTCCTTCGTAAGGTACCCCATCGATGATGTAAAGTGGTTCGTTGTTGTTGATCGTACTATAACCACGAATTTTAATCTGTGGCGTAGACCCAGGAGCCCCATCTACTACAATTTGCACCCCAGTCGCGCGCCCTTGCAAAGCTTCGACGGCACTCGCTGCTGGTGTAGTTTTCAACTCTTTCACGTTGACAACAGCAACAGCCCCAGTCAAATCTTTCTTGCGCTGCGCCGAATAGCCAGTCACAACGACTTCTTCCAAAGCATCTTCTGAACCGCTTAATGAAATCGCAAGATCAGCTTTTGAGGAAACAGTTACCTCGGTGCTTTTGTAACCAATGTAACTGACAACAAGCACATCACCGACTTTTCCCTGGATGGTAAACGCACCATTTTCATCTGTCGATGTCCCGTTGCTACTCCCCTTGACTTTGACAGAAACACCAGTAATCCCCTGACCTGTAGCGGCGTCCTTTACAACCCCCTTGATAGGCGTCTGTTGTACGTTTTTGGTTTTCATTAACGAAACGACTTCAACCCTGCCATGGTTGGTTAATCCGCTGGCAAATGCATGCGTAGTCATTCCTCCCCCGATGAGAAGAGAACTCATAAGCAGAAACCTCTTATTGAACTTTTGGCTCAATATGAGATCAAAACAGCAATTTTTGTCCGTTTTTTTCATCATAATTTTACTAAATAGGTGGTTTAAAAAATTTATGTTTATTCTTTAGTTGTTTTAGTTGATATTGGTTTATTTAAGTCTTTGGTCATTTTTTTAGGTCTGACGACAACGATGTTATATCGTTGCCTGGTTCAGCACCCTTGGTTATTCATTTTTTTCCTTAGTTGGTTATTCCGCAGATATGTTAAAATCTGTTAAATAAATGTAAAGAATAATAAATGTAAAAAAAAAGGAAAAATCTTAATTAATTTACAAAGCGCTATAAATCAAGTTATTGTATTTTATACACTAAGCCAAACTGCAATACTATTGTTACATAAGTATATCTTTTTGTTTTCGGCAATTGGAATCTTTACCCAAAATCAACCAGCATTGTCAAATATTCCACAAATAGGCCCAAATAAGTTAAAAGCTCCTTATATTTGTTGTTGATGAATGTAAGTAATTTATTAGAACGGGCGCTCCGATTTGAGTTCCTATCAAAGGAAGAAGGTGTTTTTTTATATCAAAATGCACCTACAGCTGATTTGACTTTCGTAGCCAATGAATTGCGTAAGATACAAGTGCCTCATGGTAAGGTTACCTGGCAGATCGACAGAAATGTCAATACCACAAATGTGTGTATTGCAAATTGCAAATTTTGCAACTTTTTCCGCCGCCCTGGCCATGAAGATAGTTACATTACCGACATTGAAAGCTACAAGCAAAAGATCGAGGAGACTTTTAGATACGGTGGTGACCAATTACTGCTGCAAGGTGGCCATCATCCGGATTTGGGTATTGAGTTTTACAAAAACCTTTACCGACAATTAAAAGAGCTTTACCCGACACTAAAATTACATTCTCTTGGTCCACCTGAAATCGCGCATATTTCCAAGTTGGAGAACATGAGCCATATTGAAGTGTTGACGCAGTTGAAAGAAGCAGGGCTCGACTCCTTGCCTGGAGCTGGAGCCGAGATTCTTAATGATCGTGTAAGGCGCCTAATATCAAAAGGAAAATGCGGTGGTAAAGAATGGTTAGACGTTATGCGTGCTGCCCATAAAATTAATTTACCAACCTCAGCGACTATGATGTTTGGCCACATCGAAACAATAGAAGAACGTTTCGAACATTTAGTATGGATTCGTGAAGTACAGGACGAAAAGCCGCGGGAATCACATGGATTTATAGCCTTCATCCCATGGCCTTTTCAAGACGACGGTACGCTATTAAAGAGGCTTCGCGGCATCACCAATAACGTAACGAGTGAAGAATATATCCGTATGATTGCCTTGAGCCGCATTATGCTCCCTAATATCAAAAACATACAAGCTTCTTGGCTCACTGTTGGAAAACGTACGGCACAATTGTGTCTGCATGCCGGAGCAAATGACTTTGGCTCCATCATGATCGAAGAGAATGTCGTTTCCGCAGCAGGTGCACCGCATAGATTTACATCTAAATCAATACAGGAAGCTATTTTAGAAGCTGGATTCAGCCCGCAATTACGGACACAAAAATACGAGTTCCGCGAGCTTCCAGCCCATATGGTCGAACAGGTCATTAACTATTAATACGATACATTGAAAGACGTCATAAGAAATATTGAAGCAATCATATTTGCTTCTGCAGAGGGAATCGATCTTGCCGATATCAAACAGATATTGCAGGAAGCAATGGCTATCGAAGTGTCAAGAGATGAATTACGTGACTTGATTGAAAAAATTGAAAAGAAGTACCAGGATGAAGACTATGTACTCGAATTACGTTATATCAACAACGCTTATCAGTTTTTGACAAAAGCTGTTTATCATGAATCGATACAACAACTCCAAAATCATAACAATAAACGAAAATTAAGTCAATCGGCTTTAGAAACACTTGCGATCATTGCTTATAGGCAACCTATTACAAAATTGGAAGTGGAACAGATCAGAGGTGTCAGCTGCGATTATTCTATTCAACGGTTATTGGAAAAGAAATTAATCAAAATTGCAGGAAAAGCGGATAGTATTGGAAAACCATTACTTTATGCGACAAGCCAGCAGTTCATGGATCATTTTGGAATCAACGGCGTGAGGGATCTCCCACAATTGAAAGATATCGTTACCGAGGACAATGCGATTGGCGAAACAAATGAATAAATAAAATAAAATAAATTTTTATTTTTAAAACACAATTCAACACATTGATTAACAGAAAAATAAAGCTTGATATTTTTTTAAAAAAAAGTTTTAAAAAATAGTTTTCTTCTCTAATTTTACAACACTGAATAAGAAACAATAAAGTATTATTTTATGAACACGGCAACTTTAGCTAACGAAGATCTTGAAGAAGTAAAATTCGCATCTTTCAACGGTCCAGATGACGATGATGATGATTTCGGTGATGATTTCGATTTACCTGAAATCGACTCGATTGGAGGATTAGATGACTTCGATGATGACGATGAATTTTAATATTTTAGTGCATATCACACTACCTATTAAAACACCAGAGAATCATTAAAAAAATAAGGCGTTCAATCAAATTGAACGCCTTATTTTTTTTACTTTGCCTGATCGATCAATTTATGTAATTCCATCTTAGAAATCATTCCGCTTTGTCGCCATATTTGTTGTCCATTTTTGAACAACACAAAAGTAGGCACGCCACTTACCTTATAAATCGAAGCAATTTTGGGATTCTTATCCACATCGATTTTAATGATGGACAAATCCTCCTGATAAAATTCCTTTACATCCTGTAAAATCGGCGCCATAGTCTGGCAGGGACCGCACCACGTCGCAAAAAAATCCACCAAAACCAGCGAATTTGATTGAATAATCTGGTCAAAAGTAGCCATTATTGATTCTCCTTTATTTCTTCTTGCAATGCCTTATACCCGCCTTGGATATTGCATAAATATTTAAATCCTTTAGCACTCAAAATAGAAATAGCTACAGCACTTCTGTACCCTGACTGACAGTGAACATATAGCCGCGCATCATCTTTCTTAAGCGTAGAACCAAAATTAGCGAAATCTGTTAACGGAATATTCATTGCATTGTCAATATGTCCATTTGCAAATTCTTTATCCGTCCTCACGTCCACAATATGACCTTGATCTGATCTTTCCATAAACTCACCTGCACTGATATTACTTAATGAGTCTACAATTTCGCTATTTTTCCAAGTTGCAAAACCGCCTTCCAGAACACCAACAATATGGGGATACCCTAACTTTAATAAATGATCAATAACGGCCTCTTTATCTTCCAAATCGGTAATCAACAAAAACTTCTGAGTCTTATCGGGAAAAACCTGCCCCAAAAAGTGTTCAAAAGGACCTTTAAAGCCTATATTTATTGATTTAGGTACAAACCCTTGTAAGAATATATCGCCAGATCTGGTATCGAGAACTTGGACATCAGCTTGCTTACGCAGCTTTTTAAACTTCTTCAAGGTCAACTGTGACGAATCCGAAGCGATTTGCATGGCCTCTACATGAAAAGTTTTCGATTCTGCATGTAATCGCGTTTGACTGTTGAATAGCACAAAACATCCTCCAAGGAGCATAATAAAAACTCTATGCATATTATTTTACTATTTAAAAGGAATAAGCAACTTCTCCAATTCCTCTATTTTACCATTGTATATATTTAAGTCCACATTACCCTGAATCCCTCTGACAGTGCCTTTTTCAGAAAATTGCCAGAAAGCCCAATGCTCTTTGGGGTTCTCAACCCAAAAGTTATAATTTGCAATCCACAACGTATAAGCCGCAAATTCCTTTTCCAAAAAATCACTGTAAAACTTATCTCCAGAATAAAGAATAGGCTTTACCTTATAATGTGCTTCCACCTCCTCAAGCCAACGCTTTAATCCAACTTTCAAACTATCCATAGATTGTTGTTTAGGATGCTCCTCAATATCCAAAACTGGGGGAAGATCGCCAGATTGCAGTTTGACCTTACGAATAAAATTCCGCGCCTGCTTTACCGAATTTTCATTGGGTCTAAAATAATGGTAAGCACCTCTCAAAACCGCTTTATTTTCAATTTTATTCCAATTCCGGCTAAACTTATCATCAATTCCTTTCTCGCCCATAGTGGCCCGAATAAACACAAAATCTATTGGAAAATGATCATTTATCGTATTTACCTTTTGCCAATCTATTTCTTCCTGATAGGTAGACACATCAATACCAAACACTTTATCATCGTGTTTGCTCATAATCTCAATATTTCGAATATCGTATTTTGCTTCCTTAGTTAGTGACTTATCTTTTGAAGTAGCTACCCGAAAATAATAGATAATTCCGGCCCGATAGTGCCATACAACAAGGCCAAGAAAGAACACCAGCATTCCCGCTATCATCCAGATCCACTTGGTCTCCCGAACTTGACTTCCCTTTGTACTTGTTTTTTTTCTTTTTGATCGCTGTTGCGCCATAGCACGATGAAGTTACGGCAATAGCAATTAACTCGCAAAATTTTCGCAACAATTTATATTTTTGTGTATGATCGTATACAACCCCAAAGACTGGCTTTCGGCAACTTTCAAGTTGCATAAATCAGATACCTTCAAAAAGTTACTGCCCTTTCTCATTTTAATAGCCATCTACTCCTGGGCGATTGCCTTTCTCGAATTAGAGTACCTCAAATTAAACGAAAAAAGTTGGGTAAAAAACATCACCATTGTTCATAACCTACTTGGCTTTGTGATCTCACTGCTACTGGTATTCAGAACGAACACAGCCTATGATCGTTGGTGGGAAGCTCGGAAACAATGGGGAACTTTAACCAACGTCAGTAGATCTTTATCATACAAACTAAATGCAATGCTGGAGGGAGAGGATAAAGTTAACCGCAGTTTTTTCAGAAAAGCAATCCCGTTATTCGCTGAAACCTTATATGACTTTTTAAGATCGGATTACACCAAGTTTATGCTCGACGAAAACGAACATCCCGAGCTAAAAGCACTGGATAATAAAAGACACGGACCAAACCAGGTATCTACAATGATCTTCCAAAAAATCAATGATCTATATAAAGAGGGCAGAATAAGCGGCGATCAACTTATTATACTGAATGAGGAAATTATTGCTATGACACACCTTTGCGGCGCATGTGAACGCATTAAAAATACGCCTATCCCGTTAGCTTATAGCGCATTTATCAAAAAGTTCATCATCTTTTATACCATGACACTTCCCGTAGGATATGTTTTTTCTATAGGCTATTTTGTTGTGATTGCCGTACCTTTCATTTTATATGTTTTAGCCTCTCTTGAATTAATTGGCGAATCCATTGAAGAACCTTTTGGTATAGATCAAGATGATTTACCGATCGACAAAATTGCAGCCAACATCAGGAAACACTGCCATGAAATTATCCAAGCATAAGCCGTTCTAAAAATAATCTAGCTCATTTTCAAACGCTAAGACTATCTATATGAAATAAGTTTTGTAAATCTATTCGAAATTTCTACTTTTGTCGCGGAGAGTTGGCAGAGTGGTCGAATGCGGCGGTCTTGAAAACCGTTAACTGTCACAGGTTCGGGGGTTCGAATCCCTCACTCTCCGCAGGAAAAGCCTTTCAGAAATGAAAGGCTTTTTGCATGTTAGCCTGTTTCGAACCAGAAGCGTCCACCCAACCTCGAATAATTTCATCAGGAAAAACTTCCATCACAGTTCTACTTCGCAGATTCTATTTATTTTTCTTTTTTTATTTTCCTGTAATAAATCGCGTCCCAGAACATCTAATAGATAGAATATTCTAGAAAATCAAGATTACTAATTTTAAATTCAATTTTTATGAACAATATATTTCCTAGTATTAATAAAGTTCTATTTAGCTATTTATTCAAACTAACTAAAGTCGTGTTCCTTGTGGTTTTGCTGATAACTGGGAGACCAACATCTGCGCAAAAAAAATATGATTTCGATGTGAGCATTAGCGGAAAAGGAACACCTATTATAATGATTCCAGGATATAGCTGCAGTGGAAAAGTATGGACTGAAACTGTAAATCATTTAAAAGATAAGTATGAATGTCATGTACTTACACTTCCTGGATTCGCCGGACAACCGGCTATAAAAGAATCGCTGCTTGAAACTATGCGGAATGAAATAATCACCTACGCAAGAGATAAAAAAATGCAGCGACCAATACTTTTAGGGCACAGTCTAGGTGGCTTTTTGAGTCTTTGGATTGCAAGCACTGTACCAGAACTATTTCATAAAGTTATCGTCGTAGACGGAGTTCCTTTTTATCCTGGAATGCAGAACCCCCGTTTAACCCCGGACGAAGTGAAAATTTGTTAATAAAGCGGCCGTCATATCTCAATTCACTTCGATGGACGACAGCCAACTCATTACCTATTCAGAAAATGTAGCTCGACAATTGGTGACCGATTCCATCAAAGCTAAATCAATAGCCAACTGGCAGAGCCATAGCGATAAAGTTACATTAGCCACCGCATTTTATGAAATGATGACGACAGACATCCGACAAGACCTAGTCAAGATCACAGCACCTGTTTTAGTACTTGGCAGTCAGTATGAGACACTTGAGAGGTCACAGCAAATCTTATCAGAACAATATAAATATCTAAAAAAACTAACTTTACACAATGCCGAAAGTAAGCATTTTATTATGTATGATCAGCCAATCTGGTTCTTCAACGAACTAGATACATTTTTAAAGTAATCCAATGACAAACAAAGAGAATTTTGAGATTATTTACAAGGAATATGCGCCGACCATTCGCAAATTGTGTCTCAGCTATACCGGAGATAAGGATAATGCAGAGGACTTGATCCAAGAAACATTTATTGCCGTATGGAAGAAAATTGACAGTTTTCGCAACGACGCCAAATTAGGCACCTGGATTTATAGAATAGCGATCAATAATTGCCTGATGAGTATACGAAAACAGCAATATATTGAAAAAATAGCCAACAAAAGTTTCATCGATATACCGGATGAAACATCAGATGAAAAAGTCCAGCAAATTGATCTTTTATACAAATGTATAAGTAAACTTAAAGAAGCTGATAGAATATTGATCACATTCGTATTGGACGAGAAGCCCTACGAAGAAATAGCAGAGATTACGGGAATTACAGAAAATAATCTACGTGTTAAAATCCATAGGATAAAAAAAGAATTAACTGAAATTTTTCATAAATATGCAAGACTTTAACGATTTACAAAATCTTTGGAAACAAGATGACCAACACGAAATCTTACCTCAGATCAAGCTGAGTAAGATCAAAAGTTTCCGCCAGGCATTAATCAGAAAGGAAGTACTTGGTGCAGTGCTATTAATTGTAACCGGGTTAATCATTCTTGCAATGGCCTATTTCCTTGATTTTAGACATAAAACGTTCACCTTGTATAGTTCCATGTTTATCGTATCCTTGCTCTGTTTCGCGCAGGCGAGCTTAATGTTTGCAGCAGCAAGGAAAATTAAACAAATCGACGAAACTGCTATTCCGACTGAACATTTGCAGCAATGGCAACAATTCAATGTATTTAGAAAGAAAAGAATTCATTGGAATATGCCTATTTACCATATACTTTTAGGAACAGCAATCTCTATCTATCTTTGGGAAATCCTAAAAGGAGCCAGTTATAGGTACTACTTAATTGCTTACTTGCCCACCTATAGTTGGATACTATTTTCTTATTTCTATCTCGGCAAAAAGCAACTCACCAAAATTGATCAGGCTATTAACGAAGTTATTTCAGAATTAAGGGATATAGAAAGGCAGTTCGAAAATTAAACAAATAGATTGCTACCTCTAAAAACCAGCTTAGTTGTTCCGTTTTTAATAGCCTCAATTACAAAAGGAGACCTCGGATTTATACGAATCGAAACCTAAGACTTTCAAAGTGGCTTTCGACAGTTCTTATTGTCAATTAAATGGTTTTAAACCGGCAAAAATAAACAATTGATATTCAATATGATTACCTTACAATAAGGCGGTAGATCAATTTAAACGAAGAAAAAAGTAAAATAAGTTTTGTAATTCTAGTAAGAATTTCTACTTTTGTCGCGGAGAGTTGGCAGAGTGGTCGAATGCGGCGGTCTTGAAAACCGTTAACTGTCACAGGTTCGGGGGTTCGAATCCCTCACTCTCCGCAGAAAAAGCCTTTCAGAAATGAAAGGCTTTTTGCATGTTAGCCCGGTTCGAAACCGATAACACTGGCTGGGTCCGAACAATGGATCAAGCAGAAGGATCAAGCAGAATTCTTGGGGGAATACTAAAAATTTCCTAGTTTAGCCACTTTAATACATATAACATTGCAAGAGGCCGAACGTAAATTACTATCCCTGTTGATGCCCGAAGGGCTTTTAGA
>PJUI01000120.1_pt1 | contig 42968 bp, 31 predicted proteins | sample 1512201 | NCBI WGS metagenome assembly PJUI01 (sample SAMN08177670, study PRJNA422409) | Feces metagenome, whole genome shotgun sequencing project. | isolation source: Chicken feces (2) enriched on wood chips | host: Gallus gallus | place: USA: Madison | collected 2015-01-15
CTTGATGTCCTGCTTTTCAATTAACTGATCAAGCTGCTTATCTCCCAGCTTTACGATTTTCCAGTTCTCTTTTCCAAGCTCTTCTGCACTGGTTCCTGCCAGAATAATTGAACCGTCCCTGTTTAGTTTTATATCAGATAATCTTTCTTCTCTTTTTCTGGATTCTCCTTTTACGTGCTTTCTCCACTTTTCATTTCCATCCTGATCTAGATAAAGCATCCAGAAAGTTTCATCATCAGTCTGTATCTTTCCTTCTGCCTGGGTGTAACCTCCTAAAAGAATTCCTTTGGAAGATTTATCATCTGCTGAATGAAGAATACTGGTTCCCATCAGGATATCCCTGTTTCCAAAATTGTAGGATTTCTGCCAAAGCTCTTCGCCTCTTTCGTTTAAGGAGATTAACCAAAGATCCGTTCCTTCTTCAATTCCTACCAATTTATTTCCTGATCTCTCGGATCTGGATTCTCCTCCAATCAGATAGCCTGTGGATGTTAATGCCAAGGTTCTTAAATGGTCATCTTCTTTTCCTCCAAAGTTCTTTTCCCATTCTGTTTTTCCATCCTTGTTAAGTTTGATGATCCAGTAATCTCCTTCACCATAGTTTTCGGTTTTCTTTAAGCCTCCTGTATTGCTTCTTGAATAAACTCCTAACAAAGCTCCTCCATCTTTAGTAGGAATCATTTTTTCCACTTCATCTAATCCTTTTCCTCCTAAAATTAACTGAGAGACTTCTTTTCCATTCTTATCAAGTTTTACAATCAAAACATCTTTGGAACCGTAACCTTTAGCAGAATTCTGAACATTTCCAGCTACGAAAAATCCTAAATCAGTGGTCTGGATAACCGATCGGGCTTCTTCATCGGAAGAACTTCCTAAAGTTTTTTGCCACAATTCATCACCAAATTCATTTAATCTGATGAGCCATATATCTGATCCTCCTTTGGAATCTTCTTTTTTATCTAAACCTTTTCCGGAATAAGAAGTTCCGGCAACAAGAAACCCACCTTCCTGGGTAGCCACAGAAGCTGACAGGTAATCATGATTCTGTCCTGAAAAGTATTTTTCCCAGACCTCTTCACCCTGCTGGTTTAATTTGACAAGGTGAAAATCGTAACCGTTATTTTGTTTACTATTGGAGGTCCCTGAGCCTGTCGAAGGGCCGGATTGAATACTGCTTCCTGTTATTAAATATTGACCGTCAATGGTTGTCGTGATCTGGCTTAGAAAATCCTGGGTATTGGATTTGATATCTTTCTGCCACAATACTTCCTGGGCAGACAGGCCCAAGACTGTGCATAGAATACATGCACTCATGTAGAATTTTTTCATCTATTCATGTTGTTAGTTAATATAATTTTACAAATTTAACATTTTTTAATACTTAAAAGATCCCATTAATGAGATTTAATGTCTGTTTTATCACTCATAGGTGTTTTTTATAATGTCTTAATGATATAAAGGTATCGGCGGTAAGCGTCAAAACTTGACGTATGTATAACAGATAAAACAATTATTATCAATAATAAATAACCCATTACAAATCAAATAATTAAACAAAAACACACAATTACTTGGCAAAACATAATACTATCTTTTACATTGGTATGATTTTTAATACTACATTTGTATAAATTTTCAGTTATGAAAGCAAACCAACAAACTATAAATCAAACGAATCACAAGATAAACTGGTTCCAGAAGTTTCTGATGATATGCTCCGGAGGAAACATTCATATTTTAAGAAAGACTCCGAGCGAATGGAATAAATTTTCAGGGATCGGAGGAATTGTATTATTCACAGCTGTATTCGCAACTTTATCTGCAGGCTATGCCATGTATACTGTATTTGACAATATATGGACTTCCATAGGATTTGGAATCCTGTGGGGACTGATGATCTTTAATTTAGACCGCTACATCGTTTCTTCCATAAAAAAAACAGGGACATGGTGGAATCAGATTTTAATGTCGATTCCACGTCTGGTTTTAGCAACATTTTTAGGAATTATTATTTCTAAACCATTGGAGCTCAAAATCTTCGAAAAAGAGGTCAACAAACAGCTTAACACCATCATCCAAAGGAACAAGAAACAGCTTCAGGGAGAAATGAGTGGCAGAATTCTGCAGCAAAGCGGACCATTTGAGACAGAAAAGAAACAGATTGCCGAAAAAACAGCACAGTATCAAAAAGCTTATGACTCTGCAGCTGTGGAACTTGAAAAGGAAATTCTTGGGAAACAGTCCGGACTAACCAGTGGGAAAGAGGGTTACGGTCCCAATGCAAAACGTAAACAGGAACTGAAGGAACAACGCCGTAAGGATCTGGAAGATTTTCAGAAACAAAATGCTTCCAGACTGGAATATTTAGATAAGGAAATCTCCAAGGTTTATACTAACCTGGAAACAGAAAGAAAATCTTCAGATACCTTTGAGGATAAATTCAACGGATTTGCAGCCAGGCTCCAGGCGTTGGATGAATTGGGCAAAAATTCAGCAATAATAGGGTTGGCAGCAGCTTTTATTATGGGACTCTTTATCTGCCTCGAGATCTCCCCTGTTTTGGTAAAACTGATTTCCCATGTAGGACCTTATGACTATCTGTTAGAAAAAACAGAAAATGATTTCAGGCTCTATTCTAAAGAAAAAATTGAAAAAGGAAATGCTCTGACCGATTTCAGGATTGATGATTTTAAGGATAATTTAAAAAAATAGCGTATTTTTCACGCATGATTATTGATAAAGAAGAGATCCGGAAGAAAAAGAAAATACTGGACGACTGCAAAATATTTCTGAAAAAAGAATTCATCGGAATTGATAAGATTATTGATGATTTAATGGAATACATCCAGATCTGGTATCTGATGCCTGAAATTCTGACCCGTCCCGTAGTCATCAACCTATGGGGAATGACCGGGGTAGGAAAAACAGATCTTGTGAGAAAAACAGTCCGTTTCCTGGAATTTCAAAACCGTTTTGTAGAAATAGAGCTCAGCAACAGTGATGAAACTTCATGGAGCAAAAGTGTTTCCGATATTTTCCAGAGCAACCGCCTCAACGATGAAAAACCGAGCATAGTTCTTTTCGATGAAATCCAGCGTTTCAATACAATCGATCCTGATGGTACGCCGGTACCCCAAACGAAATTTACAGATTTTTGGGAGCTTTTAAGCGATGGCAAATTGAGCAAAAGAGAACGCGATGATCTTGAACATTACCTGTTCTCTTACCTTTTACGCAAAAAGGAAAATGAACGCCGCAAGAAAAATGGTGAAACGGAAATGGATGAGAATCCTTACCTGAACCTGTGGGACGCCAAAGAATTGAAAAAATACCTCAGCATGGAAGATGATGTGATGAGCATCATTGATATGAAAGAGGAAGATATGATCAAGCTGATCCTAAAGAAGCAAAAAGAAAAAAAGATCTATGAACCGGTAGATTACAGTAAAATGCTGATCATCATCAGTGGAAATCTGGACGAAGCTTTCCAGATGTCCCGCGAAACCAGCGAGGCAGACATAGATGCCAATATTTACCATGCATTCACAAAGAAAATAACGGTTGTTGATATAAAAAATGCACTATCGAGGAAGTTCCGTCCGGAGCAGGTAGCCCGGTTCGGAAATATTCATTTGATTTATTTTTCTTTGAAAACAGAGGATTTTCAGCAGCTTATCCAAAGGGAGATCAACAATCTTAAGACCAAGACAAAATCAAAATTTGGGATTAGCCTAAAAATCAATAAAAACATCAATGAGCTGATCTACAGAAACGGCGTTTTCCCTGTACAGGGTGTACGTCCTGTATTCAGCAGTGTGGTAGATATCCTCGACACGAACCTCAGCAAATTTCTGTTTGAAGCCATCATCAATGACGATAAAAGCATTGAAATAGATTATCCGGTGAACCGGAAAACAATTACCGGGAAAATAGGAAGCCGAATTATTGAAATTCCTTATACCGGAAGAATCGACAGTATTCGCCAATCCAACCAGCTTGATGCAGTAGCCAACATCAGTGTTCATGAATGCGGACATGCCGTTTCTTATATACTTTATACCGGCTTTGCTCCTTTACAGCTAAAAAGTAAGGTAGCCAGCAGCTATGCCGCAGGATTTACTTTCCCACACCAGATTCATGATACTAAAGAAAGTATCCTCGACAAAATTAAAATTTATCTTGCCGGTGGTATCGCTGAAGAAATTGTATTCGGGGAAAACAATGCAAGCATAGGAAGAAGTCATGACAGGGAACAGGCAACCATATTTGCCACGGATTATATAAGGAAATACGGATTTGATGAAGAATATCAGGCCGCCTACAACCTGGAAGAGTATGCTCACCGTATGCAGCATGATATTACTGACAAAAAAATTGAAAAGCTGATACAGGATCTTGCCAAAAAAACAAGGGAGGATCTGATTCTTCATTTAGACCTTCTGAAAGACATGAGTGTAGAACTCAGAAAAAAAGGAAGCATGCTGCCTAAAGAGATTTATCTGATAGCCAAAAAATATCAGCTCGAGGTGACCATTCAAGAAGAGGGATATTTGCATATTGCAGAATATCATAAACTGCTCGGACAATAGAGAAAAAATCTATTATAATACAAATTATCATTAATAAAATCTTGCCTTTCAGTTAATTCTGAAAGGTTTTTTCTATATATAATTATTTTATATGAAATATTTTATAATTTTACATCACTAAACTAATCATTATGAAAAATTTAATTTTAGCATGCACACTGCTTATTTGGAGTGCGTTTACCGCTACCCTAAAAGCACAATCAGAACCTTTCCTCGGACAGATTGCTTTCGTACCCTACAACAGGGCGCCAAACGGATGGGCAGACTGTAACGGACAGCTTTTGTCCATAGCCCAAAACCAGGCTCTTTTTTCCTTACTGGGAACCACTTACGGAGGAAACGGAACCACCAATTTTGCACTGCCTGATATGAGAGGAAGAGTTTTAGTTTCCCAGGGACAAGGACCAGGCATTTCACAGAATTATTTAATAGGGGAAATTGGCGGTAGTGAGACTGTGACACTGACTCAACAACAAATGCCTATTCATAGTCATACCGTAAATGCTGTAACCGCAGAAGGTAATCAGAATACGCCTACAGGCAATCTCCCTGCAGACACAAAGCTTTTAGATAAAGAATATTCTGATACAACTGCCAATACAACGATGAAAGCTACTATGGTAAATCCGGCAGGAGGATCTCAACCCCATGAAAACAGGCCTCCGTTTGTTACGATGAGATGCATTATAGCTTTACAGGGAATCTATCCATCTTTTAATTAATAAGTTATGAAAATTCTCTACTTGTTAATCATAGCAATTGGAAGTTCAATGGCAGCACAGACCATTACTTTCAACGGATGTCATAATTTGTTTGATGACCAGAACTTTGTATTCAACAAAACCGGAGTGGACCCCTACAACAAAGGCATCTATATTACCACACCGATTAATGACGCCCAACCTTGCGGGGGTCTGGGCAACTGTGAATTTAAAATCCAGTGGAACAATACCCTTACGAGGTGGGAATTTCTTGCTGATGAAGGAAACGGAACTTTTGCCAGCCCTTTGCTGATTTATTATAATTCAACGGGTAACAATGGCAGCCAGAGACCACCGAGCAACACATTCGGAACATGGGTAGAAAATACAACCGTAACCAGCGGGCAATGCGGAGGAAACCTTACAGGCAGCAATTCTACCATGACGGGAGATGTACACAGCTCTTCACTAGCCACATCAGAAGTTACAAAATCTAAAATCCAGGTTTTCCCTAATCCTGTTTCAGACGTGATCCGTATTTCGGGAATTGATAACGGACAAAAGATACAGATTTACAATGCAAACGGACAGCTTATAAGGTCTGAAAAATTTGATCAAAAGATCAATGTTTCCCTTCTTTCTACAGGAGTTTATGTTCTAAAAATTATTACTGAGAATTTGGAATCTTATGAGTTTAAATTTGTGAAAAAATAAAGCAATGCCTTTATAGCGTTAAATTGATTATTGATATAGCTTTCGGAATCCTCTGAGAGCTATTTTTTGGGAATATTTTTTGCTGATTATTTCATATGCCATCAAGTGTTGTCAACAGCTATATTTACACTCCCGAGACTGAGATATTAAGAATCATCTACCAGTCCGGAGCTGTTTATGATTATCTCAGGGTGCCGGCATCAATAGCTGAGAAATTCAGGGAAGCCAGATCAAAAGGGAGGTTTCTGAACAGTGTTATCAAACCCAGATTTAAATACATTAAAATAAGCTGACAAAAATAGTAATGCAAAAAATGCCCCCATTACTGGAGGCATTGATTATTTTGTATGATCAAAATTTTATTTAATGATCAATTTAGAAGTTTTGCTGTCTTTTCCGTTGGAAATCTGAACCATGTAAACTCCTTTTTCAAGCTGTTGGTTTACTTTATAAACTCCGTTTCCTTCTTCAGTTACAGATGGACTTGCTACCAGTCTTCCTGACATATCGGAAATAGAAACTTTCAGATTTTTGCCGTTTTTAGCCTTAATGAATACTTGATCACCTGTTGCCACCGGATTTGGGTAGATCACAAGATCGTTATTATCAGCCTTAACTTCGCTTGTGCCTAAAACACTAACAAATTTCACTGTATAATCCTCTGCCTGACCGTATTTCAATTGTCCGCAAGGGGTAATGTTAGGATTCTCATCATCTACAATTACTCTCATTCTTAAAGGAGTATTAAGCACTGTAGAAGCCGGAGCTGTAAAGCTTACATTAAAAGTACCTATTAAAGTAGTAGGATCTGCAATGATATTATCAGCTGAACCAACAAGTTCGGAAGCTTCAAAAGTTCCGTTATTATTAAAATCAATCCATGCTCTTACTTCATTATTTGAATCTGAGACATTTACCTGAAGATTATGGGTAGCTGTTGCCAGAAGCTGAGTTGATGTAGCTCTTAAACAACTTGCTCCTGTATAGTCTTCATAGAAATTAGCAGCATTCTGCCAATAACCAGTCGAAGCATTATTAATATTTCCTAATTTTACCAAAGTTGGTCCTACAAAATAATTACTTGGAGTTGCCAAGCCACTTGGTGCACATGCAGGAATAGGTGTTCCTATAGGAGAAGCTGTAGAAGGTGCTGTTCCTCCCAGTGAAGTACTCAATGCCCCTTTCATCAGAAAGTAATAAAGAGCTGCTCTGTCGTGTTGTCCGTTGGTAAACTTAAACGCTTTTGGATTTGTATAATTCATCATGTTATACTGTACACCCTGATAGTTGGTACCTGTACAATAATTCATGCTGTTATTGGTAGGAGCCGGATCATTAAGTAAGCTTCTTGATCTCTCTGTATCACAAACCTGGTCATCATCCCTGGTACAGTCATTATTAGTCTGCGCAGGACAATAAGAAACATCAGTAGTTCCTTGTGGTGCATCAGCGTTTGCATTTCCGAAAGTATGAAGCAATCCCATACTGTGTCCAAATTCATGCGCTAAAGTAATATCATCCTGTAAAGTAACTACAAAGGATTTCATAAAAGATTCATATGAAGAATCCGGGTTTTGAGGTAATCCTGCCCATCCCATAATTCCATATTGACCTCCACCATCTACTTTATTCATAATATAAATATTAAAGTAAGAAGCCTCAGGCCAGTGTGGAGCAATTGTTTTTACCTGCGCTGTAGTAACTCCGTTTGTTCCACTACGCTTTACCCCATAATCATCATATCCTGCCAGTGTTCCTCCATTGTATCTGATAATCCCTGTTGTAGCATTACAACTAGGATCTCTTTTGGCTAAAACCAGTTTTATCGGCATTGTAGCAGCAGTCCCAAAATCGGCAGGAACTCCCTGCGACCACTGATAAGTACCTGCATACATTGCATTACAACGATCCAGCCATGCCTGAATCTGGGCATCACTCTTATTGTAAGCAGATCCAATAGCAGCTCCGGTAGGTGCTATCACGTGTACAACCACAGGAATTTCGTAAACTCCATTCACTGTTTTAAAAGTACTTCCATTTTTAGCGGTGCTGTTTTGATTGGAACTAACGATACGATCACGAATATTACGAATCATTTCATCAATTTCCTGATTTTCTTTTTGATGTACCCGCTGCTCAGCATCAAAGTCGCACCAATCTTTTTTTTGTTGCGCTGTTAATGAAAGCGAAAATAGCACTGCCCCATAAAGGAAAGTTTTCTTCATAGCTTCAAATATTTTAATTTTAATTAAATATCAATCTTTATTAGCGAAGATTGATGTATCCCAATACATCTATTAGTAACAATAAATAGTTTTTGTTACAAAATAATTCATGTTTTTTTCAAATTTATAAGAAAAACAGCCTGTCAAATTAATTAAATAAGAATATAATATAACAGAATAAGACTAAATTTCTAAATCAAAATATTAATTCCTAAAAAAAATGCCATACAGATCTGTATGGCATTTTATATACTTAAAAATATTTACAAAGAATAATTCGGAGCTTCCTGGGTGATGATAACATCGTGTGGATGAGATTCTTTTAATCCGCTTCCGGTGATCATTACCATTTTGGTGTCTTTCTGCAAAGCTTCAATGTCTTTGGCTCCGCAATATCCCATACCGGCTCTTAAACCTCCGGTTAACTGGAAGATTACATCTTCCAATTTTCCTTTGTGTGGCACTCTTCCTTCAATTCCCTCCGGAACGAATTTTTTAGCCTCACTCTGGAAATATCTTTCTTTTCCTCCTCTCTTCATGGCAGAAAGACTTCCCATTCCCTGGTAAGATTTGAATTTCCTTCCCTGGAAAATAATTTCTTCTCCCGGAGCTTCATCAGTTCCGGCCAAAAGAGATCCCAGCATTACTGCTCCTGCACCGCTTGCAATAGCTTTTACAATATCTCCGGAAAGCTTGATTCCACCATCAGCAATAACAGTTACATTTTTGGATGCTGCATATTCATATACATTATAAATAGCAGACAACTGAGGAACACCGACTCCGGCAACTACTCTGGTTGTACAGATAGAACCTGGTCCTACTCCTACTTTAAGAACGTTTGCTCCGGCTTTAATAAGATCTTTCGCTGCTTCAGCCGTTACGATATTTCCGCCTACGATATCAAGATCCGGGTATGTTTTTCTGATTTCAGCAATTTTATCCAGAACTCCTTTTGAATGCCCGTGAGCAGAATCGATACCGATGATATCTACTCCGGCCTTTACTAAAGCCGCTATTCTGTCTAAAGTATCTTCACCTACTCCTACACCGGCTCCTACGATAAGGCGTCCGTTCTCATCCTTATTGGCATTTGGATATTCCAGCTGATTGTCGATATCTTTAATGGTAATCAATCCGACTAATTTGTTGTCTTTATCTACGATAGGAAGTTTTTCAACTCTGTTTTTAAGAAGGATTTCTTTTGCTTTTTCAAGGTTGGTATTTTTATCAGAAGTGATCAGATTTTCTTTGGTCATGATCTCTTCAACCTTCATATCAAGGTTTTCCTGATATTTTACATCCCTGTTGGTAATAATTCCGATCAGCACATTATCAGGATCTACCACAGGAAGACCGGAAATTTTATATTTGGCCATTGTTTCTTTAGCCTGAGCCAAAGTATGGTCTTTTGAAAGGGTAACAGGATCGGAGATCATTCCGTTTTCTGAACGTTTTACACGGTTTACCTGAGCCGCCTGCTCAGCGATCGTCATATTTTTGTGAATGAAACCCAAACCTCCCACTCTTGCCAGGGCAATAGCGAGGTCTCCCTCAGTAACTGTGTCCATCGCAGCAGAAACTATCGGAACATTCAGTGTAATTTTGTCGGTAAGTCTTGATTTTAATGATACCTGGTTAGGTAAAACTTCTGAATAAGAAGGGACTAGAAGAACGTCATCGAAAGTGATGGCTGTCTCTACAATTTTGTTATGAATAGACATCTTTACTTTCTTTGCAAAATTAGGCTATTTTGACGAGATATGAAAATCCTTTTCAATAGTTTAAATAAAATTTAATAATCAATAACTTAAATGAAAAAAACCGTTCTTTTTCAGAACGGTCTGTCGTACAAAATAAATTTAGTATATGAAACTACTTGTTTTCAGTTATTGAATAATCTTTCCGCTTTCGTCCAGCTTGTCTATATGGGTCTGATTGTTTTTGTCTACATAAATCTTAAGACGTACATTTCCCTTGCTATCTTTAATAAAAAGTCCTACGTCACCGTCTGCTGTTTTTCCGGCAAAAAATCTTTCCTGTGTAATTTTCCCTTCACTTCTCAGCTTTGCATATGCTTTTTTTGAGGCAACGGGATCATTGAGCTTTTTCAAAGAGTCCTCAAATTTTATAATATCTTCTAAAGGAAAGTCGTCCGGTCTATCCCAAAGCTTAAGACCATAGGTCCTGTTCTTTTTATTTCCGGTTCCTTCCATATACTGAAGCTGCATAATCTGGTCTGTATTTCTCTGGTCTACGGAATATACCATTCCCGAGCCGTCTTTATCTGCGCCATACACAAGTCCTCCGCATTCATCACCAAGCTCATTGAAAAAAATCATTCCGGCCTCTCTTTCCCGGGGCTTCAGCTCTTTTTTATTGAACATTCCCGGGTGCTGACGGCTTTTATTACTGATCACCATTTTCAGTGTTCCGTCTTTTTCAATGATATTGATGCGTTCTACATCTATTTCTTCAAATCGCTGGGTAGTTTTCTGGTTTTTAAATCCAAAAAAGAAAAATAGGATACACACAACGGTAAGCGAAACGGCATATATTTTAAGGATGCGTACTTCTCTGATGAGTTTTTCCATAATAAATAAGTGATTGGTGATGAATTATTTATCAGTCGCTGCGTTAATCATTTTCGAAATATCATTTGCTGTAAAACTTCCTCTAACATCCACAAAGACAAGTTCTTTATCTGAATTTACGGTGATCATCATGTTTTTAATGGTTTCACCGTTCTGTTTTACTCTTACATTGACGTTTTCACCGTTGTGCTTTATGGTAGCCCATTCTTCAAAGTCATTGCTATTCAGATATTTGGAATATTCGTTCAGCATATCTTTGTTCCCGTTATCTACCGTCATTATTTTTATTTTGGAAACTTTCTTGATCAGACTGATCACTTCTTCACTTTCACCGTCTTCCCTCAAAGCTTTCTTAATAAAAGGTTTCGCCATAAATACGGGGACATTGAAGCTGACAAATTTTGCTCCTTTAAAATCATGTTCCGACTGTCTGACAAAGTCCATATTGGGTCTTCCTGAAGGCAGGCAGGATTGAAGCATCAACAATATAAAGGTTCCGAGAAAAATGTTTTTTAGAGTTTTCATGGTGATTATTTTTTAGTCGATAGGTTTTAGGGCTCCTCCCGATATTTTGTTGATATTGGATTCTATTTCCGGTCTTCCTTTATATTTTACGATTCCTCCTGAAGAGGCTTTTACCTTCAGCTTCATAGAAACATTTACTGAAAGATTGGCTCCAGATGTAACTTCTGCCTCAAGATTATTCAATCTTAAATCATCGGCTTTACAGAGCGCACCACTGCTGATGTCTATAATTCCGGAATCAGCTCTTCCTTCAATCGCGGTATTGGATCCGCTTGATGCCTTTACTGTGATTGTTCCCGCTGTAACTCCCGCTCTGATATTAGCCCCGGATGAAGTTCCGATATCTAATGTATTGTCGATCTTAAAATCTCCTTTTACGTTGGCTCCGGATGATACATCAATAGCCAGGTTATTTTCTTTGATAGCGTTCACCACGTTAAAGTTCGCCCCTGAAGACACTTTGATATTATCCATTCTCGGAGAAGAAATATTAACGCTTAAGTTCTTAAACTTGAGGTTCTTTGTCCCTTTATTATCTACATAGACTTTTAATACCCCATTTTCTACTTTTGTAATAATGTACTGAAGTTTATCCGCATCGGCGATCACTTTCACATTGGTAGGGCTTTCCTGTTTGAAAACCACGTTTACCCCTGTACTTACATTAATTCCTGAAAATTCTCCAACATTTCTCGCTTCCCCGTTAAGGTATGAGGAATTATTATCGGAAGTAAGACTGCTTCTCAGGTTGGTTACAGGATTGGTTTTAGTTTCACTGGAATTGATGATCTTATTTACATCATCCATAGAAAGCTTCCCGTCCAGCATCACCAGGATGTTTTCTCCCTTGCCTCCGTCGATACTCAGTAAAAGGTCATCCAATATTCCGTCTTTTGCATCGGCAGAAAGAAACTTAATCTTTGCTCCTGAATTATTAACGGACATGATTTCGTTGTAGTTAAGGTTTTTTAAATATACCGAAACATCTTTGCTTAGTCTGGAAAGGTTATCCTGAACTTTACGGCCTTCTGTAGTATTAGCATTTTCCGGGTTTTCCGTAATAAGGATTTTCAAACCGTTAATCTTCGAAAGCAGGGGCTTAATCTGATCCAGTTGGGAATCGTCAATATTAAGGCTGCTGAGCATGCCGAACATCGGTTTTGCAATTTTAATGGAGGTAACCCCTTCCACTTCCTGATATCTGTCGAAAAGCATGTCGAATTTATCCCTCTGACCATACATGGTAAAGAAATGGGAAAAAGCGAGCGCGAATATTATAAATATTTTTTTCATGAGTCAATTTTTATTTTAAGCTGATTATTTGTGCCTGATCAGGAGCATAATCTATTTTTTTTGTTTAATAATCGTCGTTTACCACTGCCGGCTGAACCAATTTTTCACTGACATTATTCGCAAATACCTGGAATGAATATTTAGTGACATTGATAGCCTCATCTACATTTTCGATCCTTTTACCGTTTACAATAACATAAGAGTCTTTGTAACCTGTGGAATCCTTTAAAGTTTTTTTATTTTTATATGAGGAATTATCCACAAACCTCGGTTTTAATTCTTTTTTCAGCCTTCCTCTTTTCGGCAGGATTTCATCCATCACATCTTTTTCTGCTACTGAATTTTCCTGAAAGAGAGAGTCTTTTTTGGTTCCGGAAATGGAATCGGTATGGTTAACTGCTACCTGCTCCTGATGGTCATTATTTTCTTCAATAAAGCTTGATTTTTGTTTTAAAACCTCATCTTTTACCAGTTTTTCTCTTTCAGCTACCCCTGTACGGTAATCATTCAACAAAAAACCGACACAGAAAAGAAGCACTAATCCGGCAGCCATCCAGAACCATTTCGGGAAGGAAGGCTTATTTTTCTGAAGCGGGATAATAGGAGCTTCATTCGATTCCGAATCTCCGCCTTCTGCTTTCTGAAGAAAATCTTCAAAACTCCACTCCATCTTTTCTTCCTTTATCTCGTGGAAGATTTCATCGTATTTATTCTGAAATTGATCTTTGTTCATAGCTCATCAGTTGTGATATTTGTTCTTTTACTTTTTGTCTCGCCCTCATCAGGTTGACCCTGACTGCATTTTCTTCCATTTCCATCATTTCGGAGATTTCCGAGACCTCATATTCTTCTACGTCCTTCAGATGGATTACCATTTTCTGTTTCTCCGGGAGCTGGTTGATAAAACCTATAATATGCTCCTTGAGATTATTGATGTCCATGCTGTACAATTCCGAGCGGTGAAGCTGCAAATCTGCAAATCCCAACTTCACATCGTGGTGCTTCAGCCGGTTCAGGCATTCGTTCCGGACGGATTTCAAAGCGTAGGATTTTAAATTTCCAAACTGCCCGAGTTCCTCTTTCTTCTGCCAGAACTTTACCATCAGGTCCTGCACCACATCTTCTGCCTCATCACTGCTCATAACGAATCTTTTCGCAAAACGATACATCTCGTCTTTGAGAATAAACACCGTATTCTTGAAAGTTTCCTGGGTCATGAGTTTTGTTTCTATAGGTAAGACAATTAAAATCTTAATTCTATTACATTACATTTAAAAAAAAATAATGATTTTATATTTTTACTCCTTCCGAATTCTAATAAAACCAGCTTACAAAGGAGTTTCTGTGATGTTTATAAAACTAACTATTTTTTCTTTAAAAAAGATAATTTGAAAATCTTATAATCAGCTTTAGCTCTATAGCTTTTTTAATTTCGCGAATAATACAGGTTTTCACAGATTTTTTTTAATCGTAGATTCAATAAAATTTTCTTTTATGATGAAGATCCGGCAGGCATGATGTTCTGTGAAAATCTGTGTAATCTGAGGGAGAACAAATAATTCAATACTTTATATTACAAATAACAAAAGCCTCCGAAATGGAGGCCTTCAATATTAATAGGTATCAAAAATATGTTTCAATATCGCTTTATCTTCATCTGCTAAAGCCACTTTTCTTCTTCCCATTGCCCTTTCGGCAACTTCATAAGCTTTATCCAGTTTAAATTTCTCATCATCTTTACCTCCGCCCCACGAGAAATTTTCCACAAGGTTAGGCGGAAATCCTGGTTTAAAGATATTGGAGGCAACACCCACCACGGTTCCTGTATTCAATTGGGTATTGATGGCTGTTTTAGAATGATCACCCATGATCAAACCTGCGAACTGAAGTCCTGTATCTTCAAAAGCTTTTGTTCTGTAATTCCAGAGTTTTACGGGGCTGTAGTTGTTTTTAAGATTAGAAGAATTGGTATCAGCACCGAAATTACACCATTCTCCGATGACAGAATTCCCGACGAACCCTTCATGTCCTTTACTTGAATAGCCAAATATGATAATATTATTGACCTCGCCTCCGACTTTGCAATGCGGGCCAATGGTAGTAGCTCCGTAAATTTTAGATCCTAGATTAAACTTGGAATCTTCTCCCAGCGATATGGGCCCACGAAGGTTACAGCCTTCCATTACCTCAGCATTTTTACCGATATAGATCTTTCCGGTTTTCGTGTTAATAGTAGAGAATTCTATCTGGGCTCCTTCTTCAATGAACAGGTCTTTTTTATCACCTAAAAATCCGTTGGTGGAAGATAACTCCTGTGACGTTCTTCCTGCGGTCAGTAAATTGAAGTCAAAATCTATAGCAAGATGATTATAGGTAAACAGATCTGAAGGCTTTTTAAAGAAAGTTAAGTCCTCTTTGATATCCGTCATCTTTTCGATCTGGTTCAGAGAGAATCCTTTCATATTAATCCTTGCTGCAATCAGCTCATCTTCATAAACAAGCGCTTCACCCGGTTTAAGTTCCTTGATTCGGTGGATCACCGTTTCTGTAGGTAAAAAATTAGCGACCAGGAAAAGGCTTTCTTTTTCTTCGGGGTTCTTAAATTTATTCTGAAGATAATTTTCTGTGAAATAGGAAACTTCATTATTTTCCAGAATTTTCTGCCATCGTTCGGAAAAAGTCAGGATTCCGCATCTCATGGCAGCAACAGGACGGGTAAAAGTAAGCGGGAGAAAATCTTCCCAATATTGGGCATCTGAAAATACTAATTGCATTGTGTAAAGGTTAAAAAATTAGAAGTCAGGATTTAGAGGCTGAAACGTATAGGCTTCACCCTTCTAATTTCCGTTCAGAACAAAAATACAAAAAATAGCCCGAAAGAAAAGTTAGAAATTAGAATCTGAAAATTAGAGGATTCTGTTTTATCTTAACAGTTCTATTAATTTGCATCATAAAAAAAGCCTCCCAATAAATTGGAAGGCTTTATATAGTTGGGTAACAAAAAATTACTTAGCGAATTTTTTGTATTTGTTCATAAACTTATCAACTCTACCTGCAGTGTCTACTAATTTCACTTTACCAGTGTAGAAAGGGTGAGAAGTTGAAGAGATTTCCATTTTGATCAATGGATATTCTTGTCCTTCGTATTCGATAGTATCTTTAGTTTCTGCAGTAGATTTGCAAAGAAACACCTCGTCGTTACTCATATCTTTGAAAACAACAAGTCTATAATTTTCTGGGTGGATTCCTTTTTTCATAATACAATTTTTAAAAAATTAAAGTTTGCTTTCGAAATAGTAATGGTATTTCTCTGCTAATTTTAGGTTGCAAAAGTACAACATTTTTTGAAATATACAAATACCCTATTCAATATTTTTTCTTGATAAGAAATTCAAAGTATTTTCGTTAAATTTGAAATCTTAAACTTTAATTTCGATGAAATTCAAACTATTACTGGCTTTTTCATTTTGGATGCTTCTTGTAGCAGTATCGTGTAATAAGGATGATATTACCTTTGATGCTCCTTCACAGCAACTGAGTTTCTCAAAGGATACGGTATTCTGCGACACGGTTTATCATCAGGTACGTTCTGAAACTTACTTTGTAAAAGTATATAATAATGAAGACAAGGATGTTTTAATTCCGAGAATCAACCTTGAAAAAGGAAGTGCATCATTATACAGGATCAATGTAGACGGAAAGCCGGGCTATGATTTCAAAGATGTTCCATTGAGAAAGAAGGACAGCATGTATATTTTTGTGGAAATAGCCCCTGAAGCTACGGGTCCTGAAGCTATTGCAGAAGACAAAATTCTTTTCAGCAGCGGTGCAGGACAACAGCATGTAACCCTATTCTCAGTAGTGCAGGATGCTGAATTTTTTATCGAAAGCCCTACCAATCCCAATGTAATTTCTACCCATACCACATGGAATAATAATAAGGCTAAGATCATCTACGGAAATCTTACTATCGATCCTAATATCACCCTGGATATCCAGCCGGGAACCAAAGTTTACTTCCACAAAAACAGCGGCATGAAAGTATCATCCGGTGCAACTCTGAATATCAACGGTGTTTTTGATAATGAGGTAATCCTGCGTGGAGACAGAAATGACCCGTACTACGACACTATTCCTAAGAACTGGAATTCTATCCGGATGGAACCCAACTCCACCCTTAATATGAATTTTGCAAGACTTTTCGGAGGTACAAGAGGGCTTGACATGAAACAGAATATGGCCAATATCAGCAATTCATTCATCCATACTTTCTTCGAATATGGTATTTATGCAGTAGGATCAACAGTGACTGCCAAAAACCTGGTAATGAACAATTGCGGTGAATCATGTATCGGGATTTTCAGAGGTGGAAACCACAGCTATACCCATGCTACGATTGCCAATTATTCTAAAACCATGGGATCCTTTAACAGAAACGGGATCACAGCAACCAATGAATGGAAGAATGCTGCCGGGACCACAGAACAAGGGGCACTTCAACGTCTTGATATAAAAAACAGCATTGTATTTTCAGACAGGGATAATTCTGTCAATTTTGAGCAGACTCCGGGGCAGCAGTTTGAGTTCCTGATCCAGAACTCGCTCATCAAATACTCAGGGGTGCCTGAAGCCGGTTTCCCTTTTGATAATAATGTAAGAGTAATACAGAGCATCAAGAATGAAGATCCTCAATTCCTCAACTACTTTGCAGCGAAGATGAACCTAAGGGTAAAAACCACATCTCCGGCAAGAGGAAAAGGAAACGTGACAGTAGCAGGAACAGTACCTTTTGATATTGTGAATGTATCGAGAACAACAAACCCTACTCTTGGAGCTTATCAATAATGGAAATCACACAACTGCAGCAACAGGTTGACGAATGGATCAAAACCATAGGGGTCCGTTATTTCAATGAACTGACGAATATGGCCATGCTGACCGAAGAAGTGGGCGAAGTAGCCCGCATCATTGCCAGAAGATATGGGGAGCAAAGCGAAAAAGAAAGCGATAAAAGTAAAGATCTTGGTGAAGAGCTGGCAGACGTACTTTTTGTTACTTTATGTTTAGCCAACCAAACCGGAGTGAATCTGCAGGAAGCCTTCGACAAAAAAATGAAGATTAAAACGGACCGTGACAAGGACCGGCATCAGAACAACGAGAAGTTGAAATAATATATAGATATCAGATGACAGACGCCAGATATCAGACTTTATATACTCTGACATCTGAAATCTCACATCTGATGTCTTTAACAGAAGAAATAATGAAGCTAGAAAAATCTAAATTATCAGCAGATAAAACAGTTCAGATCAGCGGTTCGAAAAGCATTTCGAATCGTTTGTTGATTTTGGAAAGTTTATTCAAGAATATACAGATCGGGAACCTGTCTAATTCCCAGGACACCCAGCTGCTTAAAAAAGCACTGTCTGAAAACACTGAAACCGTAGACATCCATCACGCAGGAACAGCCATGCGTTTCCTCACTTCCTATTATTCGATATCTGAAGGGAAAACAACAATTCTTACCGGCTCCAAAAGAATGAAGGAAAGACCGATTAAAAATCTGGTTAATGCATTAAAAGACTTAGGGGTTGAAATTGAGTATATGGAAAATGAAGGTTTCCCGCCTTTAAAGATCACAGGAAGGAAAATCATTCAAAAGCAGGTAAATGTACCGGCTAATATATCCAGCCAGTTCATCACTTCCCTTCTTTTGATTGCAGGAAAACTTGAAAACGGGCTGGAGATTCATCTGGTTGGCGAAGTTACTTCAAGATCCTATATAGAAATGACTCTGGATATCCTGACAAGATTCGGGATTAAAAACAGCTTTGAAGGAAACATCATTAAGGTGGAACCGTTTGACACGAATAGTGAACCATCAACAATACATTACGAAGTGGAAAGTGACTGGAGCTCGGCTTCATACTTCTATTCAATCTGCGCACTGGGAAGAGAAACCATCCACCTGAAAAGCTTTTATAAAGAATCTACCCAGGGAGATTCTGCCATTGCTAAAATTTATGAAGAATTTTTCGGAATCAAAACCATCTTCTTCGAAGACGAGCACAGGCTTACCCTTCAGCCGGAGCCCGATTTTGTCTTCCCGGAAAAAATCGTTCTGGATATGAACAACTGTCCCGATATTGCACAAACGCTTTGCGTAACAGCCGCTGCATTAAAAATTCCGTTTGATATTTCCGGACTGGGAACGCTAAGGGTAAAAGAGACCGACAGGCTGCAGGCTTTGTATAATGAACTGAAAAAACTTGGCACTGAAACAGAGATTACAGACCTTACCATCAAATCCGTGAGCTTCGGAGAGCCGGGAGAGCATATTTCCATCGGAACTTACCAGGATCACAGGATGGCGATGAGCTTTGCCCCGTACTGCCTCATTAAAGAACTCAATATTGAGGAAGAAGATGTCGTGGAAAAGTCTTACCCTATGTTCTGGAAAGATCTGGCTGATATTATGGTTTGATGAATAGCATACCCAGATTTATCAGTATACCTTCGGGTTTCAGAATGATGATTTTTACCTGATCTGTTCTCATTCTGATTGGGGAAAATAGCATTTAAAATTCCCGGTTCAGATAAAGATTTCATTGGTGGCTTTTCCAATCCATGGAAAAGCCACTAATCTTATACTTTAACACAACTTAATTATCTCTTAAGGTTGAATTAACTTCTCTTGGTAAGATATATCCCTATTTTTAATCAAATAAAAATACCATAACCTATATCTAATCAAAGTATGAGATCTTCAACAATTTTATTCCTTGGCATTACAGCTGCAAGTATGTTTTTCTCTTGTTCGGAAAGAACAGCCGAAATGGATTCAGACAGTACAGACCTAAGTCTTCATCAGAAAAAAAATGAGCGGACTTCATTAGCCTCGATCGAAACCAATAGCTGGATGTCCGGACTTCAGGATAATATTTCAATAGCTAAAATTTCGATCCCGGGTACTCATGATTCCGGTGCTATGAGAGAGGTGCCTTCCAACAGCGGTACTGCAAAAACCCAAAATCTTACGATTGCCGAGCAACTTAATGCGGGAGTCCGTTTTCTGGATATCCGTTGCAGACATATTGATAACTCATTTGCGATACACCATGGTGCTATTTACCAAAATTTAAACTTTGATGATGTGCTCAACGCCTGTTACGCATTTTTGGAGAGCCATCCTACAGAAACCATTATTATGTCTGTTAAGGAAGAATACAATGCTTCCAACACATCGAGAAGCTTTGAAAAAACATTTGATACCTACGTTCAGAAAAATCCTTCAAAATGGAATCTGGGAAATAACATTCCGAGCCTGGGAGATATAAGAGGAAAAATCAGATTATTGAGAAGGTTTCCTGCTGAAGTTTCTAAAGGGATTGATGCAACGGGATGGGCAGACAATACCACGTTTGAAATTAACAATACTCCGGGTACCTCATTAAAGGTTCAGGATTATTATAAAGTGACAAATAATGATGAAAAATGGACAAAGATTTCAACTCTTTTTAATGAAGCAAAAAATGATACAAGCGGCAAGCTTTTTATCAATTTCACAAGCGGATACAAACCTTTACTATTTGGAATACCAAGTATACCGGGAGTTTCCGATAATATTAATCCTAAAGTGACCACATTCTTCCAAAATAACACCAGAGGATCCTACGGAATAATGCCAATAGATTTCATCAACACAGAGTTATCAACACTGATTATTAACACGAATTACAACTAGATGGCTACCTGATCATCGGTACCATAAAAAATGTAGTCTTTAGTTGCTAAAGACTACATTTCTTTAAAAGTAGATCGTTTCCTTATTATCTCTTAATCCCGTAGGCTGAAAGTATTTTGTTAAAAATCTCCGTATTTTCAAACAGCCCTGTGAATTCCTGTGAATTGGGCCCGTAGGCAAATACACTTGACGGAATCGACGTATGATCATTCGTGCTGAAATTCCCGAACACCCAGCCCTCTTTAAGACTCCCGTCCAAAAGTGTCAAGCCTCCGGTTTCATGATCTCCCACTACGATAACCAGTGTTTCTTTATTTTCATCAGCAAATTTTATCGCTTTTCCTACTACATGATCAAAATCCAATAGTTCGGTCACCAGCTGCTCCAGATTATTGCTGTGTCCTCCTCCATCAGTCTGTGAAGCTTCCACCATCATAAAGAAGCCTTTTTTATTATCTTTTAAATTCTTTAAGGTAAGGTCAAAAGCATCAGAAAGCCAGTTTCCCCTTCCGTTGCTTATTCTCTGGGAAGCCAGGGGATCAATCACCAAAATACGGTTGTCTGTTGTAGTGACTGATTTCAGATCCTGATAGAAATCAATCCCGGCATCTTTTATCTTTTGCACATTCTCCTGGCTCAATCCACCTGTAGGCCCTCCCATTAAAATCTTCGTTTTAGAATTGACAAAATCCTTAAGGATAGGCTCCGAACTGTTTCTGTTGTCCGAGTGTGCGTAGAAATCCGCTGGTGTTGCATCGGTAATATCTCCCGTGGAAATTAATCCTGAAACCATTCCCTCAGCTGCAATAATATCCGGGATCTGAGCCAGAGCTTTTCCTTTATCATCTACTCCTACAAATGTATTTTTTGTTTTAACACCTGTGGCAAATGCCGTTGATCCGGGTGCAGAATCCGTAATATAGGCATTGAAAGAATTGGTTTTGGATAATCCGGTGGATTTCATATTAAAAACATTCAGCTTTCCTTTGTTAGCCGTAAAAGCAGCATAATACTGGGGAAGGGAAGTTCCGTCCGGAATCAGGAGAATAATATTTTTAACTTTCTTGTTGGTCCGGTCTGTTTTGTACGTTGGCTGGTATACTTCATACCCTTTTGTACTCTTATAAAAATTTTTAGGAATGGTATTGATGAACTTTTTAAGATCAGGAATATGATCGGTATTGATATAATCTACATCAAGATCCATCAGGTTTACCCAGGCATTGGTAAAATCGGGGGCTCCATAAAAACGTACAGGCTTCTGCTGAGCATGCGCTTTTTCTACTGTTTTTTTGATTCTTTCCGTTTCCTCATCCCTCGGAATCCCTTTTCCGTTCCATTTCACCAAATCCTGAAAGTCTGCGCTGAACATTCCAACTCTTTTCAGTTGGTCTGCGGTATAATTGGTATCAAGATTACCATCAAACCAGAGATAATCCGGATAGTTTTTAAAATCACCCGGCTGAGGTCTTCCTCCGGTAATCACAATTTTAATGCCCGGACAGCCGGTAATTTCAGGATACTTCTTCAAAGTGGTTACCAACGTGCTCAGAGATATTTTATAATCCTGTTTGATATCGATAAGGAGCTGTAGTTTCTTAGTACCATCGGAATAAATAGTTCCTTTATTGAGTTTGATTTGTTTCGATATCGGATCAAGATAGAGGCTCTCAAGCGTTCGTTCTGGCAGCAGTTCTTTTTCCGTATGGGCGACCCACAGCTTCCCTTTTACGAGGAAAACATCCGCCTCAATAGAACCAAAGCTGGCATAATAGGCCTGCCAGAAAGGAATTTCCTGCTGATAATCATTATGAGAATGGGCATTGCCCACCGTATACTTCAGATAATTCTGCGCCTGGTTTTGAGTAAATAACCCAAAAGCCAGTACAGCTGCTATTTTTTTTGATAATTTCATCATACTATTAAAAAAACTGTATCATTGCGTGGCTCACACAATGATACAGTATCTATCTATATTAATATTTTACCACCCTTCATTTTGCTTGATCACGCCGTGGCTGTTGACAATTTCAACCTGCGGAACTGCCCATACATTGTGTATGGCCGGGTTGAAGTTTCTCGGAGCCCAGACTTCATTACCATTGATACCATGAAGTGCTTTTGCATAGGTGTTTTTAGCATCTCCCCAACGGACAAGGTCCCTGTGTCTGTCTGCCCATTCTCCTGCAAGCTCACAACGTCTTTCATGCTTCAGGTCAGCCAGTGTACATCCGGTCTTTGGTGCCAATCCGGCGCGGACTCTGATCATATTGATTTCCACATCAGCATTCTGTCCCTGCATGAGCAAAGCTTCCGCCTTAATAAGGATCACTTCTGCGTAACGCATAATCGGAACGGCCAGATCTGTACACGGATAATCTCCATTGGCGCTTACGTGACCACTGTTAAGCGTATATTTGAAGGCATCCATATATTTATTAAACTGATAACCTGTAAGTGAATTCGTAGAAGCATACGTTCTTGTTTTTCCGTTAAAAGTGAACGAATCTCCCAGTTTCAAAATGGTTGCGCTTCTTCTCTGGTCACCTGCTTCATATTCGTCGTATAGTTCTTTCGTCGGCTGGAAATAGCCCCAGCCGTTATATTCTCCCCAGCCTTTATTTTCAAGCATTACGCCGGGAAGAATACTTCCCCACGAGGTAAATTTAGGCGTACCCGGAATGGACCAGATGTATTCTGAACTGTAATTATTCTCTGATTTAAAAACATCTGAAAAGCTCCCCAGCAGCTTTCTGTTTCCTTTGGTCATTACTTCATTGGCCCAAAATGCGGCGTTCTTCCAATCTCCCATAAAAAGGTAAACCTTTGCCAGAAGTGCCCAGGCAGCTGCTTTATGCGGTCTGCCGTAATCTTTAGGAGAAAGCTCTTCCTGAGAAGGAAGTAATTCAGCAGCCTTCTTCAGATCACTCACAATATAATTGTAATTTTCATTCACATTGGCCGCTCTAGGAATTGGATTAGGATCCGGCTCTTTAGTACGGTCAATAATAGGAATTCCTGCTTTTTCATTTCCGTAGTTATAAGCCAGCTCAAAATACATTCTGCTGCTCATAAACAAAGCTTCTCCAAGGTATTTGTTTTTAACAGCTGCCGAAGCCTGAATATTATCCACATTACGGATCACACGGTTGGCAACACCAATCACATTATATCTTTTATTCCACTGGGTTTCGAGATCACCTGCTGCAATATAATTACTGCTGAAATTTTTAGCATTATCTGCCTCACTTTTCGCCCTTCCGGTTACCATATCATCACTGGCATTGATGAACCAGAAAAGTCCTCTTCCATAAAACTCTCCGTCAAACAGAGGTTTATACATCGCATTAGCCCCGGTTATCAAATCATTTTCCGTTTTCCAGAAACTGGCTTCTGTCGGCGTTCCTTCGGGCTGAACATCCAGCTCATTGGTACAAGACAAAAGAAGGGCGGATATTCCTGCTACTAAAATTATTTTATTGAAAAATTTCATCTTATTCTTTTTTATCTTTTAAAATTATAATCCCACTTCCACTCCGAAAATAAATGAACGGGACTGTGGATATCTTCCGGTGTCCACTCCATACGTATCCATTCCAACTTCAGGATCAAAACCTGTATATTTTGTAATGGTAAATAAGTTATTGGTGGTCACATAAATTCTCAGCCTGTTCACATTGATCCTGCTGTAAATGTCTTTTGGTAATGAATAACCGATGGTCAGGTTTTTAAGTCTGAGGTAAGATCCGTCCTCAACGTAGAAATCCGATACTTTAGAATAATTCCCACTTGGATCCCCATGGACAAGTCTTGGAATATTGGTATTGGTATTCTGTGGAGTCCAGGCATTCAGGATATCCCGGTCCATATTATAATTCTGTCCCGTTCCGCCAGGATTCAATGAAACAAACTTCATCCCGTTGAAGATCTTATTCCCGTAAACTCCCTGGAAGAATACATTCAGGTCGAAGTTTTTCCAGGTCATATTGTAGGAAAGTCCGTAAGAAAATTTAGGATATGGGTTTCCTAAGTTCACAAAATCATTGTTATTGAGCACTCCTACATTTCCATCTTTTTTGAGGAATTTAATATCTCCGGGTTTTGCATTGGGCTGGATCAGGTTTCCATTGGCATCTTTATAATTGTTGATCTCTTCCTGTGACTGGAAAATACCATCTGTTTTATACCCATAATAAGAGTACAGGGATTCACCCACTTTGATACGGGTAGGCTTCAATACTCCTCTTACCCCGTTACTGTTGATGAAAATCTCATCCACATCCGCCAGTTTTTTCACCGTATTTTTTAGTTGACTAAAAGTAGCTCCCACAGAGTAAGTGAAATCACCAGTTCTTTTGCCATTGTAATTGATTCCCAATTCATACCCCTTATCCTGGAATAATCCTGCATTGATGTACTGATTATTGTAAGTCGCCGTACTTGGTAAGCTCACATTAAAGATCTGGTCTCTGGAATTTTTTACGAAATAATCGAACTGTAAGGAAAGGCTGTTGTTAAGGAAAGAGAGATCCGCCCCAAAGTTAGTCTGCTCCGATTTTCCCCATTTCAGATCCGGATTCGGACGTGTTGTCGCATAATAGGCAATATTCTGGGAAGGATCCTGACCAAAGATAATATTGTTATCCCTTATCATTAAAGGATTAACAGCCTGCGGAGAAATCCCTCCAAGGTTCCCTAAAATACCATAGCTTCCTCTCAGCTTAAGGTTCGAAAGCCATGAGATATTCTGCATAAAGTTTTCTTTGGATACTACCCAGGCTCCGGAAAGTGCATAATAATTAGCAAACCTGTTTTGTTTCGCTACCAATGAGGAACCGTCTCTTCGGCCTAATAAGCTGATCACATATTTACCTGCATAATCATAGTTTATCCTTGCCAGGTAAGAGATCAGAGCCTGCTGGTATTTGTAACTGGAAACATCTTTATTGGTATCTGCTGCATTCTGAAGGTGCTGGAACACCTCAGCTTCACTTCTGAAATCATAGGCTTTCGCCAAAAACCCTTCATCAATAGTTTTCTGGAAAGTAAACCCTCCCAGGAAATCAAAATTATGCTGCCCAAAAGCCGTTTTATAAGTAAGAAGCTGTTCTGCCAGTGAAGTTGACGAGTTATTCGACTGGTATTCTAAATTATTGGTGTCAAAAATTTTCCCGACTTCCAAAACCCTGTAGGTGAAATTTTTAACCGTTCCTATTTTAAATGTCTGGGAAAAATTGGATCTGAATTTTAAATTTTTAGCTAAACTGATTTCCGCATAAGGATTGATGAGAATTTCATGAGTAGGATTCCGGATACTGATTCTTTGTAAATAAGCGACAGGATTGATCATATCTCCATACCCTCCTGCTACATCAATAGGTAATCCGGAAAAAGCTCCGGAAGCAGTATAGGCAGGAACATTGGGTGGATAATACATGGCAGCGATCAATGCTCCGGTGTAACCGCTTTTCGTATCCGCTGTATTTCCGTCGGAATAATTATAGTACATATTTTCCCCGATGGCCAGCCAGTCTTTTACTTTATGTTCAGAATTGACCCTGAAATTGTATCGTTTAGCCTGGGTATTAAGTAGAATTCCTTCCAGATTTCTGTGGTTCATTCCCACAAAAAACCTGGATTTCTCACTTCCTCCACTTACATTGACGTTATATTCCTGAATGGTTCCCGTTCTGAAAATTTCTTTCATCCAGTCTGTTCTGGTCACTCGCCCATCTGGATATTTGTCAGGATTGAAAGCAATGGGAAGGCTGTTTAGCTTCCCTGCATTTTCATAAGCTTTGTACATGACATCCTGGAATTCTGCTGCGTTCAGAGATTCTTTCATTCTCCAGGCATTATTCACCCCATATTTCACATCAAAATCTACGGTAAGGTTTCCTTTTTTTCCTCTTTTGGTGGTAATAAGAATCACCCCTCCAGAAGATCTGGCCCCGTAAATGGCAGCGGAAGCATCTTTAAGTACAGAGATATCCTGAATATCATTAGGATTAATGGATGGCGTGCCGTTAAAAACAACACCATCAACAACATACAGCGGTGTTTCTCCGTTAATCCCACCCAAACCGCGGATATTCACTTTTGGTGAACCGTTGGGATCTCCTCCTTCGTTGATCACTGTTACTCCGGGTGCTTTTCCCTGAAGAACTTCTCCTACTCCGGATAAGGACCTGGAAGTAAGCTTGTCAAGTGAAGCTTCAGAAACTGCGCCGGATACTTTGCTTTTCTTTTGTGTTCCATATCCTACCACCACAACTTCTTCTATGGATTTTTCCTTTAAGCTGTCCTGTTTTTGAGATAGAACCAAAGGTGAGACCGATAGAGCACCGATCAATAAAACCCTTCCTGTCAAATAACCCACAGAAACCGGGATTTTAGATACATTCATTTCATCCTTTTTTATTAGGGGCAAAATTAAAACAGGTCTGTCCGGGAACTCATTAAGATTTTCTTATGTTTTTATTAAGAAATAATTGCAGTTTTAAATATCAGGAACTAACAGAGGATTGACAAATACCTACATATCAACAACATAACCTAACTAAACTAATCATTCTATTTGTATTGTGAATATAATTGCTGTTAACTTTACTTTAAGTTTAAATTATTCAATTTTTAGAAGTCAAAGAACTGATCCATTTTATACAGTAATAAATAAGATAGTTCATTTTTCTTTTTTTACATTTGCTAAAAATCCGGTTTACACTGAGACGTCTGATAAAGAGGAACTCAGCACTGTCCGGAATACAAATTAAAAAGTTTAAAAAATTATAACAATCCAATGACTATTATCATCACTGGAACCTCATCAGGAATAGGTTTTGTACTGGCCGAATATTTCGGAAAAAACGGACATAAAGTATACGGTTTAAGCCGGAAGCCTACAGAAAGCCAACATTTCACATCTATCCCCACCGATGTTACCGATAATACTGCCGTTCAGAATGCCATCGCTGAAGTTTTAAAAACAGAATCAAGGATCGACGTACTGATCAATAATGCAGGAATGGGAATGGTAGGCGCTGTGGAAGACTCTACAAAGGAAGATATTTTAAAGCTTTTCAACCTGAATCTTGTAGGAGCTGTCCAGATGATGAGTGCCGTTCTTCCGAAAATGCGGGAAAATAAATTTGGAAAGATCATCAATATTTCAAGTATCGGAAGTGAAATGGGACTTCCTTTCCGCGGCTTTTACTCTGCTTCCAAATCTGCTTTGGACAAGGTAACAGAAGCAATGAGATATGAAGTATACCCATGGAATATTGATGTCTGCTCGTTGCATCTTGGTGACATCAAAACAAATATTGCAGAAAACAGGGTAAATACACAGGTTTCCGAACCGTATAAAAATATATTTGATAAAGTTTATGCCTTGATGAATTCGCACGTAGGTGATGGAACCGATCCTCTTGAGGTGGCAGCTTATGTGGAAACTCTTTTGAATAAAAACAAATGGAAAGCCCATTATTATTTTGGTAAATTCGGACAAAAGATCGGAGTTCCACTGAAATGGATTCTTCCCCAGGGAACTTATGAGAATCTGATGAAAAAATATAATAAACTGGATTAAATTCAGTTATTTAATATACTTTTAAACCATTAAGATATATTGAGTGGTTAAGAATCATTAAGCCGGCTTTGCTTTTTCAATTTTAAACATCTGATGGTTTAAACAAACAGAACATTGAAGTTATTTCTGAAAATATTTTTTATCCTGTTCTGCGTTTTTGTACAAGCGCAGAAAAAGCAGTATTGGCTTATTGATACGGAAACCAATGTCAGGAAAAAAGTAAAGGATTCTCTTTCCGCAGCAAAATTTCTGGATTCTTTATCCCAGAGCAATTATTTCTTCACCAAGCTGAAGGATGTAAAGGTGAAAGGCGACAGCACAGAAATTTTCTATGACAAAGGAAAAAACTTTAATGAAACCTATGTAGACCTTTCTGATTCTGTTGCCTTGAGACTAAACATAAAAAAGGATTTTTTCACTAAAAATTTAGATTCAACCAAGAAAAGCATCAACAAAAGATATATAGATGACGGATATTCTTTCAGCCGTCTTAAATCCAAATATAAAGGCCAGAAAAACGGCTACCCTGTCATAGAGCTGGATGTCAACAAAAATGACAAACGTACCATTGATAATTTTGTAGTAAAAGGTTACGAAAGGGTGCCTAAAAGGTTTATGAAAAACCTGGAAAAGGAATTCAAAGGGAAGACCTATGATGACAAAAACCTTCTGGCCATCAGCAAGAATTTTCAGAGCCATGCTTTTGTCACCCTTGAACGGCCTCCCCAAACTTTATTTACTAAAGACTCCACAAGCATTTACCTGTTTATGGAAAAGAAAAAGACCAATACGTTTGATGGGGTAATTGGTTTTGGAAACGACAAGACGGAAAAATTTACACTGAACGGAACCTTGAATGTGAACTTCAGGAATATGTTCAATGGTTTTGAGACCGTCAATCTTTACTGGCAAAGAAACCCGGACAAGGGACAGACTTTTGATCTCCAGACAGATATTCCTTACCTTTTTAAATCTAATGTCGGGATGAATCTGAAAGTCAATATTTTCCGACAGGATTCCACTTTTGCCAATGTGAAGTTCCTACCGGCTTTTTATTATCACATCAATTCCCGCAACAGGATCGGACTCAGGGGAACTCTTGAATCTTCCAGCATTATTGACACGCTGTATGTTCAGGGCAAAGATTATAATAAAAAAGGGCTTGGGATCTGGTTTGAAATGACGGAACCTACAGATATTGATCTTTTCCTTTACAAAACAAGGATTAATGCCGGCTATGATTACCTGACAACCACCTATACCAAAGATAATATTAAAGCCAACCAGAACCAGTTTTATTTCTTCGGTGAACATAATTACCATATTTCCGGAAACCATTTTCTCAATATAAAAGCGGAAGGCGCCATGATGGATTCCAAGGTTGAATTCTCTGCCAATGAATTGTACCGTTTCGGGGGCTGGAATTCCATGCGGGGTTTCAATGAGAAATCCCTGGCCGGCGACTTCTACTACTATGCAGGCCTGGAATACCGGTATCTCATTGGAAGCCAGGCGTTTTTTGACTTTTTCGGGCAATATGGGCAGCTCAATAACAAATCTTTAAATGTAAAACCTAAACTTTACAGTGTAGGGCTCGGGTTCAATTTCTTTATTCCTATCGGGCTGATGAGCTTCCAGCTTTCCAATGGTAATGAATTCGGAAACCCTTTTAAGTTCAATGATATCAAGATCCATTGGGGAATACTGAGTAGGTTTTAGAAAAACTTTATTCTTATTTCAATTAGCTAATATCTTTAAATTCAAACTTGATATTAAAGAAACAAGTTAGCTTTCCATGAATAGATGGCAAGAATTTTTAAACGAAGGTTTTATATAGAAATCTATTATTTTTAAGTAGAGCAAAGACATCGGCTTCGCCATTGATTAATTGGATGCCATATCCACACGCTTCATCGAATCAATTTTAATTGATTCCCACCTTTGCATCCTAAAATATAAATCATAGGTATTTCAAACTTTGCGTTAAAAAAGCATTCAGTCAAAAACTACTGCATATAAGGATATTATTATAGTATAAAAAAAGCAAAATATTAAAACAAAACAGCCCTTTCAGTTTTATTATTATGTTAAATATGCATGTTAAAAAATATTAAAAAGTATTTTTCTTTTAATACCACATTAAAATTCAGGTAACAGTACTCAGCTAAATTTGTTCTCAAAAAAATGAAGAAGACTTTAGCTACTTTTGCTGTTTTTTTACTCCCCCTTTATCTCACTGCCCAGGAAATTAACATTACCGGAAATGTAAGATCCGAAAACGGTTCCAGTGTTTCCGGCGTAAACATCACCGACAAAAACACTGGAAAAACAACAGTAACCGACGAAAGTGGCAATTTTACCATATCAGCCAACCCAAAAGATATCCTTGAGTTTTATGCCCCGGATTTTTCAATGTACACTGTGGAGGTTTCTTCCAGAAGACAATATTCCGTTGTTTTAAAAAAAGCCAATGAAAAACAGATTGAAGGTGTAGTGATTACCGCTTTAGGGATTGCCAAAAAGAAGGAAAAGATAGGCTATGCGACCCAGGAAGTAGGAACCAAACAATTTGAGACCATTACCACACAAAGTATAGGAAATTTATTTTCCGGACAGGTAGCCGGGCTTAATGTTTCCAATCCTACAGGAATGCAGCAGGCACCACAGTTTACGCTGAGAGGAAACTCCAATCTGGTTTTTGTAATCGATGGTGTGATTGTAGAAAAAGAAGTTTTCCAAAACCTGGATCCCAATAATATCGAAAATATCAACGTTCTTAAAGGAGCTACAGCTTCCGCTTTATACGGCTCAAGAGGAAGATACGGAGCTGTCCTGATTACAACAAAAAGTGCCAGAAAGAAAGGCTTTTCTGTAGAGTTTTCACAAAATACCATGATAACGGCAGGATTTACTAACCTCCCGAAAACCCAGAACGAATACGGTAACGGATCTCACGGGAAATATGAATTCTGGGACGGCGCCGACGGTGGTGTGAATGACGGTGATATGATCTGGGGACCTAAATTTGTTCCCGGACTGAAAATTGCCCAATGGAACAGCCCGATCAGGGATAAAATGACAGGCCAGGTAATTCCGTGGTACGGAGCAGTGGCAGGAACGCAATATAATGACAAGTCAAGGTACGAAAGAGTTCCGATCGACTGGCAGTATCATGATAACCTCGATATTTTCTTAAAGCCTGCAGTCATTAACAATAACAGTTTCGCAGTAAGCTATAAAAACAACAAAGATATTTACAGGCTGTCTGGAAATTTCATGAATTATGATGACAGGATTCCCGGTTCTTATCTGCAACGTTACGGTGTCAACTTCTCATCTGAAAATCATCTGGGAGAGAAATTAACCTTTGATACTAAATTTAATTTCAACCAAACCTTTACGCCCAATATTCCCAACTACGATTATAATCCAAGCGGACATATGTACACCATCCTGATCTGGATGGGAGCAGATGTAGACGGCAGGGACCTTAAAAACCATATGTGGATTCCGGGAAAAGAAGGAACCGCACAGGCTAACTGGAACTATGCATGGTACAATAACCCATGGTTCGGCGCTGAGTATTACAAGAATAAAAACAGGACCAATGTCATCAATGCGCAGACCGGCCTTGAATATAAGGCCACTGAAGATTTCTCCGTAAAAGGAAAGATATCCATTGTCGAAAACCACAACAAACAAGAGATATTAAGTCCTTACTCTTATTTTAATTATAGTGCCCCGAGAAGCGGAGGTTATCTTCTGAATGATACCAAAACATGGAACCTTAACTCCGATATCCTTGCAACTTACAAGAAAAAAATATCTGATAATTTTGATTTTACGATCAATGCCGGAGGTTCTACTTTTTACTATAAAAACAATGTGGATAATGCATCTACAGACGGATTAAAAATCCCGGAACTATACACTCTGGAAAACTCAACCGGAGCGGTGAAGTACTACGATTACCTTAAGGAAAAACTGATCTACAGTGCCTATTCAACGATTGATATTGGGTTGTACAATGCTTTTTTTATCAACGTTTCAGGACGTAATGACTGGTCTTCTACCCTTCCGAAAGCGAACAGATCTTACTTCTACCCTTCTGCATCAGTAAGTGCGGTTATTTCAAATCTTGTCAAAATGCCGGAAGCTGTCAATCTTTTAAAACTTTCAGCTTCATGGGCCAAGGTTGCCTACGATTTCCAGCCGTATTCCATAAGAAACTATTATCTGAACAATCAAGGAGCTACTTTCAATGGAAATCCGATGTACAATTATCCTACCATCCTCAATGTTGAGAATTCCTTAAAACCGGAACAAACGAAATCTTATGAACTGGGATTGAGCGCTGGATTATTTAAAAACAGGGTTACTTTGGATGTTACTTATTTCAGAACGCTGGATTATAACAACATTCTGCAATTCCCGGCAGCTCCTTCATCCGGATTTACCTCTCAGTATGTAAACGGAAACGAGTATACAACGAAGGGTCTGGAGATCTCTTTGGGATTGGTTCCGGTAAAAACAGCCAATTTTACCTGGAGGTCTTTAATCAACTGGAGTACTTATGAACAAAAGCTGACTTCCATCTATGACGATATGCCAAACTACAACAATATTAAGCTCGGCGAAAGAATGGACAGCTACTACGATTATACCTGGAAGAAATCCCCGGACGGAAAAGTAATCCTGAACGCCGCTACAGGTATGCCTACAAGAGCCGATGCACCAAGTAACCTCGGCCACTTCAATCCGGACTGGACATTTGGTTTTAACAATACCTTTAAATATAAGAAGTTCACGCTGAATATCGGAATCGACGGAAGTATAGGAGGTGTGATGAGATCCCAGGTTGTAGAAAAAATGTGGTGGGGTGGAAAACATCCGAACTCAACAGCCTACAGAGATCTTGAATATGCAAATCCGGGAACCTACTATTTTGTGCCGGACGGAGTAAATTATAATGCAGCTACCGGAACCTATACACAACATACAAAGCCGATCAGTTTCCAGGACTGGGCACAGAATTATCCTTATCAGGCAAGGGTAACGGAAGATGAAAGTGAATTGTTTGCCAATGTTTTCGACAGAACTTTCATTAAGCTGAGGTCTGTAGTTCTGGAATACGATTTCTCATACCTCCTGAATCCTAAAGGCATGATCAAAAATTTTACAGCCAATATTTCTGCTTATAATCTGGCGATGTGGAAAAAGTCCAAAAATCTTTATTCCGATCCTGATTACCAGCTCAAGAAAGATAGCAATGATATCCAGGACCCTTCCAGCAGATGGATAGGAATAGGTTTTAATCTTAAATTTTAATGAATAAGTATCCTGAACAATGAAAAATAATATAAATATTGTAGCGAAATCGCTAAAAAAATTCAGCATAAAGACGATTGCGGTTGCAGGGCTTCTGATCCTCGCCTCATGTGAAACCGATCTTGATAAAATCAATGAAAACCCTAATGACCAGGCCAGTGTAGATCCTAAGGTTCTTCTGACGTATGTTTCAAAAGATGCTTTCCAGGTAAACGGCGACAATATGTATGCTTCGAGAATGATGATTGGTACAGACGGAGAAAATACGTATCAGTACATGAAATGGAATGATGCTTCTTTCGACGTATATACGAAAGGTATTCTGAACACAGTAAAAATGATGCAGGAAGCCGAAAGGATCAACAATAAGAACTACAGTGCCATCGGCAAATTCTACAGAGCGTATTATTTCTTCAATTTAAGCTTAAAATTCGGAAGCATTCCTTATACCGAAGCCGCAAAAGGGGAAGCCGGAATTACCCAGCCAAAATACGACAGCCAGGAAACAGTAATGGCAGGTATTTTATCCGAATTGAAAGAAGCCAATGACCTGATCAATTCCAATGATAAAATTGAAGGCGACATTATCTATAACGGCGACGCTTCAAAATGGAAAAAGCTGATCAATTCTTTCCGTCTGAAGATTTTAATCACCATGTCTAAAAAAACGACATTGGGAAGTTACAATATCTCCACTGAATTTGCTTCAATCGCAGCAAGCCAGCCTTTAATGACCTCTATTGCAGATAATGGGGAGCTTAAATTTGCCGATGCGGCAGACAGCAGATACACCATGTTCAACAACAGTGGCTACGGATCAAGTTTATATATGGCTGATTATTTTATCAACCTTTTTAAAGCAAGACAGGACCCGCGTCTTTTCACTTTTGCCGCACAGACTACTGCCGCGAAAGAAGCCGGAAAGCCCATTACCGACTTCACAGGCTATAACGGAGGAAATCCTACTTCTTCCTATTCTGACAATGCAGCGCTGATCACCGCAAAAAATATTTCTAAGGTCAATGACCGTTTTTACAAAGATCCTACCAATGAGCCTTCTTCCGTGCTGAGCTATCCGGAACTGGAATTTATCCTGGCCGAAGCTGCGGCCAGAGGCTGGATTTCCGGGTCTGCAAAAACACATTATGACAATGCCATTAAAGGAAGCTTTAGTTTTTACCAGACTTATGTGAAAAATCCGGGGCAATACTTTTCCGGTTTTGATGTCAATCAGTATTTGGCAACTCCATTAGTCGTTTACAGTGATACAGATCCGCTTCAGACCCGTTTGGAGAAGATTTTGACTCAAAAATATATGACGATGTTCCACCAAAGCCAATGGACATCTTATTATGATTATTTAAGGACAGGATATCCGAACTATCCTTTGCAGACAGGAGTTTCTGCACCATTCAGATTCAGATATCCGCAAGCAGAATATAATTATAACAGTACCAATCTGAAAGCAGCACTGGCAGCCCAATACGGAGGAAACGACAATATCAATTCCAAACCGTGGTGGCTGCAGTAAGAACCTAAAAATATTTGTTAAAAAACAACTAAACCGCAGGAAAATCCAATTAACTTGCGGTTTATTTCTTATTAAGACTGAACTATGAACAGAAGAGAATTTTTAGAAAAATCAAGCCTTTTACTGGCCGGGCTGGGAACATCAAGTGTTCTTCACCCTGCTATTTTAAAAGCACTGGCCATTGAACCCGCTGCAATGTCCACCTTTTATGATGCCGAACATGTAGTGATTCTGATGCAGGAAAACCGTTCTTTTGATCATGCTTTCGGAGCATTAAAAGGGGTTAGAGGATTCCTTGACAAAAGGGCTTTCGTTAAAGAAGATGGGCATTCCGTTTTTTTCCAGAAAAATGATGGCGGAAAATATGCTTCCCCTGCGAGATTAGATCTTAGAAATACAAAATCTACCTGGATGAGCTCTCTGCCGCATTCATGGGCAGATCAGCAGAAAGCTTTAAACAAAGGAAAATATGACAAATGGCTTCAGTTCAAGGCCTCCGGAAATAAAGATTATAAAAACATTCCGCTTACTTTAGGCTACTATAACCGGGAAGACCTTCCTTTTTATTATCAGCTGGCAGATGCATTTACGATATTCGACCAGTATTTCTGCTCTTCACTTACGGGAACAACGCCCAACAGGCTTTTTCACTGGTCGGGAACACTCCGTGAACATCAGAGCGGAAAGGTAAAAGCCAATGTCTACAATGAGAATATTGACTATGATAAGGCAAGACAGGCACACTGGAAAAGCTTTCCTGAAATTTTAGAGGAACAGAAGGTTTCCTGGAAAATTTATCAGAACGAAATCAGCCTTCCGAAAGGAATGTCCGGCGAACAGGAAGCCTGGCTGAGTAATTTCACAGATAATCCGATTGAATGGTTTTCAAAATTCAACGTTAAATTTTCAAAAGGTTATCATCGGAATATTCCTGACATTATTGCTTCCCTGAAAAAAGAGATCGGAAAAAATCCTGATCAGAAGAAAAGATTGGAAACGATGATCGCTGAACTGGAAGAAGATCAGAAAAAATATACTCCTGAAAACTATGCTAAACTTTCGCAGTTTGAAAAGAACCTTCACGAAAAAGCTTTTACCACCAATATCAACGATCCCGATTACTGGAATCTGGAGACCGGAAATGATGAAAATGGAGAAAGGCTGGTTGTTCCGAAAGGAGATGTCCTGTTCCAGTTCCGTAAAGACGTGGAAGAGAAAAAACTTCCTCTTGTTTCATGGCTGGTAGCTCCAGAGCATTTCTCTGACCATCCCGGATCACCTTGGTACGGAGCGTGGTATATCTCAGAGGTTTTAAATATTCTTACCAAAGATCCCGAAATCTGGAAAAAAACAATTTTCATTATCAATTATGATGAGAACGACGGATATTTCGATCATGTTCTTCCGTTTGCCCCACCAGTCAATCCAAGCCAGCCTGTTGATATGAATAGTAAGGAAGGAGTGGAATATGTTGATAAATCCCAGGAATATATGTCTGCTCTTCCACTGAAAGATCATGAAAGAATAGAAGGAACCGTTGGTTTAGGCTATAGAGTTCCTATGATCATTGCATCCCCTTGGACGAAGGGTGGCTTTGTGAATTCCGAAGTTTCGGATCATACTTCTGTTCTTCAGTTTCTGGAGAAATTTATCCGGAAAAAATATAATAAAGATGTTAAAATTGATAATATAAGTGACTGGAGAAGAGCGATTTGCGGAGATTTGACTTCTGCCTTTAATTCTTCAAACTTTAAAGCTCCAAAGATGGATTACCTTGATCAGAAAGATTTTGCAAAAACCATCAACGCTGCCAAAAGTAAGCCTGTTCCCAATCTGAAATGGTATTCTGAAAATGAACTGAATGAAAATTTACTTAAAATTCAGGAAAGGGGAACCAAACCGTCCAATCCCCTGCCTTATCATTATCATGTCAATCTGGAAAACGGAAAGATTATAATGACGAATTTAAAAGAAGCAGGAGTTCCGCTGTTGATTTATGACAGAACTCAATTCAGCGGCGGCCATTACTATTTCTCTTATGCACTGTATTCAAAACAGGAGCTTTCCCATATCGTAAATCCCGGAAAATACGATCACGAAGTTTTCGGGCCTAATGGTTTTTTCAGGAAATTCAGAGGAAGCAATGTACCTGAAATAGAAGTCCGCTTGATCTGTAGCAGTTCAAGAAACGAAGCAGAGCTGATTTTCAAAAAGAAAAAAGGAGAGATTTCAGTTGTCTTGGAAGATTTGTATGAAAATACCAAAAAAACTATTTCCCTGCACCAGGCAGAAGAGAAAATAAAGGTTGATTTCAGCAAAAATAAAGGCTGGTATGATCTTAAAGTTATACACAATGACCAAATCTGGCATTTTGCAGGAAGAACAGAAACCGGAAAAGTTTCTATTTCGGATCCACACTGGATGTAATCCGAATGCTATAAAAAATAAAGTCCTGCGCAATGAGTGCAGGACTTTTATGATGATGATAAATTAAGGTTTATTGGTCGGTTTTATATAATTCACATATAAATATTTCAATACATAAAGCAATATTATAATAAAATAGTTAATAGTATTTAAAAAAGATAATTTTATTGATATAATTTGCTAACTTTAATTAAATTCACGTAACTAATAAACAATATCATGAAAAAATTAAATCTAAGCCTTACGGTATGCTTAATTACTGCTGCATTTTCCGGCAGCTTAAAGGCACAAGACACTAATACTGACAATCATACCGTCACTATTTCAATTCCTGAAGTTGCACTGGTAGATATTGAACCAGCTGCAACCAAAAACATTACTTTAGGTTTTACAGCTCCTACAGAAGCGGGTAATCCTATAACGCCCAGTACCTCCAACAATACCCTTTGGCTGAATTATTCGTCCATCAAATCTGTTGCAGATCCCACCCGTAATGTATCCGTAAAAGTAAATGCGCTTATTCCGGGAATCGACATCCATGTAACAGCTGCAGCGGCCACGGGAAGTGGAGGCGGTACATTGGGGACACCGGCAGCCCAGATTACCCTGAGTGCTGCAGACCAGACCATTATTTCAGGAATCGGAAGTGCATATACAGGAAACGGAGCCAATAACGGACACAATCTTACCTATGCCCTGGCGGCAGGAAGCGGGCCTGGAGGGGTAGCAGTATACGCCGATCTACAGGCAACAGCTACTACGGTGGCAACGGTTACGTACACGATCTCGGACAACTAGTCCAAGCTTTCATTTACAAGTAAAGCCTGCGGAAGTCGCTTATCAGTTTCTTCCCGGTTTTATATTGTCAATAATTTAATTTCAAACTTTACATCATTATGATAAAGCGAATTTTTCTTTTAATGTTCCTGATGCTGCAGTTTAGCTTTCTACAAGCCGGTATTGTCGTTCTAAACGGCCTTACCCATACTTACAAAGTGGAAAACGGAAAAGTTTACAAAGGAAAAATCGGCATTGAGAATACAGGCAATGCTTCTCAGAATGTGAAATTATTTTTACAGGATTTTACGTATAAAGCTGACGGATCGATCCACTATACCGCCATCCGTACCAATAAAAGAAGTAACGGAGACTGGATCAGGCTTAATACTAACCTGATTACTTTAAAGGCAAAAGAAAAAACTGATGTATTTTATGAAATTACAGTTCCCGATCAGTCCCCTGACCCCGGAAGTTACTGGAGTGTTATCATCGTGGAACCTGTAGAGGACATTAAACCGAGTAATGATAAGGCAGGTGTAAATATCACTTCTGTAATCCGGTATGCCATCCAGGTTATTACTGATTTTAAATCCGAAAGTGCAAAGCCTGATCTTAAGTTTGAAAGTGTAAAAATTGACAAGGAAGACGGAAAGCAAACGGCAAAAATTGCAATAGCCAACAACGGCAGCCTGTACTGCAAACCATCCGTAACCATCGAAATCTACAACAGGAAAACCGGAGAACGTCTCGGAAGCTATGCAAGCACTGCAATGGGGCTATTACCACAGACCTCCAAATCATTCTATATTGACATCAGTAAAGTTCCGCCGGATCAGTACAAGGCAGTTCTTATTGCTACAGATGAAGAAGACAATGCATTTGCACTCAATGTGGAGTTAGAAGTAAAAAATGATTAAAAACTGGATTTTATATATCGTCCTTTTATCCTTATTCCCGGCACATATTTTTTCTCAACAGTCCAATCCTTTGGTCGCCAAAAAAGATAGCCTGATGCCCGGAATGTCTACCTCTATTTCTTTTCCTTTAGAAAACCGTTCATTAGAAAATAAAATATATAGCATTACAGTTACTTCATCAAGCTCCTACATTATTCCTATTTTATCAGGAGAAGAAATTGAAATAGCAGCCGGTGAAAAAACAGTCTATATTGTTCCTATCCGCATTGCAGCAGAAGCAGCACAGGGTATTTATTCCGTAATTCTTCACGGAAATGACCGGCGTGACGGAGCAACTTTTACAAAAAACTTACAGATTACTGTTTCCGGGAGCAGAAAACTTAATCTGACAGCATTAAATTCACCGGAATTTATCCGGGCCGGTGATACCATCCGGGCTTCTTTTCTCCTGAAAAATAACGGGAATATTACAGAAAAACTAATCCTGGAAAGTAAGAATGCTGTGGTGGATAACGATGCTTCTATAGCATTATCCCCGAACGAGTCAAAAACAGTCAATATTTATAAAATCACCAATCCGGAACTTGGACAAAATGAATTCCAGAATCTTAATCTGTCCGTTTATTCCCCGGATAATCCAAAAGAAAACCAGACAGCTTATGTAAGTGTTAAAGTGATCTCGGTAAAACCTGTAGAAGATGATATTTACCACAGGCTTCCCGTTTCAGCCTCTCTTTCTTTTATAGGGATGAAAAATATGGGTATTTATGAGGATGGATTTCAGGGAGAAATATATGGGAAAGGGAGCTTAGACAAAGAAAATAAGAACCAGATTGAATTTCATGCTGTATCTGCCAACCCTGTCGAGTTCAATTCTTTTACCCAATATGAAGAATATTTTATTAATTATAAAAGAAACAATTTCTTTGTTCATCTCGGGGACAAAATGTATTCAGCTTCATATTTAACTGAGTTTGCAAGATATGGACGTGGTGCGGAGGTCCGGTATGATCTAAAAAAGATGAGTTTAGGAGGTTTTTATAATCATCCGAGGTTTTTCCGGGACATTAAAGATGAATTCAATGTATATTCTACCTTTAAAATCCGTAAAGAATCTGAAATTACAGCAGGATATCTTTATAAAATTCCCAGGAAAGGAGAGATAAACTTCGGGAATATCAGGCTTTATTCTGAGACTCATCTTCCTTATACTGCAGGAAAATTCAAGGTTTCAAAGAATATTAGTCTTTCCGGGGAAGCCGCATACAGTAAAAATGATGAGGTGGAAGGCACCGCTTATCTGGCCCAGGCCCAGGCTTCTTTTGAAAGGCTCAACGCTAATGTAATGTACATGAGAGCCAGTCCGAAATTTGCCGGTTATTTTACCAATACCAGCACATTTAACGGGAATCTTCAGTATACTTTTTCCAAAAAGATCAACGTGTTTGCCAATTATGTTCAGGATGCCAGAAACTTTCAGAGAGATACTTTATTCCTGGCTGCCCCTTACAGAAGCTTTCTTCAGTATGGAATCCAGTATAAATATCTGCCCAATGGTTTAGTCACTTTTTACAATGGTTTTCAAAAATATCAGGACCGCCTGGAGCCTAAGCAGTTTGATTATTATGAGCAGTATTTTAAATTGAGTATTGATCAGAAGATAGGGATATTCCAGGTAAATCTTCAGGGACAGTTAGGGAAAACAAATAATTACCTGAGTGGATTTAACGGAAATTCCAGCTTCTACACTACCAATATTGCCTTTGAAAAATTTAAAACATCTTTCAATGTTTATGCGAGTTATGCCATTACTTCACGGTATCAGCTCCAAAATCAGAGACAGATTTATTATGGAGCCAGAATTTTCAGCCGCTTTTCTGATAAGAGCAGCCTGAGCCTTTTTTATCAGAACAATTATATGCCTGAAGAGTATTTCAGGGACAGAAACCTGTTTGAAGTTTTATATCATCAGCAGCTTTTTCCGGGGAGCGAGCTTGATCTGTCGGGAAGATATTCATTACAGCGTGGTGAGCTTGGTAATAAGGATTTTATATTTTCTTTACGGTATACGCTCCGTCTCAATGTTCCGGTACAAAAAACTGCTGAGTATATTTCTTTATCAGGAAACATCGGTAATCTGGGAGTAAAAAAGACAGAAGGAATTAAATTAATGCTGGGCAGCAATTTATCAGTTACAGACAAAGATGGAAATTACTTCTTCAAAAACATTGTTCCGGGAGATTATTTCCTGGAGATAGACCGCTCTACAACAGACATTAATGATATTTCCGATATTTCTCTGCCAGCATCATTACATCTTGCCAACAAAGAAAATACTTTTAATTTCGGTTTAACGACAGCAGCGATGATTAAAGGGATTATCTTGCTTTCTGAAGAAGAGGAAAAGAGTCAGTACAGTTTTGTACAGTTTCAGCCTAAAAAAGAAAAAAACAAGAAGCAAAGCATTATTATTGAGGTATCAGATGGTGAACATACGTACCGGAAAATAGCATTTCTCGGGGAAACATTTGATTTTACTTATCTACGTCCGGGAGAATGGAAAGTTAAGCTTTACAGAAACGGTCTGGACAAGAGGTACAAAATAGCGGCAGATTCCTATCAATTTGAGCTTAAACCGTCCCAAGTCCAAAACATGACTATTCATATTGTCAGACAGCAAAGTGAAATTAAATATCAGCAGGAAACCATAAAGGTAGGATACAACGAAATAAAAAAGAAGAAATGAGATTAAAACAGCATATAATTGGCCTTATTTTATGTATGATATCCGGCACATTATTCTCACAGACACTTATTGCTGTGACTCTTCCGGTCGTTACTCTCATGGATGTGGAACCAGCAGGTACCCTTACACTGAATTTTACAGCCCCTACAGAAGCAGGACAAGCATTAACTGTTCCGGCAGTCAATACTACAAAATGGATCAATTATACTTCCGCAATTGCTTCCGGAGGACTTACCAGGAGAATTACAGCTTCTATTAATCAGGTGATCCCAGGAGTGGATATAGGAATTCAGGCTGCAGCTGCCTCAGGTGCCGGCGGTGGAACACTAGGTACATCATCCGGCCTGGTTACTCTCTCTACAACAGCTGCAACCATTATTACAGGAATAGGCGGTGCTTATACAGGAAACGGTGCTAATAACGGGCACAGACTTACAATCAGCCTTACTGTAAATACTTATGCTAATCTTTCGGCCAGGACAAATACTCCTGTCGTGATAACTTATACGATTACTGAATAAATTAAAAAGATGAAATTAATCTGCACTATTCTCCATCATAAAGAATGCATAGCAAAATGCATCTGCTTTATTTTTTTCATGCTCGGTATGAGCTCAAAGGCACAAACAGTATCAGTTTCAGGCACCAATTGGACTGCAAGTATTCCTGCTATTACAGAAGCTGGAAGTAATTATGCCGGAACTTATGCAAGTGCCACCAATCAATCTATTCTCAATGTGGGCCTACCTGCCTTATTGGGAAGTGTAAAAGTATATGTGCATTATGAAGCCAATCCTACCTGGGACAGCTCTTTGGTATTATCCGCAAAAAGAACAAACAACGGAACTACTTTATGTGTTGGGTGCAGCATATCAGGCGGAACTGCTTATCAGACTGTAACCCAGACTGCCCTTGAATTATTCCGAATATCTACTATCTTATCAGTTACCTCTTATACCGGGATCAATATACAATACCAGTTAAGTGGTGTATCTGTAACTATTCCTGCCGCAACTTATAATAGTAGAATAGTGTTCACGGTAAGTAATTAAGTTAATCTAATTAATTATGATCAGCAAATAGCATAAGACCATAACCCTCAGAGGTTTGTCAATTGTTCATTGATCATTTATTTGAATATAGTATTAATGGATGTGTCCATGGAGTAAAGTGAATTAAAGTAAAGTGAGGTGATGTATATAACAAAAAAAGTCTCACACAAACAAAGTTGTATGAGACTTTAAATAAAAACTGGCGGCGGCCTAC
>PJUI01000121.1_pt1 | contig 42722 bp, 34 predicted proteins | sample 1512201 | NCBI WGS metagenome assembly PJUI01 (sample SAMN08177670, study PRJNA422409) | Feces metagenome, whole genome shotgun sequencing project. | isolation source: Chicken feces (2) enriched on wood chips | host: Gallus gallus | place: USA: Madison | collected 2015-01-15
AAACGATGCAGCGCGGGCTGAGCCGGGTCGCCGCCTGACAGCGGCACGTATACGACCGGGCCGCCGGCGATTTCGCCGTGGATGTAGATGCGGTCGCCGTGAATCAGCCGATGGCTTTTCTCGCTATGTTCGTAGCGATGGAAATAGCCTTCTTCGGCGGCCAGCCGGTTCAGAAATGCCAGATCGGTTTCACCCGCCTGCACGCAGTATTCGCGGGGCAAGTGCTCGTTCGTGGTGACCTGTTCATAGTCGGTGATGCCATGGCGCTTCAATACATCAGCCAAAATCTCTGGCACGGACAGCTGCTGAAACACACGCCAGTCCGAACACAAGGCCGCGCGCGCAAGTGATGGCTCGACCACGGCACGGTAGCGAGTGCGCCTAAAGCCGGTGTCGCCTTGTTGAAAGGCCGTCACGATGCCATGCACATGGCGCACCGCCTGATCGCCGCGCCAAATCGTGAACAACGCGGGCTCATCCAGCATGGCGCCGAAGTCGATGGCGGGGTTGAAGCTGGATAAATCCAGCTCCAGCCGATAGGTCTCGGACAGCGCTTCGTCCAGCGTGAATTCGATGACGTCGAAATCCAGACCGCGGCCAGAGGGCGTGAAGGTGAAACGCAAATCGGATTGGCGGGGCATGGCGGCATCCTGAGCAAAGGCGCGGTGAATCGCGCGATACCGGACTAATGCAACATCCGTGCCAGCTTTCGCATCACGCTTTTAACGTCAATGAAATCAACGACATACACCGAATCCAGCAACACCATGCAAACCGCCGTAACCCGTTCTCCGCTGAAAACAGCACGTTTGCCGCGAAAATCGGGCCAGTTTTGACTCGATAATTTTCAAGCCCTTGATTCATAAGCATTTATCGGCGGGTCAAATCTGGCCCGATCGGGTCAAATTTGGCCCGCGCACGGGGAGACCAGCCTTACTGGCCATGCTCCACACGCCATTTCCACCAGCCATGCGCGTTCCGCATGGCCCCGTTCAAAACCGGCATATCCGCTACGCCCCTTTCGTCCCTACCATGAGTTCCACCGATGCGGCGCATGCCGCCGGTCAACACCACAACAACACAAGGGGCAGGACATGAGTGAAACCGTCCAGGCGGTGCTACGGGCTGGCACGCTGACCGGCGTACGCGATAACGACGGCGTCTGCCGCTACAGCGCGATTCCCTATGCGCAAGCGCCCGTGGGCCGTTTGCGCTTTGCGCCGCCCGAACCCGCAACGTGGCGCGGAGACCGCGACGCCACCCAGCCGGGACCCATTGCGCCGCAGATTCCGTCGCGCTTGCGCGGCGCGATGGGCGACTTCGACGTGCCGCAATCGGAAGACTGCCTGCACCTGACCGTCTGGACGCCGGGCGCCGACACCGCGCGGCGGCCCGTCGTGGTGTGGCTGCATGGCGGCGCATGGCAAAGCGGTGGCGGCGCGCTGGACTGGTATGACGGCGCGCGCGTGGCCGCAAGCGGCGGCATCGTGGTCGTGGCCGTGAACTATCGGCTGGCCGCGCTGGGATGGTTGTATGTGCCCGGCGAGACGGCCAACGTCGGCCTGCTCGATCAAGAGGCCGCCATTGATTGGGTGTTGGACAACATTCAAGACCTGGGCGGCGACCCAGAACGCATCACGGTGATGGGCCAATCGGCGGGCGCGTCGTCGATCTGCGCGATGCTGGCGCGGCGGCCGCGTTTCTCACGCGCCATTCTGCAAAGCGCGGCGCTGGGCCGGGGCTTTCGAACGGCCGCGCAAGCCGAAACGTTGGGGCGCGCGTTCTTGCAGGCGGCCGGCGTTGACTCGCTGGAGGCGGCGCGCGAACTCCCGGTGTCCGCGTTGCTCACCGCTCAGCAAGCCCCCGCGGTGGCCGAAGCGTTGCAAGCCGAAGGCAGCCGCCGCAGCCAGTTCTGCCCGGTCCTGGACGGACACGTGCTGCCGCAAGACATTGCGCCGGCATTGAAGGCAGCAGCGTCCCGTGCGGATGTGCTGGTGGCTTACACCCGCGACGAGATGGCCGCCTTTCCCGGCCACGCGGCGGATGCTGCTGGCCGCGAACAAAGCGAACAGGTGTTCGGCGCGCCGTCGCGGCAATGGGCCACGGACGCCGTTGCGCTGGGCCGGCAAGCTTGGCTGGCCCGTTTCGACGTTGCGCCCACATCGCGCTTTGGCGCCTGCCATTGCATTGAACTGCCGTTCGTCTTCGGCACCGTTGACGCTTTCGCCGCGGCGCCCATGCTCGCCGGGTTGCCCGGCAGCCACGCTGCGCAATTGACGCGGCAGACACAGAACGCCTGGATCGCATTCATCCGCGGCGATACGCCCGGCTGGCCCATGGCGCCACATCAGCAGATTCTGGCCTGAAGGCGGGCGGAAAAGGGTCAAAGCTCACGTTCACCGCCCGAGGCCGCAGCCTGAGTTCATAGCTCGAATGCACCGCCGCCGCACACACCAACAACACAAGGGGAATTCCATGTTCAAGCAAACCGCGCTGGCGCTTGCGCTGCTCGCGCCATTGGCCGCTCACGCCGTCTATCCCGACAAGCCCGTCAAGATCATCGTGTCCAACCCGCCGGGCGGGCCGGTGGATGTGATGTTGCGCGTGTTGGCCAGCAAACTGGGCGCGGCCTGGGGGCAGCCCGTGGTGGTTGAAAACCGGCCGGGCGCCTCGGGCATCATCAGCACCAGCGCGCTGGTGAAGTCCGCGCCCGACGGCTACACGCTGGGCATGGTGGTGGCGTCCACCGTCACCATCGTGCCGTTCGCGGTGGACAGCCTGCCGTTCGATACGCAGAAAGACTTGCAGCCGGTGTCGCTGGTGGCGCGCACGCCGTTCATTTTCATCGTTCCGAAAGACAGCCCCATCAAGTCCTGGGATGACTTCGTGCGCGAAAGCAAGACGCGCAGCTTGAGCGTGGGCTCGTTCTCCATCGGCACGGCGTTTCATCTGGTGTGGGAGCAGACGGCGCGGCGCGCCGGCATCAAGGCGCTGTACGTGCCGTCGTCGTCATCCGGCAAGACGCAGAACGATTTGATCGGCGGCCAGTTGGATGTGGGGCTGGATGCCCCGTCCAGTTCCAAAGGCCTGATCGACAGTGGCCGGCTGCGCGCGCTGGCCATCACCAGCCCCGAGCGATTCGGCGGGTTGCCCGACACGCCCACACTGAAAGAGTCTGGCCTGAACTACGCCCCGCAACCGTGGATCGGCCTGATGGCGCCAGCGGGCGTGCCGAAGGACCGGGTCGCCCTGATCCAGAAGTCGGTCTCGGAAATTCTGAAGGAACCCGCCATGCGGGCGCAGATGGAAACGCTGGGCATGATTCCCATCGGCAGTACGCCGGACGTGCTGGCCGCCACGATTGAAGCGGATCGCGCCGAGATGGCGCCCTTGATCAAGGAGCTGGGCATCAAGCTGCAATAGCGCATTGCGCCCTCTACATCGCCAACGCCGCCTTCGCGAAAATTCCATCGGCCGGAATCAAAACGCGCCGATTTTAAGCATCCGTAACAAACACGCCGGCGGCGTGGCGCTTGGGTAAGATCCTCACCCAATAACAGGTTAACAACCACGAGGAGACCCCCATGCAAGCACGCAAGACGCTGTTCCGCCTGGCGCCGTTGGCGCTGGCCGCCCATCTGTTGATGGCCGGCCCCGCCGCCGCGCAAAGCGCGCCCGGCACGCAAGGCCCGTTGCCGCCCGCGCCCAATGCGGCGCTGTCCGAACAGATCGACCAACGCGCACGCGCCATCGAAGACAAGCTCATCGCCTGGCGCCGCGACATCCACCAACACCCCGAACTGGGCAATCAGGAAACGCGCACGTCCAAGCTCGTCGCCGACCATCTGCGCGCGCTGGGCATGGAGGTGAAGACGGGCGTGGCGGGCACGGGCGTGGTTGCGGTGCTCAAGGGCGGCAAGCCCGGCCCCGTGGTGGCGTTGCGTGCCGACATGGACGCGCTGCCCGTGAAAGAACAGGTTGACGTGCCCTTTGCGTCCAAGGCCAAGGGCACCTATCTGGGCAAGGAAGTGGACGTGATGCACGCCTGCGGCCACGACACGCACACGGCCATCCTGATGGCCACGGCCGAAGTGCTGGCCGGCATGAAAGACCAATTGCCTGGCAGCGTGAAGTTCATCTTCCAGCCCGCCGAGGAAAGCCCCGCCGACTTCGAGCCCGACGGCAAGAAAATCTGGGGCGCCAAGATGATGGTGCAGGAAGGCGTGCTGGAAAATCCGAAGGTGGACGCCATCTTCGGCCTGCACGTGTCCAGCGCCTATCCGGCCGGCTGGCTGTCGTGGCGCAGCGGCCCCGCCATGGCCGCGGCCGACCAGTTCTGGATCGACGTCACCGGCAAGCAGACGCACGGCGCGCGGCCGTGGTCGGGCATCGACCCCATCGTCGTCAGCTCGCAAATCATTCTGGGCTTGCAGACCATTCCCAGCCGCCAGATCAACAGCATGCTGGAGCCGGCCGTCATCACCGTGGGCGCCATCCATGGCGGCAACCGCATGAACATCGTGCCGGACAGCGTGGCCATGACGGGCACCATCCGCACGTATGACGAAGGCATGAAGAAGGACATCCACCAGCGCATCGCCCGCACCGCTGACATGATTGCGCAAAGCGCAGGCGCGAAGGCGGATGTGCGCGTGGTCGAGCTCTACAACGCCACCGTCAACCACCCCGCGCTGACCGAGAAAATGGGCTCCACGCTGCGGCGCGTGGCAGGCGAAGGCAACTACGGCCTGCAACCGAAGTCCACCGCATCGGAAGACTTTTCGTTCTATCAGGAAAAAGTGCCGGGCATGTTCTTCTACCTGGGCGTCACGCCCAAGGGCACGGATGTGGAGAAGGCCGCGCCGAATCACTCGCCGCGATTCTATGTGGATGAATCGGGCTTGATCAACGGCGTGCGCGCATTGTCGAACCTGACGGTGGACTACATGGCTCGCGCGCAGCAAGGCGGTTGAACGGCTGCCCGCATTGCGGCCATTCCGCATTGACGCCCGCGCGGGCGCTGGATAAAGTGGCCGGCAACCTTGCGCCATCGGTGTCGATGGCGTTTTCTTTGATGCAGGGCTCGCGGTGCGCCGCGGCCTCACACGGGACTCTCCATGAACAACATCCGCGTCGGCATTGCCGGCTTCGGCGCCATCGGCCAGGCCGTGGCGCAATCCCTGGATGCCGGCCTGCCCGGCCTGTCGCTTGCCGCCATCGGGGTACGCGATCCCAGCGCCGCCCCCACCGTCGCATGGACGAACGCCGCGCCGCGCTTCACCACCATTGACGCCTTGCACGAGTATTGCGACGTGGTCGTGGAATGCGCCCCCGCCGCCGTATTCCGCAACATCGCCGAACCCGTGCTGCGCGCCGGCAAGAAGCTGGTGGTGCTCAGCTCCGGCGCCCTGCTGCGCAACGATGACCTGATCGAACTCGCCCGCCAGCATCATGGCCAGATCATCGTGCCGTCGGGCGCCATCCTGGGCCTGGACGCCATCACCGCCGCCGCCGAAGGCGTCATCCATTCCGTCACGATGATCACCCGCAAGCCGGTGCAGGGCCTGCTGGGCGCGCCCTACCTCACCGACAACAACATCGACATCGCCGGCATCACCGAACCGCGCCTGATCTTCCGCGGTTCACCGCGCGAAGCCGCCATCGGCTTTCCCGCGAATTTGAACGTGGCGGTCAGCGTGTCGTTGGCCGGCATCGGGCCCGACCGCAGCACCCTGGAAATCTGGGCCGACCCGTCGCTGGAACGCAATGTGCACCGCGTGGAAGTCGTGTCTGACGCCGCCACGTTCTCGATGGAAATCCAGAACATCCCGTCGGCCAACCCCAAGACGGGCCGCATCACCGCGCAAAGCGTCGTCGCCGCCTTGCGCAAGCTGTCCGGGCCGTTGCGCGTAGGCACCTGATCAGGCCGCCGCCCGTAGTGGCGTGCCAGCAGCGGGCGGCGCCATCGGGCCGGCCGTCCAGCCACCCGCGCCATCCAGGTCCAGCCGATGCGTATGAAACGGGTCCAGCGTGCTGCGATGCCCCACGCTGACCAGCATGCAATCAGGTAAAGCGCTGCGCAGCAGGCTGTACAGCATGTGCTCAAGCCCTTCATCGGTAGCGGATGTGGCTTCGTCCAGGAACACAATGGCTGGCCGGTTGAACAGCACGCGTGCAAACGCCACGCGCTGCTGTTCACCAATGGACAAGATGCGCGACCAGTCCGCCACCTCGTCCAGACGCGCGCTTAAATGCCCCAGGTTGACTTGCCGCAGCGCATCGGCCAGCCGGGCGTCATCTTGCGGCAGGGCCACCCCCGGATACGCTACCGCGCTACGCAAGTCGCCCAAGGGCAAGTAAGGCCGCTGCGACAGGAACAAGGCCGACGCGCCTTCCGGCCGCCGCACATGGCCTTGCGCATACGGCCACAGCCCGGCAAGCGCACGCAGCAATGTCGTCTTGCCACTGCCCGACGGGCCTTTGATCAGCAAGGTCTGGCCGGGACGCAAGCGCAGATTCAAGGTGTGCAGCAAGACGCCGCCATCAGGCCGGCGAACCGTGACGCCATTGATGTCCAAGCCATCAGGCAAGGGTTCCGTATGCACCGACGGCAAGGCGCGCGCCGCTTCGTTGGCGTCAAGAAACCCATTCAGACGGTCCAGCGTGGCGCGGTATTGCGCAAAGGTGTCGTACGACGTGCGAAAGAACGACAACGCGTCCTGCACCTGCCCGAACGCTTGCGACGTTTGCATCACGTCACCCAGCTTGATCGCGCCGGTAAAGAAGCGCGGCGCCTGCAAGATGAACGGAAACACCACCGCCACCTGGCTCACCGACAGGTTGAAGCCATCGAACTTCAAGCCCCGGTAAACGCGCGCCCACAAATTGGCGATGTAAGCGGTGAAGCGCGTCCACAGGTTGCCGCGCTCGACGGCTTCGCCTTGATAGAACGCGACGTTCTCGGCGTTCTCACGCAAGCGCACCAGCGCATAACGGAAGTTAGCCGTGAGCCGCTCTGACAGGAAATTCAGTTTGATCAACGGCCGTCCGATCTTGAAGGCAAACCATGTGGCGACGATCACGTACAGGAATACGACAAACACCATGGCGCGCGGAATCTCCACGCCCGCCACCGTCAACGGGCCCGACAAGCCCCACAAGATGCCCGTGAACGCCACCAGCGACACCAGTGCGCTCAACGCGCCGATAGCCAGCGTGCGTGAACCCGTCACGAACATCGTGATGTCTTGTTCGATGCGCTGGTCGGGGTTGTCGACCGGTTCGTTGACGAAGTGGCCACGGTAGTACGCGCCCGCGCCCAGCCAATCGCGCGTCAGGTGGTCATTGAGCCAGACGCGCCAATGGATATCAAAGGCCTGGCCCGCGTAGCTGTCGGCCAGCGTGCGCACCACATGGACCGTGGCCAGCACGGCGAAGATGCCCAGAAAGCGCCAGAACGCGCTCTGGTCCAGCGCTTGCAGCGCGCTGTAGAAGCCGTTGTACCAAAACGAGAACAGCACCGTCATGCGCACGGCCGCCATCGCCAACAGCAGCAGCAACGCCAGCGTCAATAGCGGACGCCAGCTGCGGCGCGGGGTCAGATAGGGCCAGGCCAGGCGCCAGAACTTGCGCCCCCAATCGGTGGTGCGCGCAAGCACCACGGCAATCACCGCCATGGCGACGGCGGTGATGCCGAACGCGCGCGCCAGCCAGATTGCGCTTTCCACAAGTTGTTGTTGCCAGTTCAGATCCATGGACACCCCCATCGTCGTTTCTGGTTAGACGGGGCGGGCGTGCCGGGTTCCGAAGAAAATGCCGTTTTAAGCCAGGCTTAAGCGTTCTGGCAGGGCAACTGAATGCGCAGTGAAAGCCAGCACTGTAATCAGCGTGCGGCCAGGTCCAGGTTGGCGAACATGTCGGCCAAGGTGGGGACGGAACGGGCGGGCCAGATGGCGCTCAGGTCGAAGCTGGGCAGCGTCTGCCCGTCGCGCACGTCGCAGAAACGCACCCCGCCAAAATTCATGGTGCGTATCCAGCTGGGCAACAAGGCCACGCCGCAACCGCCCGCCACGCAAGACAGCACCGTCAGCGTGCGGTTTGCTTCTTGGGCAACGTGCACATCGTGGCCGCCCTTGCGCATGGCATCCAGAATGCCCGCATAGAACGCGGGCAATTGCGCTTGCGGATACATCACCAGCCCGGCTTGGGCGATTTGCGCCATCGACACCTTGCCGTCTTCGGCAACGTCGAACTCGTCCGGCACGGCGGCTACCAGCCGGTCGCGCAGCAGTTGCCGTTCGCGCATGCGTCCGCCCACCGCCACCGGCGTATGCATCAGGCCGATATCGATCTCGCCCGTCTGCAAGGCTTCGGCTTGCTCGGCGTTGCTCATCTCTCGCAAGATGACGCGCACGCCCGGCGCTTGGCGGCGCATCTCGCGCAAGGCGCGCGGCAAAGTATCGAATAGCGCCGACGACACCAGCCCCACCGTCAACTGCCCGGCACTGCCCCGCCCGATCTCGCGCGCGCGGCGCGCTGCGGCGTCGATGCGCGCCACGCTGATGCGCACGTCTTCCAGAATCGCCAATGCCGCCGGGGTGGGCGCGGCGCCCTGGCGCGAACGCTCGAACAGCCGCACGCCCAGGTCTTTCTCCATGCGGCCCAAGGCCTGGCTCAAGGCGGGCTGCGCGATGCCCAGCCATTCCGACGCGCGGCTGACGCTGCCATGGTCCACCACTGCCAGGAAGTACCGCAGGTGCCGGGTTTCCATATCGTTCCGATATATAAAAAGCCGATTTAGACAATGGAAAACTATACCCCGAGTTCCTAGAATTCCGGCTAATAGAAGCGCGTTGGGCCACGCCGCCTAAGCGAATAGAAGCCCTTGGCACCGCCCGCCGCAGAGAACAGAAGCGCTGGTCCACGCCCGGCGCCAAGAACAGGAGACCGCTTTGCCCCCGCATTCGACCGGCGCCGCCGTCGACACCCACGCGCACGTGTTCCGGCCCGGTTTGCCCCTGGCTGACGCCCGCCGCCACACCCCCGATTACGACGCCACGCCCACGCAGTACCTGGCGCTGCTGGATGCGCACGGCCTCTCTCATGGCGTGCTGGTCCAGCCCAGTTTCCTGGGCACCGACAACCACCACATGGTGGACGCGTTGCGCGCGGCGCCCGATCGGCTGCGCGGCGTGGCCGTGGTGTCCCCCGACATCACCGACGCCGCGCTGCAAACGCTGGCCGACGCCGGTGTCGTGGGCATCCGCCTGAACCTGATCGGCCTGCCCGCGCCCGAGCTGCACGCGCCGGCCTGGCAAGCCTTGCTGGCCCGCGTGAACGCGTTGGGCTGGCACGTTGAAGTCCATCTTCAAGCCCAGCGCCTGCAGGACGTCATGCCCACCCTGCTGGCGGCCGGATGCCGCGTGGTGGTGGACCACTTTGGCCGGCCCGACCCGGCGCTGGGCGTGTCCGACCCGGGCTTTCAGTATCTGCTGCAACAGGCGGACAGCGGACGCGTCTGGGTCAAGCTGTCCGCGCCGTATCGCAACTGGCAGGCCCCGGCTTGCGCGGCTTCGGGCTGGCTGGCCACGCAACAACTGCTGCTGGCCTTTACCCCCGAACGTTTGATGTGGGGCAGCGACTGGCCCCACACAGAGCATCGCCACGTGGCGTCCTACCCTGCCGCACGGCAGTGGCTGGACGCGTGGATCGACGACCCCACGCAACGGCGCATCGTGCTTGCCGATACGCCGTTGCAGCTATTCCAATTCCAAGGAGACAAAAAATGAACCCTCTGATCAAACGCGTGGCGCGCCGTGGCGGCTTGCTGGTTGCCGCCGGCCTGTTGGCGGGCGCCGCCAGTTCGGCGTCTGCCGCCTATCCCGAACGCGCCGTCACGCTGGTGGTGACCTATCCGCCCGGCGGCACCGTGGACGTCGTGGCCCGCTTGATCGGCCCCAAGCTCGCAGCCGAACTCGGCCAGCCCGTGGTGATTGAAAACCGCGGCGGCGCGGGCGGCATGATCGGCGGCGCGGTGGTGGCCAAGGCGCAACCCGACGGCTATACGCTGATGCTCGACGCCTCCAACCATGCGCAGAACCCCGCGCTGCATTCCAAGATGCAGTTCGACACACTGACCGCGTTTGCGCCCGTCTCGCTGCTGTTGCGCGTGCCGAACGTGTTGGTGGTGACGCCTACGTATGAAGTGAAAACGGTGGCTGACCTGATCAAGCTGGGTCAGCCCGGCGCCAAGGATCACGTGTACTTTGCATCGGCCGGCCCCGGCTCGGCGCAGCATCTGGCGGGCGAATTGTTCAACCTGCTGGCCAAGACCCAGCTGCAACACGTAGCCTACAAGGGCGGCGGCCCGGCCATGATCGACGTGATGTCGGGCCAGGTGCCCGTCATGTTCGCCAGCATGGGTTCGGCGTGGCAGCACGTGAAGAACGGCAAGCTGCGCGCCGTGGCCGTGGGCGGCCTGGAACGTTCGAAGACCGCGCCCGATCTGCCCACCATTGCCGAGTCCGGCGTGCCGGGCTACGAGACTTATGAATGGAACGCGGTGTTCGCACCGGCCGGCACGCCGCCCGCCATCGTCGACCAGGTGTCGCAGGCGCTGGCGAAGGTACTGAAAGATCCGGCCATTGCCGAACAATTGGCCGGCATTGGCGCCGAGCCCATTGGCTCGACCCCGGCCGAACTCGATACGTTCCGCCGCGCCGAAATTGCCAAATGGCAGCGCGTGGTGAAAGAAGCGAATCTGAAATTGGATTAAGCCGCGCGGGCGTTCACGCCCGATGAACGGAGTTTGCAATGGCGCCCTGCGGGGCGCCATTTTTTCGCCGGGCGACGCACGGGGCTATCATTGCGCCTTGGGCAAACGCATTGCAGACCGCACATCGCAGAGAGCAGCAAGATGGACAAGATTCGACTCGACAAATGGCTATGGGCCGCGCGCTTTTACAAGACGCGCAGCCTGGCCGTGCAAGAGATCGGCAAGGGCCGGGTCCTTGTCAACGACCAAGCGGCGAAGCCCGCGCGCGAAGTCGCACCCGGCGACCGCATTACGATCCGCAAGGAAGACCCGGCGCTACAGGTGCAGGTGGTGGCCGTCAGCGGCGTGCGTGGCCCCGCCCCCGTCGCGCGCCTGCTCTATGAGGAAACCCCCGACAGCATCGCCGCCCGCGAACGTGCCGCCGAAATGCGCCGCCTGGCGCCCGAACCGGCGCTAGGCATCGAAACGGGCCGCCCGACCAAGCGCGACCGCCGCCTGATCGATCAGATGCGAGGCAAATGATGAAGCGCAGTTCAAGCGGCGGGCTGGTCTATTCCACCGAAAGCGGCCGCATGTGTCCCGAATGCCGCCAAGCGCTGGCGCAATGCCAATGCAAGCCAGCCGCGCGCGCCGTGCCTGCGGGTGATGGCGTGGCGCGGGTCTCGCGCGAGACCAAGGGCCGGGGCGGCAAGAGCGTCACGCTGGTGCGGGGGCTGGCGCTGGAACCGATGGCGCTTGCGGTGCTGGGCAAGGAATTGCGCACGGCCTGCGGGTCGGGCGGCACCGTGAAAGACGGGGTGATCGAAGTGCAGGGAGACCACTGCGACCGCATCATCGACGCACTAACCACCCGCGGCCACCGCGCCAAGCGCGCTGGCGGCTGAACCTGACGAGACGACCATGAATGATCTGGCGGTAAGCGGCGTGGCCAGTTGGCACGCGCATGTGTACTTCGACGCGGCCAGCCGCGATACCGCGTATGCGTTGCGCGAACGGGTGATTGCACAGTTCGACGGCAAGATGGACATGGGGCGCTTTCATGAGCGCCCCGTTGGCCCGCATCCCCAATGGAGCTACCAGATTGCGTTCACCCCGGCGCACTTCGCCGAGATCGCAACCTGGTTGACGCTGAACCATGGCGAGCTGGATGTCTTCATGCACCCCAACACCGGCGATTCACTGCGCGACCACCGCGACTGCGCCGTGTGGATCGGCCGCAGCTACACGCTGAATCTTCAGGCGCTGGGGGCTTGAACGAAGGCGGACTGAATACAGCCGCTTGAACCTAGGCCGCTTGAACGTGGCCCACTTGAACTTGGCCCACTTGAACTTGGCCCACTTGAACTTGGCCCACTTGAACTTGGGCAGCCTGATCACAGGCTGCCCAACTTGCTTTACAGCGCACGCCCCACGATCAGCGAATCCAATGCCATATCGGGTTCGCTGCTTTTGCCTTCATACGGCAGCCGGCTCAGCACGTAGCGCATGGCGTTAAGGCGCGCGCGCTTCTTGCAGTTCGACTTCACCACGATCCACGGCGCGTCCGCGGTGTCCGTATGCGCAAACATCGCTTCCTTGGCGCGCGTGTAGTCATCCCATTTATCCAGCGACGCCAAGTCCACCGGGCTCAGCTTCCATTGCTTGAGCGGGTGCACTTTGCGTTGCAGGAAGCGGCGGCGCTGCTCTTCCTGGCTGACCGAGAACCAGAACTTGATCAGGTGAATGCCGCTGGACACCAGATGGCGTTCGAAGTCAGGCACCTGACGCAGAAAATCCAGATACTCCTGCTGCGAGCAAAAGCCCATGACGCGTTCCACGCCGGCGCGGTTGTACCAGGACCGGTCGAACATCACGATCTCGCCCGCCGTGGGCAGGTGCTGCACATAGCGCTGGAAGTACCACTGGCCCTTTTCGGTATCAGACGGCTTTTCCAACGCGACCACGCGTGCGCCCCGCGGGTTCAGGTGTTCCATCATGCGCTTGATGGTGCCGCCCTTGCCGGCCGCGTCGCGCCCTTCGAACAGGATCACCACGCGCTGCCCGGTCGCTTTGACCCAGGCTTGCAGCTTCAACAATTCCACCTGCAGCTGGTACTTCTGCTTTTCATAATTGCGGCGCAGCATGCGATGGCGATACGGATAGATGCCTTCGCGCCAATCGGCGGCCAGCTCTTCATCAGGATTGCGGCGGCTGCCCGGCACTTGCGCATTGGCGTCCAGCAGCGCGCGATGCACGGCGCGCGCATCGTCCGCCGACAGTTCTTCGATGACCGAACGCAGCGCGTCGTGCGCCTGCGTATCCGCGCCGACGGTGTAGCGGCGCGCAATGTCCGACAGCACCGACACCGCTTCCTGACGCGCCGCATCTTCGCGCGCTGCGACTTTCTTGCGCGCCTGCAATGCCGGCTCGATGGCAGGCTTGTCGCCCGGTTCAATGGCGGCATCGATGGCCGGACCCGCACCCCGCGCATTCGCCTTGACGACAGCCGCCGCCTTGGCCGGCGTGCGGCGCGAAGTCGTGCCGCTGCCTGCGCGCACCGTGCGTTTGGCGGCGCCCTGCGTGCCGCTTGCGCGCGGCTTCGCGCTGACGGCGGTGTCTGATTCGGCGGCTTGCGGTGTCTTGTCTGTCATGTGTCCAGTCCTTGCTGCGCTTGTCGTTTTGCCCACACCGGCCGGCCAGTCGCCGGCGACCTGCGAGGCAAAGGCAACACCCTAACGCGCGCCTTCAGGCGTGGATTTGACGAGAATCAAACGTTGTAACATCTATTGCGATTTCATTGCAGCCGCGCCGTCCGATACACTGCCCGATCCGCCTTCAGCCTTCATCCTTCATCCTTGCCATGTGGTCACGCATCAAGCGGTTCTTGATCGGCCCGCCTCCGCCCGAAGACCCTTTCCGCAAAACCGTGCGGTTCGACGACACCGGTTTCACGCGCCAGTGCGAATTGGCGCGCGCGATGGGCTTGCAGGAGTTCTGGCCGTGGAGCGATGTCGAAGAATTCGGGTTCGCCTTCAGCAAGGCGATGTTCCCCGACCCCTGGTATGGCGACTACATGGAAAGCCTGTGGTTCCTGCGCTTGCGCTGCGAAGACGGCGATCTGATGCGCGTGGATCTGGAAGAAGACCAGCTCGCCATCGACCAGCTGCCGCCCGCACTGCTGCGCCATCTGCCTGGGCTGGATGTGGACGTGCTGCGCGAAGGCCTGGCCGTGGCCGGCCGCGGCCCGCGCCACTTCGACGGCGAAGGCATATGGGTGGCATGGCGGCGCACGTCGGCCCAACCGCCTCAGTCGCCTCAGCCGCCTCAGCCGCCTCAGCCGCCTCAGCCGCCCCACTCGCCTCAGCCGCCCGACTCGGTCGACTCGCCGAATCCGCCGACTCGCGGTAACGGCACCGCCCCCCAGCCAGACCCTACACGCGATCCAGACCCTGCTTGAGATCCGCCAGAATATCTTCCGGCGTCTCCAGGCCCACGGACAAGCGCAACAACCCTTCTGACAAGCCATACTTCTCGCGGTCTTCCGCGGAATAGCTGGCATGCGTCATCGACGCCGGATGCTGGATCAGCGTTTCCGGGTCACCCAGGCTGACAGCGATACGCGCAAGCTTCAGGCTGTTCAGCAGATTGCGCCCCGCCGCCAATCCGCCCTTCAGCTCAAACGCCACCAAACCGCCGCCCGCCGCCTGTTGGCGCAGCGCGATGTCCGCGCCCGCCGTGCCGGCAAGACCCGGATAAAACACATCCGCCACCGCCCGATGCTCGCGCAACAGCTTGGCCACCTTCAAGGCAGATTCGCTATGGCGTTGCACGCGCAGTTCCAGCGTCTTGATGCCGCGCAGCACCAGGAACGCGGTGAACGGCGACAACGTGGCCCCCGTGAAGTAGCGCAGGCCTTGCAGACGGATGGCGTCAATGTGCTCCTTGCGCCCCACCACCGCGCCCGCCAGCAAGTCGCCGTGGCCGCCCAGGTATTTGGTAGCCGAATGCAGCACGATGTCCGCACCATGTTCCAGCGGCCGTTGCAGCACGGGCGTGGCGAAGGTGTTGTCCACGATGGTCAGCAGGCCCTTGCCGCGCGCAATGGCGGACACGGCGGCGATGTCGACCAGGCGCAAGTTCGGATTGGCCGGCGTCTCGAAATACACGGCGCGCGTCTTGGGGCCGATGGCGGCGGCCACCGTCTCGGGCCGCGTGAAGTCCGCAAACACGGCGCGCACGCCAAAGCGCGTCAGCCCCTGTGTGAACAGCGTGAACGCCGTGCCGTAGACAATCTGGTCCACCACGATTTCGTCGCCGCTTTGCAGCAGCGAAAACAGCGTGGCGGAAATCGCCGCCATGCCTGAAGCCGTGACCACGCCCGCCTCGGCGCCTTCCAGCGATGCCAGCCGCTCTTCCAGCAACGCCTGCGTGGGGTTGCGCGTGCGGCCATACACATAGCCCTGCTTCTCGCCCAGGCGAATCTGGTCGAAGGCTTCGATGCTGTCCTGCGTGTAGGTCGACGTCAGGTACAAAGGCGGCGACAAAGCGCCTTGCTCATCCAGCGGGTCGTAACCCAGGTGTATGGCGCGCGTGGCGAAGCCTTGCTTCAAGGTGTCAGACATGTGAACTCCTGTCATCAGATGGCGCAAAGGCATCCCGCCCTTGCAAGAAATTGCACGGTCCCGGCGCGGCCCGCAGGCGTTGACGGGTGCAGATCCACTCGTTACATTGCAAAGCAATGTCCCCAATTTTTGGTGCGCCATGACGTCGCAGGAATCGTCCCCGGAGTGCTCCCCGCGGCCGCCGAAGGGCCGGCCACGCCGCCTGCGCATCGCCGTCGCGGTGGGCCTGGTGGTGCTGATATGCGCCGCGGTGACCGGGCTGAGCCAAATGCGCGACCGCGAACAGGAACGCGTGGCGACCGGCGAAATCCGCAAGGTGGCCGACACGCTCAACCTGATGGTCAGCGGCGCCGAAAGCGAATCCGGCGAACTGCCGTCCATTGACCCTACGCCCAAGGCCACCGGCTTCTACGGCGAAATGGAGCGCGCCTTCAAGACCATTGCCAGCGAACGCCTTGCGCAGCACAAAGCCTATGTGCAAGAGCTCAAAACCATCGGCATGCCCCGCCTGCTGGATGCGCATCGTTTGGCGCAGGACGCCGGCCTGATCGAAAGCCGCATGATTCTGGAACAGGCCGAACGGCTGGTGCCGAAGTACCGGCAGCAAAGCCTGCAAGTGTTGAACAACATGCCCACGCTGATCCGTTCGCTGGCCATCCGCGAACCGGAAAAGCAGAAGATGCTGCACACGCTCGATACGTCGCTGGCGCAACGCAACGAAAGCCTGGAGCAAGTCTGGCGCCTTGAAACGCGCATCCTGCAAGAGTTCGGAAAGATGATCACGCTGCTGGATGACAACCGCCAATACTGGTATGCCGACCACGACGAACTGATGTTTGTGCGCGATGCCGATCTGACGCGGTTCCATCAGCATCAAGCCGCGATTGGCAAGATGGCGACGGAACAGGAACAGCTGGGCAAGCGGCAGTTGGCAAACGTGTTTTCGGCGTTGCGCTAGGCGCGGCCGCCATCGCCCTGCCTGCTGACGCGCGCGCTTGGGCATGGTCAGCCCCGCCCTACCGCTTGTGGTCCGCCCGGCGTGACAACCATTCGCCGGTGAACTGCACGATCGACACCAGCGCGATCAGAATTACGATCACTTCAAACATCACGCGCGTTTCATAGCGTTCGTAGCCGTAGCGGATGGCCAGATCGCCCAGGCCGCCCGCGCCCACCGCGCCCGCCATCGCCGACGCGTTGATCATGGCGATGACGCTGACCGTCATGCCGCCGATGATGCCGGGCAAGGCCTCGGGCAGCAGCACATGGCGCACAATGTGCCAGCGCCGGCACCCCATGGCGCGCGCCGCTTCCACCAGCCCATGGTCCACATCATTCAGGCTGACCTGCGCAATGCGGGCAAAGAACGGCACCAGGTTGGCCGACAGCGGCACAATGGCCGCCCACGTGCCCAACGTGGTGCCCACCAGAAAGCGGGTGAACGGCAGCATGGCCACCAGCAAAATGATGAACGGGATGGCGCGGAACGTGTTCACCGTGATGGACAGCGCCTTGTTGAAGCGCGGCTTGGGATAAAGGTTGCCGGGCGCGGTCACCGTCAGCACCACCGCCAGCGCCAGGCCGGACACGATTGCGATGACGGCGGACACGCTCACCATCGCCAGAGTCTGCAAGAACGCTTGCAGGTATTTATCAAGCATCGGCAGCGACATAACCCAGCACCTTGATCTGATCGGCCACCAGCGCGGCGCGCGCGGCCTCTTCCTGTAATGCGCCCGCTGGCACGGAAACCAGCAGGCTGCCCTGTGCGTGGCCGCTCAAGCGGTCCAGGCCGCCATGCAGCAGCGTGGCGCCCGGCCCCATCGCGGCCAAGGCTTGCAATGACACGCCCTCCGGCCTGCCCTGCCCCGTGAAGCGCAGCCGCAAGATGGCGACGCCATCGCGGCCTTGCAGATCGGGCACCAAGCGCGCCGCCAGGTCCGCCGGCAGTTCATGCTGCAAGGGGCGCAGCAAGGCGCGCGTGGCATCCGCTTGCGGGTTGCCGAACACGCGCCAGACGTCGCCCAGCTCAACCTTGCGGCCGCCGTCCAGCACCAGCACCCGATGGCAAACCTCGCGGATCACCGCCATGTCGTGCGTGATCAGCACCACCGTCAGCCCCAGCTTGCGGTTGATGTCTTGCAATAGCGCCAGAATCGATTGCGTGGTCTCGGGGTCGAGCGCCGATGTGGCTTCATCGCACAGCAGGATTTCGGGTTCATGCACCAGCGCACGCGCAATCCCCACGCGCTGCTTCTGCCCGCCCGACAGCTTGGACGGATACACGTCGGCCTTGTCGCGCAGGCCCACCATGTCCAGCAAGGCCTCAACGCGCGCCCGCGCGGCGGCGGGTTTCACACCAGCCACACGCAAGGGCAGCGCAACGTTTTCAGCCACGGTCTTGGCGGACAGCAGATTGAAATGCTGGAAGATCATGCCGATGCGGCGGCGCAGGCCCACCAGCGCATCTTCATCCAGCTGGCCCACGTCCACGCCATCCACCTGCACGCGGCCCGCAGACGGGCGTTCAAGCATGTTGATGGAACGCAGCAGCGTGGACTTGCCCGCGCCGCTGCGCCCGATAATGCCAAACACCTCGCCGCGCGCCACCGAGAACGACACGTCGGCCAACGCCGTCACCACGCCTTGCGCGCTGGGATAGCGCTTCTGCAATCCGTCAAAGACGATGTGCGCGTCAGACGCAGCAGGGTCCCCGGCCGCCCAAGACGGCGCGGGTTGGGAAAATTCGTGTTGCATCATGGCCTTTCCCGGCTTAGAAAACCGGGATCACCGAGCCTTCGTACTTGCTCAGAATGAACTGGCGAACTTCCTCGGAGTGGTACGCCTTCACGAGCTCGGGCACCCACGGCGCGTTCTTGTCTTTTTCGCGCACGGCAATGATGTTCACGTAGGGATTGTTTTCTTTCTTCTCCACGGCAATGCCGTCACGCGTGGCGATCAGGCCGGCCTGGTACGCAAAGCTGTTGACGATGGCGGCGGTATCCACATCCGGCAACGAACGCGCCAGCACGACCGATGCGCTTTCCACGAAGTTCAGCTTCTTGGGGTTGGACGTGACGTCCGCCAGCGTCGCCGTGCCTGTTGCCGGGTCAAAGCCGTCTTTCAAGGTAATCAAACCCTGATCGCGCAAGATGACCAGCGCGCGGGTCTGGTTGCTGGGGTCGTTCGGAATGCCCACCTTGGCGCCGTCCGGCAGCGCTTTCAGCGACTTGTATTTCTTGGAGTAGAAGGCGATGGGCGAGATCAGCGTGTTCGCCACCGGCACGATCTTGTAGCCGCGCTGCTTGATCTGGTCGTTCAAAAAGGGAATGTGTTGGAAGGCGTTGGCCTCCAGGTCACCGTTGTTCAGCGCCTCGTTGGGGCTGGCGGTGCCGGTAATGATCACGGGTTCCACAGCCAGGCCGTTCTTCTTGGCGACTTGCGTCACCACTTCCCAGATTTGCTCGTCCACGCCGCCACGCACGCCCACTTTCAGCGGCTTGGGGTCCGCGGAGAAGGCGGGGCCATGGAACATCGCCGCCGACGCCAGCACCGCGCCCACCAGCGCTTTCAGAAAGACGCGCGTGCGATTGACGCTTGGCGATGCGCCTTGCTCGGACGCCGCAGCTAGAAAACGGGTAGTCATGATGGAATCGCCTCTAAGTCAATGCAGTTATGAGAGAGACGATTCTAGGGAGGGCCCTGGCGGCCACGAACGAATACTTCGTTGAGTCCTTATTACAGGGATCTTTGGATATGGCCGGGCGGCATAAGCGATGCGCCCGGCCACGGTGCGCGGAAGGTTGGCGCGTAGGTCAGGTCAGGTCAGATCAGGTCAGTTCAGTTCAGGTCAGGTCAGTTCAGATCAGCTCTGGTCAGGTCTGGTCTGGTCTGGTCGAAGCCTAGAACGGCTTGACCACCACCAGCGTCACGATGACTGCGCATGCGATGACGGTGAACGGCGCATACAGGTCGATCATCGGCGGGCGCTTCAGATTGCCCTTCACCATGCGGCGCAAGGCCGCGCTCTGGATGCCCAGCAACGCCGACAACGCCAGCGCGAAACCCAGCTTGACCCAGATCCAGTTCATGGCGAACCAGCCGAAAGTCATGGCCAGGTGCAGGCCGATCAGCCACGTGATGACCATGGCCGGGGTCGTGACCCACAGCGTCCAGCGCCGCAGCGCGCCAAGCATCTTGCGTTCTTTGGGCGCCTCGTCACCGTCTTGCGGTTGCGACGACAAGAGGAACAGCGAGACGAACAGCGAGCCGACGATCCACGCAACGACGGCCGCCACGTGGGCCATTTTCAATAGTTGATAAGTCATGGCCGGCATTATCGCCGGATGCTCGGAGCCGGCAAGCGGCGCGCTGAACGCCGGTTTGCGTCAGCGCAAACCGGACGCGGCGATCAGGTGCAGCTGGCCGGCATATCGGAAGTGACGGTCAGTTGCCGGTGGCAGGGGCACCCGCCGCTGCCGGCGTCGAAACGGCAGGCGTCGTAGACGTGGCTGCCGGGGTCGTCGTCGGGGTGGTGGTCGTCGGTGAGGGGGCTGCGGTCGGCGTCGCAGGGGTCGTGGCCGTCGTACCCGACTCCGCGTTGCCTGCCGTGGACGGCGGCGTGGCATGCGGCGCTTCGGCTGCCGGCGCGGCCTTGTCCGGCGCGGCTTCCGTGGCCTTTGCCGCCCCAGGCGCCGGAGACGGGCCGTTCGCCGCAGCCGGGTTCAAGGTGTCGGCCGGCGCATCCGGCGACACCACCGGATCGGCAGGAACCAGCGGTTTGGATTGCGAGGCGCGGGCGCGGCTGGGCGTCGGCACATGCGGCGCGGCGGCGGCTTCGGCATCCGGCAGGAAGCGCTGCAACAGCTGGAAGAAGCCTTCGTAGAACTTGGGCCGCGACACGGTCTGGCTGGCCGTCTTCACCAGCGAATCGTCGCTGGAGCCAAACGGCATCGACACCTGGCCCAGCACGCTCACGCCCACGCTGGCCGAACTGGTGGTGCGCTTGATCGAGTAACGATCCTGCACGGCATTGGCGAACACGGTGGCGCGCTGGTTGGCGCTGCCGTCCGAGGCGCAATCGATATTGAAATTGATCTGCGTGTGCAGCCCGTCTTCGCCCTGGAAGTTCTTGTGGCCCGACACACGCGCCGGATCGAAGCGGTCGATGTTGTAGCCCTGGCTCAGCAAGGCGCGGCGGCCCGCGTCGCAGGCCGTGTTGCTGGCGGTGGGAAAGGTGCGGGAAAACACGTCGTTCTGCGCGAAGTCTTCTCTTTCGTATGCCGCTTTAGGGGACGCGCAGCCCGCCAAAATTGCCGAAACGCAGACGAGCAGGGGAACAGACAAACGACGGGTAACGCAGGGCATGAGGGGTCCAGCTGTTGGCGTAAAGGGGGCATTATCGGCCACGAAGGGGGAATCTGGCGAATGGCCCACTACCGGCCGTGATGGGTTGAAACAGGTTTAACGGGGCCAGGGTGCGCCGCACTGCTCCGCCCCTATTTTTCGCTCCGGTTTGCCGGCCCCGACACCGGCGTCGAACACCGCCCCCCCTGTGGCCGCGCCATCCTAAGCCCCCTCCCTACGCCACCCTTACGCAGCGCACCTGATGCCCCGCCGCCACCGGCACGATGTCAGGCACCTTCGCCAGGCATTGCGCTTCTGCCAGACTGCAACGCGGCGCAAATGAACACCCCGGCGGCAAGGCGGCCAGGTCGGGCGGGGAACCTGGAATAGTTTCAAGCCGTTGCCCTTTTTGCATGGCGCCGTGCGCGCGGCCCTTCAACAGCGCCAGCGTGTACGGATGGCGCGGTGCGCGCAACAGGTCGGCCATGCTGCCCTGCTCCACAATGCGCCCGCCATACATCACGGCCACGCGGTCCGCAATTTCGGCGGCTGCGCCGATGTCATGGGTCACGAACACAATGGCCAGCCCCAGTTCGCGTTGCAGCTCGCGCAGCAACAGCAGAATCTGAATCTGCACCGTGGCGTCCAGCGCGGTGGTGGGCTCGTCGGCCAACAACACCTTCGGATTGCAGGACAGCGCCAACGCAATCATGGCGCGTTGGCGCATGCCGCCCGACATCTCATGCGGATACGCTTGCAACCGGCGTTCGGAGCTGGGAATGCGCACGCGTTCGAACAATGACAGCGCCCGCGCGCGCGCCTCGGCGGCGCTCTTGCCGGTATGCCGGCGCACCATTTCCTCGATCTGGCGGCCCACGGTATAGACCGGGTCCAGCGCCAACAGCGGCTCCTGGAACACCATCGACACCACCGGGCCGCGCATGGCGGCCAGCTCGCCCGCATTCATCGCCAATACATCGCGGCCGTCCACCACCATTTCACCGCTGATGCGCGTGCGGCGCGGCGGGTGCAAGCGCATCAGCGCGCGCAGGGTCACGCTCTTGCCGGAGCCCGACTCACCGATCAGCGCCACCGCTTCGCCCCGCCCCACTTCCAGGTTCACGCCGTTCAAGGCATGCACGGTCTTGGCGCCCGCCTGAAACGCCACTTCCAGGTTGCGGATGCTGACCAAGGGGGATGTGGTCGCGGTCATGTCAGCGCTCCTGATGCGGCGTAGCCGGAATCGGGTTGATGAATCAGGCAACGCACGGCGTGGCCGTCTAGCTGTGTCATGGCGGGCGCCTCTGCCGCACAGGCCGCGCGCGCCAATGCGCAACGCGTATGGAAACGGCAACCCGAAGGCGGATCAATGGGGTTGGGCGGGTCGCCCGACAAGGGCGCCGATTCCGTGCGCTGCCCGGGTTCCATCGACGGCATCGAACGCAGCAGCGCCTGCGTGTAGGGATGACGGGGCGCATCAAACACCTGGTCCACCGGCCCCAGCTCTACGACTTCGCCCAGGTACATCACCATAACGCGGTCAGAGATGTACCGCACCACGTTCAGATCATGGCTGATGAACATATACGTCAGCCCGAAATCGTCTTTCAGGTCCAGCAGCAGGTTCAGCACCTGCGCTTCGACGGACTTGTCCAGCGCGGACACTGCCTCATCCAGAATCACCAGCCGGGGGTGCAGGGCCAGCGCGCGCGCGATGTTCACGCGCTGACGCTGGCCGCCAGACAGTTCATGCGGATAGCGGCCGGCGAAGCGTTGCGCGTCCAGCCCCACGCGGCCCAGCAGCCCGCGCGCCACCGCAATGGCGTCGCGCTTGGCGCTGCCATGCACCAGCGGGCCGAACGCCACCGAGTCCTCGATGGTCATGCGCGGGTTCAGCGACGAATAACTATCCTGAAACACCATCTGCGTCTGCCGCCGGAATTCGCGCAGCGCCAGCGCGCGCGACCCCACGGCCATGCCGTCAAACACCAGCTCGCCATGATCCTGCTGGATCAGCTGCATGACCAGCCGCGCGGTGGTCGACTTGCCGCAACCCGATTCGCCCACCACGCCCAGCGTTTCGCCTTTCTTCACATCGAAGTCCACGCCGTCCACCGCGCGCACGGCGTTGCCGCCCCGGCCGCGCGACAGCGGGTCACGCTTCAACGGAAAGTGTTTGATCAAACCGCGCACGCTCAGCAAGGGCTGTGCGGGGCCGCCTACGTCTTCGTGCGTGACACGCACGGCGTCGATGACAGCGTTCATTCCTTGACCTCCATGGCCGAGCGCAGTCCGTCGGACAGCAGGTTGAAGGACATCGACGTGATGAAGATCATCACGCCCGGCAACGCCGCCACCCAAGGCTGCGTGTAGATGGCGGTGCGCAAGGTGTTCAACATCAAGCCCCATTCCGGTTCAGGCGGACGCACGCCCAAGCCCAGGAACGACAGGCCCGACGCCAGAATCATCGACACCGAAATCAGGCTTGTGGAATACACGAAGATCGGCCCCAGCACGTTGGACAGCACATGCGCGCGCACGATCGTGAACGGCGATGCGCCGGATGCGCGCGCCGCGTCCACATAATCGCTGCGCCGCACTTGCGTGGTGACGCTTTCGGCTACGCGCACAATCTGCGGCACGAACACGATGGTCAGCGACAGGATGGCGTTGAAGATGCCCGCGCCCAACGTGCCTGACAGCGCAATGGCCAGCAGCACCGACGGAAACGCATAGAACACGTCCACCACCCGCATGATCAGCGTGCTGGTCCAGCCGCCCGCATAGCCCGCCAGGATGCCGATGGCGCTGCCCACGACGAACGCGGCAATCACCGGCACGATGCCCATGAACAGCGACAGGCGCGCGCCCAGCATCAGGCGGGACAGCATGTCGCGGCCCAGCTCGTCGGCGCCCAGCGGGTAGCCTTCGGTGCCGATGGGCCGCAGGCGTTTCAACATCGACGCCTGGAACGGATCGGCCGGCGTGATCCACGGCGCCAGGATGGCGATGATGATCAGCGCCAGGATGACGCCGCCCGCGGTCAGCGCCAGCGGGTCGCGCCGCAACCGGCGCAGCACATTGGACCAATAGCCCGGCGACCGCGCCACGGCGGCCGTGACGGCCGCCGCGGTCAGGCTGGCAACGGAATCCGTCATATCAGCTCCTTTCGATACGAGGGTCGAACAGCCCTTGCAGGATGTCGACCGCCAGGTTCAGGATCACGAAGAACAACGCCAGCACCAGAATCGTTCCCTGCAACAAGGGCAGGTCGCGCTGGAAGATGGCGGCGTTGAGCAGGAAGCCCGTGCCGGGCCACGAGAACACCGTTTCGATCAGGATGGAGCCGCCCAGCAGATAGCCCAGTTGCAGGCCCATCACGGCCAGGGCCGTGGGCGCGCAATTCTTGACGACATGCAGGAACACGCCCAGGTCGGTCAGCCCGCGCGCGCGCAAACCCACCACAAATTCCTGCGACAGCGTCTCGGCCACCAGCGCGCGCACGGTGCGCGCGATGATGCCCATCGGAATCACCGACATCGTCACGGCCGGCAGAATCATGTGGCGAAAATGCGCCCAGTCCGCCGTCCACTCGCCGGACCCGCCCGGCCCAGCCCCCGTGGGCGGCAGCCACATCAGCTGCGTGGAAAAAAGGATGACCAGCACCATGCCCAGCCAATAGTGCGGCACGCTGACGCCAATGACCGACACGAAGGACGCCACGCGGTCCATCACCGAATTGCGGTAATAGCCGCCCACGAACCCCAGGAATGCGCCCACGATGAAACCCAACAGCGTGGCCAGACAGGCCAGCCGCAAGGTGTTGCCCACGGCTTTGAAGACCTCGGCGGCCACGGGGCGGCCCGTGGCAATCGACGTGCCCAGATCGCCATGCAACGCGCGCCACAGCCAGCCGGCGAATTGCTCCACCAGCGGACGGTCAAAACCATAGAGCTGCATCAGTTGCCGTTGCAGGTCGGCGGACGCGTCAGGCGGAAGAATGGAGACCAGCGGATCGCCGGGCGCCAGATGGATCAGCAGAAAACAGAGCAGCGCGACCCCCACCATGATGGGCAGGGCGTACGCGATGCGCCGGATAAGGTAAGACAGCATAGGCGTCACCGGCTAGGGCGCTGGACGCCGCGCGCTCAAGGTGGCGCGCGGCGTCCAGCGCGTTCAAGATCAATCCATCGACATCGTGGCGATATCGATGAACCAGCTCTTGGGCTGCACCACGCCCTTGACCTTCGGCGAGATCGCGCGCGGGCCGACGTCATGCGCAATCCAGACGAACGGCGCTTCTTCCACCACGCGCGCATGCAACTTGGCCAGGGCCGCGTCGCGCTCGGCGGGTGCGAAGGTGGTGCGCGCATCCTTGATCAAGCCGTCGATCTCGGCGTTGCCGAAGTAGCCCCAGTTGTTGGAGGCTGGCGGAAAGGTCTTAGTGCTGACAAAGCGCACGATGGCAAAGAACGGGTCCATCGCCGCGAAGCTGACGTTGATGGCGTCGCTGCCGTTGGCCGACGGGTCCTTGGCGCCCTTGCGCCAGTTGGTGAACAGCGTGTTCCACTCGACCACGTCAAAGCTCACGTCGAAATAGCAGTCTTTTAGGTTCTGCTGCACGAACTCGTTCATGGGCAAAGGCTGCATCTGGCCGGAGCCGGACGCGGATGTCTGCACCTTCACCTTCACCGGCTTGGCCTTGGAGAAGCCGGCTTCCGTCATCAGCTTGCGTGCGGCGTCCGGGTCGTACTTGATGTCGAACTTGGGGTTGCCCCACCACGGATGGCCCGGCGGCACCGTCCCCTTGGGCTCGGCCATCATGCCGCCCAGCAGCTGCTTGAGTTCACCGCGGTTCACGCACAGGTTGGCGGCTTGCCGCACGCGCGCATCCAGCCACGGCGAGCCTTCCTTGAACGACAACTGCCACGGCCACACGTGCGGCTGCTCGTTGGAATAGATGATGAAGCCGCGGCCCTTGATCGTGTCGAACGCGTCGGGCGCGGGCGCTTCAATCCAGTCCACCTGCCCGGACATCAGCGCCGCCGTGCGCGAGTTGGCTTCCGGCAAGGGCAGCATCACCACGCGGTCGATCTTCGGCCGGCGCTTTTCATCCCAGTACTGATCGTTCTTGACGACTTCCAAGCGCTCGCGCGGCACGAACTTGGCCATCTTGAAGGGGCCGGTGCCGGACGCGTCAGCCGCAAACGCGGCCCATGCCTTCTGCGAACGCTCGGCGGCATCGGTCACCGACGCGGGCACGTCCGCCAGCTTCTTGTTCCAGTGCGCGGGCGACGCCATGTACAGATTGGTCAGATTGATCGGCAGGAAGGAATCCGGCTCGGTGGTGATCAGTTCCACCGTCAGGTCGTCGATCTTTTTCGCTGACTTCAGCGTCGGCATGCGCGAGGCCGTGACGCCCACCTGGCTGGCGTCGAACTGCGGGGCGCTCTTGTCCAGCACCTTGCCCACGTTCCACACCACGGCATCCGCATTGAAGTCAGAGCCGTCGTGGAACTTCACGCCGGGGCGCAGCTTGAACACCCACTTTGTCTTGTCCGCCGCATCCACCTCCCACGACACGGCAAGGTCCGGGATCAACACGCTGGGGCCGTCCTTCTGCGACAAGTCCCATTGCGTCAGGCCGTCGTACATCGGAATGCCGGTGAAGCGATTTCCCTCGAACCCCTGGTCTGGCTGACCCAGCGTGCGGGGGATGTCTCCGGCGGTCATGCCAATGCGCAAGACCTTTTCGGCATGCGCCGATCCGGGGGCAATAACGGCGGCGCCGGCCGCCGTCAGCGCGAGCGCGGCGGCGAGGGATTTGATGCGGAAACTCCGTGTCTGCATTGTGGTTCTCCAATGTCTTGCATGGCGAGGAGCCGGATGAAGGAACCAACCCCGAACGCGCATTCCCCGCGAGGGTGCCGTGCGCGTGAACAGAGTTAGTACACAGAATTTGTATAAGCAATTTCTGTGCCATTTTGAGAACATCGCAGTGTTGTCAGGGATAGTCCTGAGCGGCCAGGCCAGGCCCGGCCCGCCGCGGCGCGAGGCAGGTCACACGCGCGGGCGTAGGCAGCCACGCGGGCAGAGGGCTATCGACAGGGAAACCCGCATGCGGCGCAGGCAAGCCGACGTCACAGAGAAGGCAGGCAGCGGGCCAGTGCAGGGCACCCAGCAGCCACCTAAAACACCTAAAAGAGCACCTAAAAGAGCACCTAAAAGGCACCAACGCAGCGCCGCGTGCGCCGCCTTGGTGCACCCTGCACGTCAACGCATCACGCGATGCCCGCTTGCGCCAGCATGGCGCGCAGCAGGACGTTGCATCCTGCTTCCAGGTGATCGGGGCGAGCGTCCTCGATTTCGTTGTGGCTGATGCCGTCCTTGCACGGCACGAAGATCATCGCGGTAGGCGCTACGCGAGCCACATACACGGCGTCGTGTCCCGCCCCGCTGACCACATCCATGGCCGACAAGGACAAGTCGCGCGCGCCGTCCCGCACCGACTGCACCAGCGCGGGGGCAAACGGTTGCGGCGCGAAATACACCACCTGCTCGACGTCCGCCTTCACGCCCCGGTTGCCGGCCGCCGCCTGCACCGCCGCGCGCAAGGCGGCGTCCATGGCGGACAGCGTCACATCATCTGCCGCGCGCAGGTCCACCGTCAGGCGCACACGGCCGGGGATGACGTTGCGCGAATTGGGAAACACATCCATCCAGCCCACCGTGCCGCGCGCATCGGGCGCATGCGCCAACGCAATCTGGTTCACGGCCAGCACCAATTCCGAGGCAGCCAACAAGGCGTCGCGGCGCAGTGGCATCGGCGTGGGGCCGGCATGCGCTTCGACGCCCGTCAGCACCACGTCGTACCAGCGCTGCCCCAGCGCGCCGGTCACGACGCCGATCACGGTATCGGCCGCTTCCAGCACCGGGCCTTGCTCGATGTGCGCTTCGAAATAGGCGCCCAATTCGTTCGGGTTGGACGGCGGCACGGCGGTCTTGCCGTCGTAGCCGATGGCGGTCAAGGCATCCCGCACGCTGACGCCCTCACGGTCTTCTTGCGACAGCGCATGCTCCAACGTGAACGCACCGGCGTACACGCCCGAGCCCATCATCACCGGCACAAAGCGCGACCCCTCTTCGTTGGTCCACACGGCCAGCTCCAGCGGGGCTTCGGTCTGGATGTTCTCGTCGTTCAGCGTGCGCAGCACTTCCAGGCCTGCCAGCACGCCGTAGTTACCGTCAAACTTGCCGCCGGTGGGCTGGGTGTCGATGTGGCTGCCCGTCATGATGGCGGGCAAGTCGTTGTTGCGGCCCGCACGGCGCGCGAAGATATTGCCGATGGCATCCACGCGCACTTCACAGCCGGCCTCGCGCACCCAGCGCACGAACAGGTCGCGGCCCTGGCGGTCAAGCTCGGTCAGCGCCAGCCGGCACACGCCGCCTTTTTCCGTGCCGCCGATCGCGGCCAGATCCATCAAGGACTGCCACAACCGTGCGCCATCCACGCGCAGGTCGGCCAGCGTTTCAGGTGCGGGGGCAAGGCTCATGGGGACTCCTGGTGACAAGTCGGCCGCGACACCTCGCGGCAAAGGTTCGCCCGATTCTGCGCTGTGTACCAGCCCGATGCAAACGCCGGCCTACAAGGGATTCCCCTCACCCTCCTCGCGCGTCAGGCTCTGCCGATAGCTTCTGCAACCCGCCGCCAGCAGCACCACACACAGCACCGTCGCCCCGGCGATCAACAGCGACAGCGACTGCCCCACCGCGCCGGGATTCTTGAACAAACGGTCAGTCAGCAAGGCCACTGCCGTCGTGCCCAGCCCCAGCCCGATCAGGTTCGATATCAGCAGGAACAGCGCCGACACCTGCGCGCGAATCTGATTCGGCGGCAGGATCTGCATCGCCGCGGTAGACGTGGGCATGGGAAACGACGCAAAGAACATCGCGCGCAGCAAGAGCGCCACCGACACGCCCACGCTGTCCACCTGTGTGAACGCCACCGCCGGCAACGCCATGCCCACGGCGCCGATCACGCCTGCGCGCAGCGGCGCATCGCGGTAGCCGCGCTTGGCCAGCGCATCCATCAGCCAGCCGCCGCAGAACACGCCCGCGGTGTTGGCCACCAGCACCACCACGCCCAGCATGTACCCCACGTCCACGGGCGACATGCCGAACTTGCGCATGTAGAAGGCGGGCGTCCAGCCCAGCAGCGCAAACAGCACCATGGCGTAAAACGAAAAGCCCAGGTAGTGGCAAAAGAAGGTGCGGCGGTGGCGGCCCAGAAAACGGAAGGTGTCGCGGATGGTTGGTTTTTTTGCCTGGCCATCGGCGCTGCGGCGCAGGCCCAGCCGTTGCGGGTCACGCACCGTCAACAGAATCAGCAACGCCACCAGCAAGCCCGGCAGCCCCACGATGAAGAACGTCACCTGCCAGGGCCGCATCGCGCCTATCCACGGCACCACCACGCTGTCCACGCTCTTGAGCAGATTGATGACGTAGCCGCCAATCAAAAACGCCATGCCGCCGCCGATGAACGAGCCGATCGAATAGATGCCCACGGCGCGGCCCAGCTTGTCGCGCGGGAACATGTCGCTAAGCATGGAATAGGTGGCGGGCGACAGCGCGGCCTCGCCCACGCCCACGCCAATGCGCGCCAGGAACATGTGCGCAAAGTTGCGCGACAGGCCACAGGCGGCCGTCGCCAGGCTCCAGAACGCCACGCCAATCGCGATGATCTTCGGGCGCGAATAGCGGTCGGCCAGCAGGGCGATGGGGATGCCCATCACGGCGTAGAACAAGGAAAACGCCAAGCCGTGCAACAGGCTGAACTGCGTGTCTGACAGCTGAAGATCGTGCTTGATCGGTTCGATCATCAGCGCCAGGATCTGTCTGTCGACGAAGGAAAATATGTACGCTAGCATGCATATCACGACGACGTACCACTCGTAGGCGTAGCTTCGTTTCGTCACTTGCGGCAGCGTGGCGTCAGTCATTTTTTTCCCTGGTAGTTGTCCGTCTTTTGTAGGTCTTTGCGCAGCCAGGCTCTATACGCCGGACGCAACGACTGTTCCCACCGCGCAGGAAAGCATGTTCAACGACACCTATCCGCTGAACCGCCATTGCTTGCTGAACTCGGGCAACGCCGCCGAGGTCAAGGATCAGGTCAGCCAACACCTGTGGTCGCATCGCATGTGCGTCGCCCAGGGAAAACCCTTGCAGTCGCGTCTGTACGGCGTGTTCTTCGGCAACGCGGCGCTGTTCGATCTGCACTACGGCGCCGAAGTTGAAATTGACGCGGGCGACATCGCCAGCTACTACCTGATCCGCATCACGCTGCAAGGCTCGGGCCTTGTCACGCTGGGCAAGCGCAGCGCGTTGATGCAGGCGGGCAGCCTGACGATTTCGTCGCCATCCGAGCCCAGCGTGATCAGCATCGGCCGCGACTGCCGCAACCTGATCCTGCGTGTTGAGCGCCAGGCGCTTGAGCACCAACTGCAACGCCTGCTTGACCGCCCCATCAAGCAGGCGCTGGTGTTTGATCTTGAAGTGGATGCCGACGCGCCGGGCCTGGCCGCCGTGCGCGAAACGCTGGACTATCTTTGCCGGCTGTATCAGCACCCCGCCATCGACGGCGTCACGCAGACGCTGGCAGCAGGGTTTTCCGATTACTTGCTGGCCTTGCTGCTGACCCAACTGCCTCATAACTATTCCGAGTCGCTGCGCGCCCAGCGCGGCCAGCCCCTGCCGCAGCATGTGCGGCGCGCGCGGGAATACATCGAGCACCATCTTGACGAGGCCATCTCGCTGGCGGATCTGGCCGCGCACTGCGGCGTATCGATCCGCACGTTGCAGAACGGATTCACCCAGTTCTTGAAGCAAAGCCCCAGCGACTATGTGCGCAACCAACGCCTGACGCTGGTGCATGCGGCGCTGGAAGCGGCGCGCGCGGGCGACAACGTCACCGACATTCTGCTGCGCCACGGCGTCACCAGCTTCGGGCATTTCGCAACCCATTACCGCAAGCGTTACGGCTGCCTGCCGTCGGATACCTTGCGCCAGCACCGGCCCTAGGCGTCAGCGCTGTCGGCCTTGGCTGCGCTGTCGGCCCTGGTTGCGCTGACCGGCCTGCGCGGCTCGGCTTGCGTGGCTCGGCTTGCGCGGCTCGACCCACGCGGCCCGGCCTGCGCGGCCCGACCATTCCCTTGCCGGATTGGAATGGCGCTTGCGCGTTTGGCGCAGCGCCGCGTGGCGCTCCGCCGCTAGGATCAAGGCTCCATCGAAGGAGCTTTGATCATGCGAATCAGCGTAATAGGCGGCGGCCACGGCTGCTACGCGGCGGCGGCCGAACTGGCGGAACGGGGGCACGAGGTGCGCTGGTGGCGCCGCGACACTGCCGCGTTCCAAGGCTTGCGAGACGCGGGCGCGCTGACCGTCACCGACTATCGCGGCACGCGCCAAGTACCGCTGGGCAAGGGGCCAGGCCAACTGGAACTAAGTGCCTCGCTGCCCGACGCAGTGGCCGACGCGCAAGTGTTGGTCGTCCCCCTGCCTTCAACCACGCACGACGCGCTGGCGCCGGCATTGGCGCCGCTATTGCAAGACGGGCAAGTGGTGTTCCTGCCGCCCGGCACATTCGGCAGCTACGTCTTTGCGCGCGCCCAGAAAGACGCCGGCAACACCGCGCGCGTGGCCTATGCCGAAACCGGCACCCTGCCCTATCTGGCGCGCAAGCACGGGAACACGGTCGTGATCAGCGGCTACGCCACGCGGCTGCCCACGGGCGTATTCCCCAGCCGCTTGTCGGACGAAGCATTGGCGCGGCTGAAGCAGGCTTACCCCAGCATCGAACCCATTGAAGACGGCCTGTCGGGCGCGTTGATGAACGCTGGCCCCATCATCCACCCGCCGCTCATCATGATGAACGCCGGGCCGTTGGAACACTTCGACAAGTGGGACATCCACAACGAAGGCACGCAAGCTTCCATCCGCCGCGTCACTGACGCGCTGGACGCCGAACGCATCGCCATCCGTGTCGCGCTGGGCTACGCCGCGCCGCACTTCCCGCTGGCCGACCATTACGCCAGCGAGGGCGACGAATGGATGTACGGCCGCGGCGCGCACGGCAAGCTCACAGACAGCGGCGACTGGCGGGAAACCATCAACCTGCACACGCATCGCTACATGCTGGAAGACACGCGGCTGGGCCTGTCTTTCCTGGTGTCGATGGGCCGTTGGGCGGGCGTGCCAACCCCGGTTGCACAGGGGCTGCTAAGCGTTGCCAGCGCCATCACCGGCCGCGACCTGTACGCCGAAGGCCGCACGCTGGAACGCCTGGGGTTGGACCGCCTGTCGCGCCGCGGCATGGCCGAACTGCTGGCGCAAGGATGCTGAACATGGACGACAGAATCTGCGTGGTCGGCGCGGGCCGCATGGGCGAAGGCATTGCGTTGTCGTATGTGCACGCGGGGCGGGACGTGACGCTGATCGACATCAAGCCCCGCAGCCCGACCGAGCAAACCGAGCACGACGCGCGCGTGCTGGCCAACCTGCAACGCGAACTGGCCACGATGACGCGGCTGGGCCTGCTGGATGCCGCCCAAGCTGGCCTCGCCATGCGCCGCGTGCGCCTGTGCGGGCGCGATAGCGCGGCGGCTGACCTGCATGGGGCACGCATCGTCTTTGAAGCCGTGCCCGAACGGCTGGACGCCAAGCGCGATGCCTTCCTGTGGCTTGCGCAAGCCTGCGCGCCCGACACCGTCATCGCGTCCACCACATCCACCTTTCTGGTGACCGAACTGGCGGAACTCGTGGCAGGCCCGGAACGATTCCTGAACGCGCATTGGTTGAACCCCGCGCATCTGATCCCGCTAGTCGAAGTGAGCCGTGGCCCAAAGACCAGCGACGACGCGCTGCAACGCCTGCTGAACGTCTTGCGGCAAGCCGGCAAAGTGCCCGTGCAATGCGCCCCTGCCGCGGGCTACATCGTGCCGCGCATTCAGGCCTTGGCGATGAACGAAGCCGCCCGCATGGTCGAGGAAGGCGTGGCCAGCGCCGAAGACATCGACACCGCCGTGCGGCTGGGTTTCGGCCTGCGCTTCTCGGTGCTGGGCCTGCTGGAATTCATTGATTGGGGCGGCGGCGACATCCTCTACTACGCCTCGCGCTACCTGTCCGCCGAAATCGGCCCGCGCTTCGCCGCGTCCGACGTCATTGCCCGCAACATGGAACAAGGGCGTAACGGGCTGCGCGATGGCCAGGGCTTTTACGACTACGCCGGGGTGGACGTGGATGCCTACAAGCTGGAACGCCTGGGCGAATTGTGCAAACGGCTGGAGCTGATGGGACTGCTGCCGCGCTTTGATGCGGCGAAGGCTGCCGCCGGTTCGAACCGGACCAGCGGTTAGCGGTTAGCGGTTAGCAGTTGGCGGTTGGCGGTTGGCGGTTGGCGAATCGCGGTTCGCAGGTCGCGGTTCGCAGGTCGCAGGTCGCAGGTCGCAGTTTGCAGTTCGCGGACGGCGCTTAGCGGATCAATTCCTCCAGAATCTGATACGCCAGCCGCACACGCGCTTCGTTCGGATAGTTCTTGTTGGCCAGGATCACGACCCCGACCTTTCTGGCCGGCACGAACGCCACGTAACCGCCGAAACCGTTGGTCGACCCCGTCTTGTTGATCCACACATCATCGCGCGGCGCGGACGGCGGCGCGAGCGCGGTGACCGGGTGGCTCTGGCTGTTCAGCGTACCCGCGTTGGCCGCCAGTAGCGCGTCCAGCGTGGCGGGATACGCCAACTGTTCCCACGCCAAGTCTTGCGTCATGTCGCCCACGCGGTAGTACCCGACATGCGTCTGGCGAATGGCGTGATGAATGGCATCATTGCCCGCGGCGTTCATGTTCGCATCCACAAAGCGGATCAAGTCACGCGCGCTCGTCTTCACGCCATACGCCTCGGCCGCCAGCACGCCCGGGTTCACGCGCACGGGCGCATCCTGCTTGTTGTAGCCCTGCGCGTAATCGCCCATCTTCGCCGCCGGCACGTCGATGTAGGTGTGCGACAAGCCCAGCAACGGAAACAGCGTCTTTTCCATGGCCTGCGTGAACGGCTGATCCAGGCTTTTGGCCGCCACCACGCCCAGCATGCCGATGCTGGGATTCGCATAAGTCCGGTAGGTGCCTGCGGCGTACTGCGGGGTCCAGGCTTTCAAGTAATCCATCAACTGCGCGTCATTGCGCACCGCGTCCGGCACCTGCAACGGAAAGCCGCCACCCGTGTGCGTACCCAGATGAATCAGGTTCAGTTTGGCGAATGCCGAGCCCTGCAACGCGGGAACGAAACGCGCCGGGCTATCGCCCAGCGACAGGTTGCCCAGCGCTTCTGCATAGGTGGCCAAGGTCGCCGTGTAGGTCTTGCTGATCGAGCCCACTTCAAACAACGTGTCGGGGCTGACCTTCGCCTTTGTCTGACGCGACGCCACGCCGTACTGGTGAAATTCGTGGCGGCCGTCGCGGGTAATGGCGATCACCAGGCCCGGCACGCCGTGTTCCTGCATCAGCGCCTGCGCTGCGGCATCGATCTTTTGGTCGGTCGCGGAGGGCGCCGCCATCGCGGGCGGAACAGACGCCATCGATGACAAAACGGCCAATGCCAACAACACCGTGCGTCGCATCGCGGGAAAGCTCATTCTTTTCGTCCTATTTTGATCAGACAGCTACGCGCGCCGCCGGCAACATAGTACTAACCCTGAATCAAATGCGACAGAAACTTGGCTATTCTCTACTCCGTCGTTTTAAAACCGCGTAGAAGAGACTGGCCCTTGCGGCCAGCGCCGACGGAGCAACCGCCCCGGAAACTCTCAGGCAACAGGACTGCGCGAGTCTAGACAATCTGGAGAGAGGCGCCGTGCGCGCCCACCGAAGGGGAACCCGCCGCCGTCAGCGCTGCGGGTGAAGCTCTCAGGTACAGAGACAGATGGGGTGCTGCGGCCTAGATGGGCCGCTGCCACACCGTCTGGAGCCATCATGCCCCGCATCGCCATCATTGGCGCCGGTATCACCGGCGTCACGTCCGCCTATGCCTTGTCCAAACTGGGTTACGACGTCACCGTCTACGACCGCCAGCGCTACCCCGCCATGGAAACGTCCTACGCCAACGGCGGGCAGCTATCGGCCAGCAACGCCGAAGTCTGGAACAGCACCGCCACCATCCTGAAAGGACTGCGCTGGATGTTGCGCAAGAACGCCCCGCTGCTGCTCAACCCCAAGTTCAGCTGGCACAAGTATTCGTGGCTGGCGCAGTTCATGGCGCAAATCCCGAACTACCGCGACAACACCATCGCCACCACCCGCCTGGCCATCGAGGCGCGCCAACACCTGTTCGACATGGCCGACGCAGAAGGTATTGATTTCGACCTGGAACGCCGGGGCATCCTGCACATCTATCACGACGCCGCCAGTTTCGACACCGCGCGCCGTTCGAATGCATTGCTGGAAGCGGGCGGGCTTGAACGCTACGCGGTGTCCAGCAGCGAAGCGCGAGACATCGAACCCACCCTGCAAACCGGTTGCTACGGCGGCTTCTACACGCCATCCGACGCCACCGGCGACATCCACAAATTCACGCGCGGCCTGGCCGCCGCCTGCGAACGCCGGGGCGTCACCTTCGTGCAAGACGCCGACATCGACAACATCAGCCGCGACAGCCGGCCGTACGTGCTCGACATCCTGCGCAACGGCGGCACACAACGCGAACAACACGAAGCCCACGCCATCGTCGTCTGCGCGGGCGCCGCCAGCCGCAAATTCGCCCAGCAACTGGGTGATTCGCTGAACATCTATCCGGTCAAGGGGTATTCCATCAGCGTCCACCTGGACGACGCAGAAAGCCAGGCCGCCGCGCCGCGCGTCAGCCTGCTGGACGAAGCCGCAAAAATCGTCACCAGCCGCCTGGGCGACCGCTTCCGCGTGGCCGGCACGGCGGAATTCAACGGCTTCAACATGGACATCCGCGCCGAACGCGTCCAACCCCTGATCGACTGGACCCGCAAGCACTTCCCCAACGTGAAGACGTCCCGCGTGGTGCCCTGGTGCGGCCTGCGCCCCATGACCCCCAACATGATGCCGCGCGTCGGCCCCGGCAAACGGCCCGGCGTGTTCTACAACACCGGACACGGGCATTTGGGGTGGACGCTGTCGGCAGCAACGGCGCAGATGCTGGCGGCGAGTGTGGGGCGTGCGCTGCCGGTGGGGTGAGGAAGGGGGGATTGCGGTAAGCCGAGGCTGGCGGACGGGGCGGGAGGGGGGCACTATTGGTGTTCGTTTCTTGCACATGCCCAAGATTCACGCTCAATGTGTTGAGACCGTTGCCCCATCCCTAGACGCGAGCCCCATGCTGATGACTCAAAACCGTGAAGCCAAACTTGTTATCGAAGGCGCTTGCAAGAATCTGCCTCCAGAGCAGAGTGCTGCCCTGCATGAACTACTCGACCAGGGGCGTCGCGATATCGAAGACGGGCGATTTGTCTCCGCTGCTGAATTGTTCGCAAGCATGGATACCTTGGACAAGGAGGACAAAGCGCAAATGAAAAGCGCGTCTTCGCCAGTCCCCCCGGCCCCGCGGAAGGCATTGCACCTTCCGCGGGTTTCAAAGCGCTAGCCGCGCCTGATCAATACCGCCACGTCACGCCGACGGTTCCGGCGTTCTCGCGATTGCCGCCGCCGTACTGGCCGCTGTACGTAATACCGATCGTGGCGGAACGCGATACGGCTACGTCCACGCCCAGTTCAGTAAACGCAGCGTTGCGCGCCAAGGGCGCACCCGACACCGTGAACGGCTGGCTGCCATCGAACGCCAGGGTCGAGCGCGCCTCGACGTCGCCAAAGGCATGGCGCCAACCGGCCGCGGCGCGCAACACGCCTTCCGTCTTGCCTGCCGTGAAGGCTGTCTTGCCGCGCAGGCCCAGCGTTGTGGTGGTCAGCGAATTGCGGCTGCTTTGGCCGCTCAACGCCGCCAAGCCGCCCGACTCCTGGAAGCCGCGCGTACGCGTATCCGACCATGCCACGCCCGCAAACGGCTCGAGTTGCGCACGTTCGGCCACCGGCAACGCATAGCCCAGTTCGGTGAAGATCTGGCCGGTGCTGGCACCGTAGTCCGCCGTCAGCTTCTCAGCCTGGCCCGCCACGGCAACATTGCGCGTGGTGGAAACGTTGTGCCAGGTATAACCGGCGCCCACCAGCAGATTGATCTTGCCCGGACCGGCCGAGAACGCCTTGCCGCCATAGACCGTTGCGCTGTAGCTATCGACATCCGCTTTCGAAGAATTGGCATCCACGCGGATACGGCTGTCGGTGTAGCCCAGCGCACCACCCAGGCGCCAACCACCGCCCACGCCGTGGTCGGCGCCGACGAACACGCCGCCGGTGCGCTGATCCACGCGCGACGCATTGTCATTGCCATTGAGCGTCTGCCAGTTACCCACCAGCTCGGCCCAAGCCGGCTGTGCTTTCGATCCCGGCAACGCGGACGCCGGCGTGGCACCCCCTGCCTGCGCCGTGGCCGCACCCGCTTCCAAACCCGCATCCAGATTCGTACGCAAGCTCTTGAATGGCAGGTTCCGCGACAAGCCATTGAGGTTGTTCAGGCTGGACGCCACGCTTGCGTGGGTTTCGCCCGACAAGCTGTCAAACACGCCAGCGGGCGCGCCTTCCGGCAGCGTCAGTACATACTGGTAAAGCGGGTTCGCGCCCGACAGGCTATCCAACGCGTTTGCGGTGGCGCGCTGGTTCGACGTGCCTGCCGCATCGGCAAACTGCATCGGGCGTGTTTCCGGCTGGCTCGGCGTCGTCGGCTTGCTCGGAGTTTCCGGCGAGACGGGCGTCGACGGGTCGACCGGCACCTGCTTGCGGTCCAGGCGCAACGTGACGTCCTGAGTGTCGTAGCCCAGATTAGCCTCAAGATACGCGAACGACGAAGACGCCGATTCGAACGTGCCGTTCAAGCGATTGGCGCTCAGGATGGTGTAGGTTCGCTCGCCGGCCAGGTTGCCATCGGGGCCGACATGCAGCACCGACCCCGCCAGATTGGCGGTGCCGCTGACCACGATGCGGTCGCTGTTGTTCGACGTCGGGTCAGCTTCAACCCGGTACACGGAGCCCGCTTCCAGAGTCAGGTCGCCTGCCACCTGCAAGGTGCCGATCGAGTTGCCCGGCGCAATCGTGCCGCCAGAACGGATGACCGTCGAGCCCACCGTGCCGGTGCCTTGCAAGGTTGCGTCACGCGCCACAGTGATCGTGCCGCCCAGTTTGCCCTGGCCATTGACACCCACAGACAGCACGCCTTGGTTGACGGCGGTGGCGCCAGTGAACGCCGAGCTGTCGCCCGTCAAGGCCAGCATGCCTGCGCCGGTCTTGGCCAGCGCGCCCGCCCCCGACAGCACGCCAGAGTACGAAGACGTCTGGGCGGCATCCAAGTGCAAGGCACCCGGCGCACTCACATCCACATTGCCCGACAGCGCCCCAGCCGATGCGGCCAGCGTGCCGCCCGCGACGCGCCAATCTTGCGCGCTGCGCCCGGTCAAGGTCAGCGTGCCCGCGCCCGTCTTGGTTGACGCGCCCGCGCCCGTGATGTCGCCGGCAAACGTGCCGTTTTGCACCTGGTCGAACACCAGATTCGCCTGGTTGAGCACATTGCCGCGAATCGAATCGGTATTCCCTACGAGCGTGCCCGCCTCGACGCGCGTGTTGCCATACGCGTTGACGCCGGTCAGCACCAGCGTGCCTGCGCCCAGTTTGACGAGGTCGCCAGCACCGGACAGCGCTTGGTTCACGGTAAAGCGATTGGCTGCGGACGCGATATCAAACGCCCCGCCCTGCGCGCCCCATTGCAAGCCGCGCGACGTCTGCGAGAAGCTTTGCCCCGTCACACGCAGCGTGCCGCCGTTGAAGATGAGCCCGCCCGCGCTATCGCCCAAATTTGCATCCTGCGAAACGCTCAGCACGCCACCGGACAAGCGTGTGCCGCCGTTGTAGCTATTGACGCCATCCAGCACCAGCGTGCCGTCACCCGTCTTGTCGACCGATCCCGCACCTTGAATCGGCGCGCCGATCGTGGCCGAGGTGCCGGCCAGCACGCGCAGCTCGCTGCCGTCGATGGACGTCTGCAAGGCGCCACCGTTGGCGTGCTGATTGAGCTGCCAGCCGTCGGACACAAATTGCAGGCCCTTGAACGATTGCGGCCCGGCAATACTGACGGTGCCAGCGGCGCCGTTGAACACGGCATGCTGTTGTCCCCAAGCGCCAGACCAGCCGGCTTGGCTGTCGGACTGCCATTGCATGCTGCCGGCGCCCCAGGTGCCAGAGCCGCCGGTCCAGGTCAACAAGGTTTCGGGCGCCGCATTCGCGGCGGTCACACGCAAATCGACGAAGCCGGCGCGGGACGTATCAACGGACACCTGATCCCAGGTGTGACCCGCTGGCACCGTTTCCAGCACCAAGCCCGAGCCGCTCAACGCGCCACCGTAAGTGAACAGACGGTAGTAGCCCAGCGTGGGCTGACTGTTCGGCCGAACCTGCAACTTTGCGCTCAGCTCAAGGTTGCCGGTGACGGAGGTCGTGCCGGTGGTTCCGGCGGAGCTGCCATCCAGGCCCGGATCGCCCAGGTAGTAGCGCACCGTCGACCCATCTTTCAGCGAAAGATCGCCGTTGACGCGCAGCTTGGTATAGCCGGAACTGACCAGCATACCGCCCGCCAGCACCTCCGTCGTGCCGACACTGCCATTGCCTTGAATGCGGCCACCACGGTTCACGGTCACCGTGCCGCCGAGCGAGCCGCCCCACATCATCAACTCGCCGCCATTGATGACGGTGGTGCCGGTAAACGCGGAGCCGTCCGCGTAGAACCACGATTTTCCAGCGCCAAGCTGCTTCAACGTGCCGCTGCCCGTCAGCGTGCCAGAGAGCGAAATATCATTGGAATGGTTCAAGCCAAGTTCCGCGTCTTTTGCAACGTTGATGCGGTCAATGCTGAACACCCCCCGGGTACCGCCGTCACCAAAATGCAGCCCGCCCTGTTTGATGTCGAGGGTGCTTTCCAGCATACCCAGGCTGCCCACTAGCGTCATCGTTCCCGCGCCGGCCTTGATCATCGTGCCTTGGTAGACGGAAATACTATTCTCAACCGCAAACGCATCGCTACGGTTGAATATCAGCGTCGACCCCGTTCCGGTGCTGATCCTTCCCAAGCCCACACGGCCCGACGTTCCGCCGTTGCCGATCTCCAGCGTGCCTTCGGCGCTGAAGGTGTTGCCCGAATAGGTGTTATCTGCCGTAAACGTGACCTTTCCGGTACTGGTCGCACTGACATCGCCCGAACCAGATATCAGGTTGTCAACGACGATATGCCCGGTAGTTTGCAGATTAAGCGTGCCGTTGTTGATCACGGCGCCGGTACCCAACGGCTGATTCTGAACAGGGATGCCTGGCGCGCCGTAGGCGCTCAGCGTCGAACCTGAGTCGATGGTCGTCGAACCGCTGTAAGTGTTCGTGCCGCCCAACGCAACGAGAGATTGCCCGGTCACATGGATGTTTCCGCTGCCGGAAACATCGCCTATCACCCCGCCGACGAACTGATCAAATACCAATGACCCGTTGTTCACCACGCGGGAAGCACCGGGATTGCCGACCGTCCCCTGATTGGTGAATTTCAACGTGCCTTCAGTGATGGTGATGGGACCTACGTAACCCTGCGTGCCCGACAGCGTCAGCGTACCCGCCGAGATTTTCTGCAGCTCGCCTTGCCCCGTGATCTCACCCGAAAAGTTGCCTTGCTCAATCACAAGAGGCTGTGCAAGGCCATAGTTCGTCATCACAACCCCGTCGCCCTGCAGATTCTTGATGTGCCCGCCGTCCCCGCCGAAATTGAGCGCGGCGTTTGCCAAGACCCGCGTCTCCGACGCCTGCCGCGTCAAGTCGCTCAGCACTCGGCTGCCAGAGGCGCTTTCAAGCCTGCCGCCAGCGACGACCACGCTGGCGTTGGCGCCGACCGTCACCGGGCTATTTCCCGTCAGCCGCACAATGCCCTTTTGATTCGCCAAACCAAATTGGGCGGTACCTTGCACATTCAGGTTCGTGCCTACCAAAAGCAGGCTGCTCATTTGTGCGGCCACCGTGCTGGTGGTTCCGGCATCAAAGGTCAAGTGTTGCAGAGGTGCAAGTGTCACCGTCGAGAAGGGATCTACCAGCAGCGATCCTCCGCGCAGGACGATGTCTTCATTATCCAGAGTCTGGCTGGGGAGACTGCGAATCTCTCCGGCATTTAGTACCGTCGCATGCGCCATCCCCGGGCTCAGCAGCGCAGCGCTGCCCGCCACCCAGAATGACGCAAGCATCCGCGCGATCGCGGCCGCCAGCGGACGCGGGGTCAACGCTGGCACACTCGATTTTTTGGAAACACCCTCACTCAGCCTATTATTCGGAACGTTCTTATTGATCGTTTTCATACCGGGATTTTTTATATAACCAGATCGTTATTCATTCAGGCAATTGCCTGATACCGTGTCATTCCAATTTCGCAAGCGCTGGAATAATAGCCTACAAAACGACACGTTTAATATCATTACGATACATGGTATGCAAACCATATCCCTGGCGCTGCCGACCTCCGGTAAGGCCGGCGCTCATGGAGTCGAGAAAACGCTACCCTTGCAGCACTTCAAAAAACATTTCAGCCTCATCGTCATTGCCGAGCACATTAGCGGCTTCACGAATCGCTGCCTTGCGATACTCGGGTCTAAGTTCCCAATCATCGTCCCGCAAGTCTTCATCGGCGTCATGAAACACGACGCCAATCGCAGCCGCTGCCGCCACGAACGTCAGCAGGTCAGGCGCAAATTCATCGGCGGTCCAAGACCCCGCGCCATGGCGCGCGAACAGTATCTGTCCGGTTTGAGTCTCCAGAATGAACGGGTCGGCGTTCATATCTGCGATCACCAGCCATTCATCCCGCCAATCGGCTACGCGCTGGCCGTTTGACGCATCCCATCGATAACCGGCTTGCAGCGTCCACAGGCGATGCAGCGGCGGAAAACTGATTGCGGTCTCTGACAGCGTGATGCCCACCGGGCCGACGTTCTCGTGATAGGTCTCGCCCCAGGGGCCGATCTGCTCGTAGAAGTCAGCCAATGATTCAGGCAAGGGAATATCGCCGGTCCATGCGCTGCGGGGTTGCGGGCGCAGTTCGCCGAACAGGGAAAATTGTTCTTGGATCTTGGGGATGGAAATCATGGCGGCAATGGGCAAATGCGGGAAAACGAATGCCGGGGATTATCGCCGCTCGGTAACGGTGCAAGAAACCGAAGGGGCCGCCATCAGTAAGTCATAGGGGTTGATTGCCCCGCCGTCATAAATTCCATAGTGCAAATGCGGCGGTGTGCCCTTGGCGTTGCCGGTATTGCCCACATACCCCAGCACATCGCCTGGCGCGACCAATTGTCCGCGCTGGATATCTGCATAGCCGTCCAGGTGCGCGTAGTAATGCCGCTGGCGGCCGGGCCCCAGCACCCACACCACTTGCCCGCCCAGAGTGTTGGTGCCGACCTGCATGACGACGCCTTCCGTCGTGGACAGCACGGGCGTCCCGCGCGCCGCAAAGATGTCGATGCCTTCATGCCGCCGCCCGCCCGCACGCGCCGCGCCCCAGGTATCGGCCAGCCGCGCAGGCGTGACGCCCTGCACCGGAACCGGCAAAGCGGAAGGCGCTTCCTGCCATGCCAGCCGCGCCATATGCCACGGCGCGCGCGCGGCATCCGGCAGCCGCGGCCATGCCCAAACTGCCAGCGCGGCGGCTACAGCCAGGACGACGACACGCCGGAGAAAACGCCATAGGGGGTGTGCATTCATGAAGGGTTCGACGCTTGGCACCCCAGTGGGTTCCCCGCACCGCCCCTTCGCCCCTTCGCCCCTTCGCCCTTCGCCCTTCGCCCCTCGCCCTTCGCCCTTCGCCCCT